>CEPK01054261.1_pt1 | contig 40187 bp, 33 predicted proteins | sample 356231 | NCBI WGS metagenome assembly CEPK01 (sample SAMEA2620259, study PRJEB7988) | marine metagenome | biome: marine biome (ENVO:00000447); feature: deep chlorophyll maximum layer (ENVO:xxxxxxxx); material: "saline water (ENVO:00002010), including plankton (ENVO:xxxxxxxx)" | depth 80 m
CTAGGGCATCTCTGTAAGCCTGTAAATCGCCAAAATCCATCTTTTTCTTTTGATGTGTTGAGTTTCTCCCCTCAAACGAGTCTATCCCCCATCCTTTGACGGTATGTGCCAAAATTACGGCTGGGCCCCTTGCTTCTAATGCAGCTTGGTAGGCAGCATAGACCTTGATTGGATCGTGGCCTCCTCTTGTGAGACTCTGAAGATCCTTGTCAGAGAGAGAAGTGCCCAGTTCTTCAAGGGTATTGCTCCCGGAAAACAGTTCTTTTCTGAATTCAGATGTAGATAGGGTGCTGAGACGCTGCCAATCTCCATCTGAAATTGACTCAATTGCCCCTAGAAGTTCTCCATCTCTATCCCTTTGGAAAATCTTGTCCCAACCCGAACCCCACAACACCTTGATTACTGTCCATCCCGCTCCTCTGTAGAGTCCCTCAAGCTCCTGAATGATGCTAGAGTTTCCCCTTACGGGCCCATCTAGACGTTGAAGATTGCAGTTAACTACTGTTACTATGTTGTCTAGTTGTTCCCTTCCCGCCAATGCGATTGATGCTATTGCCTCTGGCTCATCCATCTCACCATCGCCTAAGAATGAGAAAACCTTACTGCCAGAGGTATCCGAAAGTCCGCGATTATGGAGGTATTTCCAGAACCTTGCTTGCATGACCGCAGCAAGAGGTCCCAATCCCATGGAAACCGTCGGATACTCCCAGAAATCTGGCATTAGACGAGGATGTGGGTAGGAGGAGAGCCCGTCATTGAAGGCCTCCTGTCTGAAATTTTTGAGCTGTTCTCTGGTAATCCTACCCTCCAGGAAAGACCTTGCATAAATTCCCGGGCTAGCATGGCCTTGAACGAAAACTGCGTCTCCCACGCCATTGTGATTCTTACCCCTAAAAATGTGATTGAATCCTACCTCATATAGGGTCGAGCTAGAGGCGTAAGTTGAGATGTGGCCCCCTATGCCATCCATCCTTCTGTTTGCATCAGAAACCATAACCGCTGCGTTCCATAGAACATGATTCTGTATCGATCTCTCCAATGCAAGGTTCCCTGGATACGGAGGTTGCTGCTCCACAGAAATTGAATTCAGGTAAGGTGTTCTGGATGGGGGATTGATTGGAATTTCGAGTGCTTTCGCCTCTGCCATGAGCTCTTGGAGGAGAAGTCTGGCCCTGTTTGAGCCTTGGGAGGATACCACAGATCGAAGAGCTTCCAGCCACTCGTTCGTCTCTTCGTAGTCCGCATCGGGTAGTGACTGGCGAGGATCGGGGGGAGACATGTTCACGCACTGCCCCGCAGGGCGGATTAACGAGTCGGGTGTATTTTTTGAATGGGTCGACGGAGTCTCTATGATGAAGAGGGTGTTTCCCTACCAATCTCGATTAAGTGGCATTCGTGTGTAGTTCTAATCCCTGCAACAGTAATCTGGGAGTCGCCCAATACGCACCTCTCCCCACCCCACTTCCTGACTGTCCTCATCACCGTCTTTGTCCCAGGAGTATTGTTTGGATCGACTTTCATCTCAATAGTAATGACTCCGGGCTGACCGAGCCACTCTAACGAGGCGTCGATGCTCCTTCGAGCATAGCCATGTCGTTGCTCTGAGCTCCTTACCCAGTATCCCAGATTCCACATAGCCCTCTTTGACCTAGTTACTCTGTCGAACCCAATTAGCCCTAGGACGTAGCCATCCCACGGTCTGATCATCACCCAGTGATGTAGTATTCCCGACCTTCCCTTCGTCTCTGTATCTATAATGAAATCTTCAATCTGAGGCTTAGCTTCCTTATCTGGATTGATCCAGGGCATGGCTCTGATGACTTCGGGCCAGGTCTCCTCGAAGGCCTCGATGATATCAGGAAGATGAGTTCTTGAAACGGGTCGAAGGACCAAGCCCTCGTCGACTCTGATTGAAGTGGTGGCCCTTCGGATCATCGAGTGGGGGGAGTTGGTCCGACGCATGAGTTCTACGTAAGAGAAAGAGGTTATGAAGCCAGTTTATCCCTCGCTCTAGAGATATCTGGATCATCGGGATTGGCTTCGAAAGCCAACTCGACCATTTTCTTCGCCTCCCTTTCCCTTCCGATTGAGATCAGTAACCTTGCAACTGAGTATACTAGGGAGGTTCTATTCCCCAGATGAGGGCCCACTTCGTCGAGTAGGACTGTAGCCTGAGCAGTGTTCTGGTCCTTTGCTGATCTTATTGCAGACTGTAATTGCTTGATGATCTCGGGAGCAGCCCACTCTTCCTGCTGTAGCCAAGGCCAGAATGTCGTGTTTTCACTGAAAAGCTGTTCCTCTTGAGGGCGTTCTTCAAAATTTAGGTTTGGGGCGGAAGGAACTTCTCTAACAGTATCACTTGAGTTCTGTAATTTCTCATCTTCAACGACTGGTTCTGCTTTTAGTCTTGGAATTGGAATTGATGGGGCTCTGGGAATTGGCTCTGCTTGAGGAGTTTTTTCCGGTTCATTTGCGAATGCTGCTTCGTACTCATCCACTTTTCCGTCACCATCGAAATCTGCTGGATCATCGATAGAAGTTTCATTTTGGCCACTCCACCCATTCGATTCCAAAACCTGACTAGCTGGTACAACTTGGACATTCTCAGCAGTCTCTGCATTTGGATGGATTAGTTCTATCTTTGTTTTCTTGTTCTCTTCCACAATGTACTGTTCGGTTTCTGGCACTTCGAATTTATTGACATATAGTGGTATGTCGTCGGATGTCAGTTTGTATTCCTCTTCGAAGTTTTCTTCATGGTTTGTCATTGAGTCAAAATCGGGCTTTGTGTTTAGCACGATGTCTTCTGATTCCCCATATTGCTCGACTTCAACGGTCAAGTCATCCATTGCAAATGATGAGGGCATTACTTCATCCCGAGCTTCCTCGGTTTCCATTGAGCTCATTAGCTCGTCCAACAAGTCTGTGGACTCCTCATCTCCCAGAATGGCTTTCTGTTCAAAGGCTGCCTTGTCTATCTGGTAGTAACATCTTGTACAGACCTTTGTTCCTTCTTGATTGAGGTGCTGGCAAGAAGGGCACACCTTTCCCTTGGTTTGGGAATTTCTCCACGACTTGAACCTATCAAAAACCATCCCAGCCCCCCCGGACATCCCTCTCAATTGCATTGAGCGTTTAATTCTCACTCGCGATATCTGAAGAGGTTTTTACTGCTCCATCAAGTAACGGTGATAGGGGTCGGTCTCGACGATAGAACGTGGTCGAAGCTGAGAACAGGGTTCCTAGTCGATTCAATAGGAGTCAGGACCACCATGAGGCGTACCTAAGACTAATTCAGTGGGAGCTAGATGATGAGCTGGAAATGACTGAGGAGAGGCTTAGGAACTGGACAGAGAAGAGGTTGCGCGCTAATGGAATTGCTCTTTTTGGGTTAATTGCTAAACCGGATGGTTGGTTATTCGGGCAACGAATTGTGAAGTTAAGACCCGGATCAGGAATGAGTCTGGGTAGTCACAGATTCAGACAAGGAGATATTGTGATGCTAAGCAGGAACAGTCCTCTGACAGAGAAGCCTATAGAGGGTATTGTGAGCGATAGAAATCGAAATCAGATCAGGATAGTATTACCTGACGCCCCGCAAGGACTTAGGAAAGGCAATTGGAGAATGGACAGAGGGGCTAATAGAATTGCTTTCGACAGAATGAGGGATGCACTGAATTCGGTTTTCCAAGAGGATGGAAGTGCTCCCCTCAGAGAGCTTCTGTTGGGGTTAGTTCATGATCCAATTGGGACAGCTTCGCTCACACCCGAGATGGGAGGGGCCAAGCAGGCGAGAGTTGTGCTTCAGAGAGATTTGAACGAAGCACAAAGATCTGCAGCAGAGTCGGCAATGTCTAGCAGATTGACATTGATTCAGGGTCCTCCTGGAACCGGAAAGACCCATACAGCGGTTAGGATTCTGGAGATTTGGGCTAAGCAAGACATTGGTACAGTGCTTGCAGTTGCAGATTCAAACGTAGCGGTTGACAACCTTCTGGAAGGCCTAGTCAAGAGGGGGGTCAGGGCAGTTAGAATTGGTCAGCCAGTTAAGGTTCGCGAGGGTCTAAGAGATTCTACAATGGATGCAGAGATGGAGAGGCACCCTCTTAGGAAGGATTTGATGAATCATATCGAGCTAAATGAGAAATTAGCGAGGAGGATCAAGGGCATGAGGGGAGGAAAGGAAAAGGGTCTCGCACACAGGGACCTTAGCAGAGGCTGGAAGGAGGTAAAGAGGATTGAGGGAGAAATCCGAGATGACATTCTAGATAGGGCTCAGGTACTCTGTTGTACGTGTATTGGTTCTGGTCATGAAATTCTAGATGGTAGGAAATTCCCAAGGGTTCTGATAGACGAAGCCACACAAGCCACGGAGCCTGCAACACTAGTTCCACTTGTAAGAGGGGCTAGGCAGGTTGTCCTAATTGGTGACCATCGACAGCTCCCCCCTACAGTAATTTCCAGAAGAGCTGAGAAAGGTGGCCTTGACAGGTCACTATTCGAACGTCTTATCGATATGGGGATTTCTCCTAGTATACTTACCACCCAATATAGGATGCATCCTGCGATTTCTGAGTTTCCGAACACCCAATTCTATGACGGCGTACTGGAAGATGGGGTCGAAGCCTCCGACAGGGAAACTCCTGGGGGGATTCTTTGGCCTGATTGGGATGTTCCTCTTTTGTTCCTTCCTGTGGATGGAGACGAAGTCCTCTCCCCCGACGGAGCTTCTAAAGAAAATCCAGTAGAGGCTTCCTGGGTAGTTAAGATTCTGATGGACTTGGTTGACTCTGGAGGCTTTTCCACCTCCCAAGTAGGCATAGTGACTCCATACGCGGGTCAGGTTCGCTCTATACGAGATATTCTTCCCGAACAGTTCCAAAGTGTAGAAGTTCGGACTGTTGATGGGTACCAGGGTCGTGAAAAGGATGTCATAATCTTCTCATGTGTTAGGTCAAATATTGATGGAAACGTTGGATTCCTCTCTGATCGGCGTAGACTAAATGTTGCACTAACGAGATCCAGGAGAGGTCTGATTGTAATTGGGAATCCCGATACTCTAAGTCATGATGAGGATTGGAATGATTGGCTTGAACACATCAGAAGTCGGAACCTTGAGGCATGGCACCTGTTGGGAACAGCATGAGGATTGATTATGGCAGATCATGAGTCTCCCATCTCAATACATGGAGGGGGGACTCTGGCCAAGGCCATAGTGTCCCAGGGGCAAGACCACTGGTCCGTTCCAGAAGGTTCAATTCTGGCATCTTGGACTAGGAGATTTGCGTCATTTGTTATTGATGTTGTAATTGTATTCTCTGTGCTAATGGTTGTTACTGGCGGCATGATTAGGAACTCATTGAACCTGTCACTTTGGATTTCGGCAGATTTCCATTATGCAGCAGCATTCTCTGCGATTCTGCTTTCTAGCCATTGGCTTTATTGGAGGGTTACGGGACTAATCTATTCTAGATCACTAGGGCAGAAAATGTTAGGCTTGGCAATAGTCTGTGACGATGGTGAGAGATTATCAAGCAGGATGTGGGATAGACGGTCAGCTTGGAAGCTACTTTTTCTTATTCCAATTGTAAATATCTACATAGGAGTATATGAGATCGCAAGAATCTCGCAGAGACACACCCATCAGTCAAATCTAGATTTGAGGGTTGGCACTATTGTCGCCCATGCATTCTCTCTACCTCCTGCAAGCAGGAGACACATCAAGTAGGGATGAAGATGGATATCGTAAGATGGGCTTTATCGGGAAAATGCTTAGTATATCCAACATCAACCCTCCCTGCTCTTGGGTGCATCCCAACTACTAAATCGCTCGATGATTTGTACAGAATAAAGAAAAGATCAGCCATGTCACCAGTTAGTTTGGGGGTTACCGACCTCTCCCAAGCTTCTGAAATTGTAGAGATTCCAGATGACGTGCCAGAGATTCTCGAGTCTTTTCCAGAAGGATCGTTGACAATTGTACTAAAAGCGATTGAGAAGATGGATGAGAGACTTGGGGGATTTCAAGTAGCCGTAAGGGTAGTCACTCATCCAGTGGCTAAGGAGCTCCTAGGAAAGACTGGGCCACTTACCGCAACCAGCGCAAACCTCAGCGGCGAGGAGCCGATGTTAGACTGCTTATCTGCTGCAGAAAGTATCTCCACTCCAGAGTTTCCTATTGAGGCCGTTGAAGGGCTCTGCGAGGGTGGCCTTCCCAGTACCTTGATAGCATGGCATACGGTCTGCGATTCGCCTGAGTCGTTGGAGATAGAGGTAATCAGGGAAGGAAAGATAAGCTCAGAGGATGTATATTCATGGTGGCGGAAGAGGATCTGAAGCAATGGAGGGACGCTGGTCACGTTGCTAGAAGGACCCTTGAGGGGATAAAGGGAGAAATCGTAGAAGGTAAGGCGTGGTCTGAAGTTATTGAGTCAGCTGAGAGATTCATCAGAAGGCATGGAGGACAAGCCGCATTTCCGGTTACTATTTCTGTAAATGAGATGGCTGCCCATTACACTACCAATACGGAGCTAATTCCTCCCGAAGGGCATGAAGGAGAAATGGTCTTCCAGAAAGGTGACCTAGTGAAGCTAGATGTTGGAGTTCACATTAAAGGTGCTCTTGGTGACAACGCTATGACAATTGAAGTTGGCAATGGGGGAGAACATACTGATCAGATAAAGGCGGCAAAGGAGGCCAGAGATGCCGCGATAGAGAAAATGCACCCTGGAACCCCTTGGCACGTAGTGGGTGAAGCTGCTCAGCAGGCATCAGTAGATGCTGGCTTTGAGCCTATTAGAAACCTCAGTGGACATCAGATGGAGAGATGGAGCCTTCACTCAGGGGTTTCAATACCCATGTACTCCTGTGGCCCGAATAATCCTAGTTACAAGGGAGAAGTAGAAGCGGGTGGGGTGTATGCTGTAGAGCCTTTCAACACAACTGGAAAGAGCGGGATGATTGAGAACGTGCCTCCAAACGGTTCATCCAATATTCTGAGAGTTACGGGTGGTGTGCAGATTAGGAAGGCGCTGAAAAAGGGTAAGCTAAAGCCGCTTGGTGCGACCATGGCAAGATACATCGAAGAACGCTACAACACTCTTCCTTTCGCGGAGAGATGGGCTTACCCTCTTCTGAGCAAGCCATTCCCCGAAGAAGACGAGGAGTCATTGAGGAGAAAGTGGAAGGCACTTGTGAAGAAGCTTACATCGATCAGGTTCTTGGAGGTTTACGGCGCCCTTAGAGACGTTGATCGCGGCATGGTCGGACAATTCGAACATACGGCTTTCGTTTCTGATGGAGGGCCAGAAATCCTGACAGTCGAATAAAGGAATAGAAAATGGTGATTTTTTCATCGGATCGGCAATAATCCTCACAACGATTAACTATTGCCGGCCCGCTGGATCAATCGTACAGGACGAAAGGTTCTCGCTGAGTGCATCCCATCCCCTCGCAATTATCTCTCTCCTGTACACCTTACAGTTCCGGCCTTAGGGCTAAATGATTTGATTTTGTTAGTCAGGAACTATTGACCTCTGCATTCTCTGCCTTGCCGAAAAGGGTCACTGCGATTACCGAAGAGAAGATTATGATCATTCCAGCGATTTGCTGCAAGGAGGGTTTCTCTGAAAGTAACAGAATCCCCCACAGAATAGTTAGGACAGGTTGAAGCAGGACAGCAAACGAAGTATGAGCCGCAGGTAGTCTTGGCAGAGCATAGGTTATCGCAATCCAACCCACTACTTGGCAAGATATCGATAGCAATACTAGCCAAGCATGTTCGGGGTAGCTGATTGAGAAGTCTATTGGTTGAATTCCAACAGAGGAGAGTGGCATAATTCCGAAAATTAGTAGGCCCGTGGCTGCGCCCGAGGTCGCTCCAAGCTGGAGGTTTACAGATGGTGCCCTGGCCCTATTTGAAAATCGGTAAAGAATTAGGAAGGACGAATAGAAGATGGCGGCTACTACGCCACCGATGACTCCCTTAACTGGGTCTGATCCATATGGGTCCTGATCCCATATTCCTGAGATCAGCAATAGCCCTAGCATGACCAAAGGCAATGCAAGGAGGATGAGCCTATTCGGCCTTTCTCCAAAAAGAAGCCAACTTGACAGGGTCACTATAATCACCTGTGAGTTGCCAATCATCGTAGCAATACCGCTTCCGATGTAATCTATCGCACTGTGGTAACCAATGAAATCCAAGGCTAGTAGCAGACCTGCTGCGAATGTAAGATTCCTTGCTCTCTTGTCCCTCGGGTCAACACCTTTCTGAAACCATACTATTGCAGCTAGAATCGGAAGAGCGTAAATCATCCTGAAGAATGCACCTGTGATTGGGTCTGTTTCGGATTTAATGTAAAACAAAGGTGCGAATGAAATCAGAGTTGCGCCGCCCAGAGCTATGGCCATTGTTCTACGATCGTCGGCAGAGGCCGACATGGTCTGAATCACTCCTAGGAATCCTGTGTTGTAAGCATCTGGCTCAGCTCACCGGACTGGTATAGCTCGAGCGCGATGTCTGAGCCACCAATTAGCTCACCGTTGATGAATATCTGGGGGATGGTGGGGAAATCTGACCATTCCTTTAGTGCAGGCCTGGCTCTTGGATCGGCCAGAACATTAACACATGCAAACGTCTCTATATCCAACTCTTTGGCTACCATGCTGACCACTTGGGCTCCTCTGGAAGAAAAACCGCACTGTGGGCTATCCGGAGTCCCTTTCATGAAAATCACAATTTGATTTTCATCGACAACCTGCTGCAACTCTTCTTCTGTCCAATCAAAACTCATCTCAATCATTCCTTTCTGGGTCTTCGAATATGTACCCCATAGAACTCTTGCTCTTGACCATGTGGGTCGAACTCAGTCTCTCCAGATTGTTCAGCTTGCTTGGGTGTCATGCACTTCAAATCGAGAGCGTGGACAGTGTTGTCAGAAATATAGGTCTTGAAATGGCTCAATATTGGCTTCTGTCTCTGAAGTGGCCACACACCTTCGAAGGATTCGGAAATTACTCTAACGTGGAAGTGATCTCCTGAACCGTGTAAATCGGATACTTCTACTGAGGCATCGGGAACCACCTTCAGGACTTCTTGCCTCATCCACTCAGTGGTAACCATGTGATATTGGAGAGGAAAGCATCAATTTAAACTACTTCTCTAAAGATTTGGTAATTGATCTAAGATTCTCACTAATCGACCCTTTGCTATTGATTAGTCCAGATCCTACAACAGCTATGTCAATACCCCACTCAGAGACCATTGCTGCATTGTGATCCTTTATTCCTCCATCAATCATCAGCTTTGTCTTCTTCCCGCCTTCATCTATCTGCAAATCAATAGCTCGTCTGAAATCTCTAACCTTTTGCTCTACTTCAGGAATGAATGACTGGCCCCCCTTCCCGGGAACTACTGACATTACCAAGACCAAATCGAGATTGGAGAGGATTCCCATTACGTCGTCAGTGGGAGTGTCAGGATTCAGGACACAGCCGACCATTTTTCCAGCCTCATGTAGATTTGAAATTAGTTTCGGAAAGTCATCTACTGCCTCAATGTGGGCAATTACCATGTCCACTCCAGCTTCTACATACTGGTCCCAGGTTTCCTCTGCATTGGTAATCATCAGATGACAGTCGATGAAGACTTCAGGACCAGCTCTGTTTCTTACTGATTTTATTAGAGCTGGGCCAAAGGTGATTGTTCTATTTACAACCCAGTTTCCATCCATCACGTCCATGTGTAACCAGTTTATTCCAGAGTCTATGGCTTCATCGACGGTTTCACCTAATCTGCAGAAGTCAGCAGTTAGTATACTGGGGGTGATTTCCATCAGCTTGTCATTCGGATGGGAAGGGTGTCGGTTCTCAATACCTCCTACGCTTTTGGACTCCTGATACACATGTTGATATGGTGCGTTGCCATCGAAAAGTCAGGTGGAATAATGGGGAAGGTTGTAGATGTGAGTGATTCGGACTTTGATGTGGCGACGAAGAGCGACGATTGGGTTCTAGTCGACTTTTGGGCACCTTGGTGCGGACCTTGTAGGATGGTTGGTCCCGTTCTTGCACAGATAGCCGAAGAACGGGAGATTACCATTGCAAAGGTGAATACCGACGTCAACCCTCTGACATCTGGGAAATTCGGAATTAGAGGAATTCCGGCCCTTATCCTATTCAAAGATGGAGAGGTGGTAGACAGGATGACTGGTGCTATGCCAAAGCAAGGAATGGATTCTTGGCTAGATCGGCACATGACCTAGTTTCTAGCTTCCTCCAATTTCCTCAACCTCTCATCCAAAGGTTCGCCTACCTCCCTTAGGAGCCTGGATCGGAGGGCTTCATGTAACCACATTCCTTCATCAAATTCAAGCATCAAACCCCTTTCTACTAGCTGGACAGGGGGGGAGCCGTCAACTCCTGCAGCTCTCGCCAAAATGTTCCAAGGAACAGGCATATCTGAGACAGCCAGTATAGAGAGAATCTCCCTGTCCTCCGACGGTAGGACATTCAGAATCTCCTCGTCCAGAAAACGAGTCCAATCCTCGTGAATGGTTTTTCCGTACATCTCCAGGAGTTCTACAGCTAAGGGGTGACCTCCTGTGACTCTGTATATCTCCTCTGGCAGAGTTTGTTCTGGAACGTCAATCGATTCCAACCATGAGGAAATTTCGTCAAACGAAAGTCCAGATAGTGACAGTTCTTCGACTCGATCCCTAGTGTGGACGTCTCTACGATCATAAAACCCTAGATAGGATCTAGAAATAAGTAGAAGTCTCAATTTTGAAGACTCGGCGGCCTGTAGTAGGGCTCCGAATAAGTGATTTGCTCTGGTTCCGAAATTGTGTACGTCATCCAAAATTACCAATATTTGCCCATTGTCTCGATTTTTCGATTCTGTTCCAACAAGAGACTCCTCGTCCAGAAGGTGGGCCGTTAGTCGTCTCCTGAAGGAGTCCAGCTCCAGTTTAGCTGCAGGCTTGTATGGGAGCGTCTCCAGAATATTGTAAGGGTCTTTCGACTTTTCATTTATCCCAATCCTATGAAGGAGGCTTGTTGCGATTCCCAGAGGAGAGTCCCATGGTTGGCAGGGATAGTACATTGCATGAAATGTAGTATCCTTGTCCATCAAGTCTGAAAGCCAGTGAGAAACAAGTGTTGTCTTGCCGCAACCTGCAATTCCCGTCAGGACAAGCATTGACTTTTGCGATTCTAGCCACGCATCGAGTGCTCTCTTCTCTTCCTTCCGGCCATGTACTGTCCTCGTTGTTGGAGGTCTCGTATGATATGTTGAGTGAGCTCCAGCCAATATGGAAATAGAGCCAGGAGGGGGGATGTTTCCAGAGCCGGTTACAAGCGCTCCGAAGCGAATGTCGCCAAAGTTCAGAATTCCCTCATGCTGGGCGTGCATCAGGACTTGAAGAAGGCTAAGCCCGGCTCTGAGCTTGTTCGCAGCCTCATCTGCGCGTAACTCTAGTAATTCTCCGTCCTTTGATCTGACCAAGACCTTTTGATTTCTAAGTTGCATTACTCGTTCCCTAGCATCTTCTCGTCCCTCGTCGGTCAACTGCCAGGTCTTTTGGCGTCGATTTTCCCCCCTAACCGTCCTACTATGCTGAGAAATCAGTCCCTTCGACGTTAATTGTCTCATAGCCCTAGATACATTGGGAGGGTGCAAAGCACATGACTCAGCTATACCAGATCTAGTAACCTCAGGTGAGACTATGTAGTGATCGGCTTGGTGATCCTGTTCCCATAGGTGAAGAATTATGCGATCCTTCACGGGTATGCTTGGCCTGGTTTCGGCTGGTGCCACGAGTCTTCGTCCAGCAGGGTTGACATCAAGAGTTCGGGGGCATTGATTCATTGGAATTCGAAATTACAGAATGGATAATTTTCCTGCATGGGTGGTAAAAAAAGGTCACTGCAATCCCTTTCGACAGAGGAAAGGCTCAGAACGCTCTGTGATCCAAGCCCCAAAGTTACTGGCATCAATGAAACTGGACTTGGGACGTAGTCTTCCCCGGTCTGGGACAGAATAAGTTGGATTCCATCACCCTCTGGAACTACAACGTCCATCCCAAAGAATTCCATCTTCGCATTAACTGTTGATCCGGGAGTAAGTATCTGTCCATCATTGCCTCCGTTATGGAATCGTAAATCCATAACTGCATGACCAAGGTGCATCCCATTGCTTGATTGAACCATTTCTACGAAAAGATGACCGCTGGTTGCCATCAAGGAAATTGTGGCTTCTACATGGAAAGTGGGATTGCCAACAATTCTTGTTTCCTGTTCAAATTCTGGGCATTCCATGGTCAGGGTAGAAGTTGGGGTAATTGTATCGCTTCCGCCTACTATTGAACACTCGTCCATATTCAGGTTAATCCACTCTAAATCCATAGGAGGATATGATGCCTCAACCCTCCAACCCCCGATATTATCCTGAACTTCTACCAAGAGTCTTGGTTTGGGGCCCTCGTCCCTTAGGTAGTAGTTGAACCACTCTAGCAAGTCATCTGCCCAGTCCCATCTCAGAGTAAAAGGGAAGGCTTCTGATCCTCTGCCAGAACCTAGGCCTTCGTGTCCGGATCTGCGATCGGGGTAGTCGTGGCCCCATTGTCCGTATAGGCCTTTGACTTCGAAACCCTCATCCATCATTATGTTGTGAACTGGGAATGCCATGTGCGGATCCACGTTCCAATCTTGTAATCCATGAATGATATAGATTGAACCTTCATAATTCTGAATTGCTCTAGACAAAAAGTGCCTCTCCTCCCAGTAGTCACTTCCTGTCCATGCTAGATTGTCGCCCGTGAGATATGCTCCTACTCCCGCATAGTACCCTTCGATGTATCCTTCACATGCGTTTTGGGCATCCTCTAAATCGCCATCTAATCCGAATGTTCCATACACGCCGTTATGCATAATTGCCCCTCTAGCCTCCATGCTTCCATTTCTCCACATCAGATCGTGAACTCCTATTAGTCCAGACATGGGGACAATTGTTTTCAGATAATCCGAACCCATTGCCGCTGCTTCCCAAGGAGTTGATCCATCGTATGACTTCCCAATTGCACCAATTTTCCCATTGGAGAACGGTGCACCCCCAAGGTACTCAATAGCTGCATGGATTCCATATTGCTCATCTAGTCCCATTAGGTCCATACAGTGATTAGATTCTCCTGTTCCAAAAACGCTGATCTGGGCGACCCCAAAACCATGAGGGACGAAGTTCTCTATCAAGAACCTTCCAAGACGGTCGGCAGGAGTTAGGGCATCCACGTCGCCATCATCGTAATATGGGCCTATTTCTGTGATTATTGGGACACGGCAATCTTCCGGGACATCGGATGAGTCAAAATCGCACCCCTCTATTTCTGGGAGCCAGAGTCCCATATGGACCTCAGCTCCACCTGTGACTCCGGCACCACCGTCTAGTTGACTGATTTCTGGAACTGGTACGAATACCGATCTTACGGATTCTATCCCAAAAGTTCCATTCCAAGAAACTCTACTGAAAACATCATCATCAAGGTATACCAACTTCGACCTATTTTCTACAGCTGGAAGCCAGTGTTCTTCTTCGAGCTCATCTGAATCCTCGTTTTCTCCTAAACAACCGGAAATACTAGTCAATAGGAGAAGAAAAGCAATGATGAGTGCGATCGACTGGGGTCTCCGCATGGTTGTTGACATCATTGGTCACTGCATCAAGAGTTCGCAAGTATGGCCATGAAATAGGATGGTCAATTTCATTAGTAATGGCTTCGATTGTGTATTGTGGATGAAACCACCAGAGCTAGGTTGCTTGAGCTTCAGAGAATGGAAGCAACAGAATCAGAAGTCTACAGAAGACTAGCAAAAATGCAACGCGATCCAGTGAATAGGTCAATCCTGGAAGGGATTTCTCTTGAAGAAGAGAGGCATGAAAAAGAAATCCAAAAGATGACTGGAGAGAGTGTTTTACCTAACAGGCTCAAGGTAATTAGACAGGTGCTCCTAGCCAGAATTTTCGGTTTCACTTTCTCTGTTAAAATGATGGAGAATACAGAGAAAGACGCTGCAGCCGAATATAGAGAACTAGGGCTTCACGATATTGCCGAAGAGGAAGAAGCTCACGAGAAGAACATGATTGAGATGCTCGACGAAGAGAGATTGAGGTATTCTGGAAGCGTTGTCTTAGGGATGTCAGATGCTCTGGTTGAGCTAACTGGAGCTCTAGCAGGACTGACCTTTGCATTGCAGGATATTCGACTAGTGGCACTTGCAGGACTGGTCACCGGGATTGCTGCATCATTCAGCATGGGAGCTTCTGAATACTTGTCCTCGCGTGCTGAGAAGAAAATCGAGTCTCCATTAAAAGCGGCATTTTTCACTTGGATCTCGTATCTTCTTACAGTAATTCTTCTCGTTTCACCATATCTCCTAATCAAACCCGAATCTCCTGACTATTTGGGTTTGGAAGCTTATTCCCAAGCACTATTCTCGACTTTTGCGATAGGCATGCTAATTGTAGCTTTGTTCAATTTTTACATTTCAGTTGTCGAGGAGGTTTCTTTCAGGCGGCGCTTCGTTGAGATGTTAGGGATTCTAGGTGTGGTGAGCCTTATCTCCTATGGAATAGGTATTGCACTTAGAGCCACTCTAGGAGTTTGACCTTGGTTATGGCTCTGAAAGCTATTTGTCTTAGACTATGGTCGGCTACATATGAAGGCCTACGAAGATCTACTCAATAGACTAAGGGAAATAGACCTAATTGGTCAGATTGGTAGCCTTCTTAGTTGGGATCAAGAAGTGCTAATGCCAAAAAAAGCTGCTCCACTAAGAGCCGAGCAGCTTGCATGGATTTCGAAGACTTCTCACGAGAGGCTGACCAATCCAAGGATTGGGGAGTTGCTAGAAGAAATCGAGAGCCTTGGAGATGATGGAGAGGTTCAATCGGCAAACATCAGACTGGTGAGAGAGTCATATGACAGAGCTACTAAGTTGCCTACAGATTTTGTTGAAGAGATGGCAATTCACCGTTCAAGATCCATTGTCTCTTGGACCGAGGCAAGGGAGAAGGATGACTTTTCAATTTTCAGAGATGACCTTGCTATTTCAATTGAACAAGCCAGAGCAAAGGCAGATTTCTTTGGTTACGAGAATCTGAGATATGACGCCCTTCTGGATCTTTATGAGACGGGATTGACTGTTGAGAGGTTGGATCCCCTCTTCTCAGGTCTAAGGGAGAACGTGTCCCCTCTAATCAAGGCGGTAGTGGGCAGAGGGCTTAGGCCAGACCTTTCTTGGGTCATTGACAACAATTGGAGCCAGAATTCTCAGGAAGAGTTGAGCCAGAGCGTTGCAGAAGCTATTGGTTTCGATTTCTCGGCTGGCAGAAGAGATTTGTCTACACACCCGTTTTGCGGAGGGCCGAATCCGGATGATGTCAGATGGACAACTCGGTATAACGAGGATGAGCCCTTTGGTTCTCTATTCGGTTCAATGCATGAGACCGGACATGGGACATACGAACAAGGAAGGCCTCGACACTTGGACTTCCAGCCTGCTGGAAAGGCAAATGGGTTGGGTATTCACGAGAGTCAGAGTAGGCTTTGGGAAAATCAAGTTGGAAGGTCCAAGGAATTCTGTGAATGGTCTCTATCCTTATGGAAGAAATTCTTCCCGGAAAATATGGAAGGAGTCGATTCCGATCAGCTATGGAGAGCGGTAAATCTAGTCGAGCCCGGTTTGATAAGAGTGGATGCTGACGAAGCGACTTACAATTTGCATATTATGATCAGGTACGAGATCGAGAAGCGGTTGATTTCAGGCGATTTGCAAGTAGACGAGTTGCCTGATGCTTGGGATGAAATGTACGAAGATTTCCTGGGAGTAAGATCCCCAAATAGTTCTCTTGGAGTCCTCCAGGATATTCATTGGTCTATGGGTGCGATTGGTTACTTCCCAACATATACTCTTGGGAACCTGTATGCGGCTCAACTTCTAGAGGCTGCAAGAAGCGACTTACCAGACCATGACGAACAGATTCGAAAAGGTGAGTTTTCTCACCTACTAAATTGGATGAGAGAAAATGTGCACAGCAGAGGGAGCCTTCTGGAACCTGCGGATCTAATTGAAGAAGCTACTGGATCGCCCCCTTCTCCCGACGCCTTCGTAAGCTATCTTAGTTCCAAAGTAGAGAGTTTGTACGGTGTTTCCGCATGACATTTGGGGCATTTGGTTGTTGGAGACGCTTTCGATAAACATGTTTCGAGCCAACTTGCATAGCTATTGTTCCTTTGTTAGGGAGATAAAAGGCGAGTGCTCATTTGTTAGGATATCCGAAGGAAGTGTTGTTGCTGGTTCTAAGTCCGGCGAATTAGTTTGCTGGGATATGGACAGTGGGGATGAGAAATGGAGGAGGTCTTTTGAGGGTCCTTGCTCAGACTCGGACTATCGAAAAGGTGTGCTATTCTTTACTGAGTCTGACAAGGTTCATTCGATTCAGATTAGCTCTGGGGAAATCCTATGGAGTTTGGAGCTAGAAGGTTCTAGCGACTTTGTTTGTTGCTTCAAGGAGGGTGTTTTTGTGTCGACATCTGTCTACAACTTTGAGATTCAGGATTATTCAGAAGGTGCTATTTGGAAAATTGGTTTCAGTGGGGAATTGTGTCGATCTTGGGCCACAATTGGTAGGGCATGGTCTCTTTCTGCCTATGGAAACGAAGTCGTCTTTGGTCTTAGTAGACCCAAGTGTGGTGCTGGAACTTTACAGGGAGGGAGCGAGCTTGGTCACATTTCACTGGCTGGAGATTCCCCAGTAACAGTGGGAAAGGGGGACGGGCGAGGACTAGTAGTATTGGGGCATAGCGATGGGGTTATTTCCGAAATTAGTGAAGTTGGAGCTTCTTCCATCATCGCAGGTTACTCTCCGATTTGTTCAATTGACTATGATAATGGCTGGGTAGCAGGGCTTGAGGAGGGCAGAGTTGTTTCGGGAGAGAGCTTCGATTCTTGGTCGATAGATCTTGGGAGCCCTGTTGAGTTAGTCTCATTCGGCCCATCTTTGGACAATGAGAGAGCAGTTTGGGCTTTTACATGGAAAGAAGAGTCTCTACTTCACATCATTGATCTGACAGGGAAAATCGAGTTGAGTGTTTCACATGACTTTAGGATTAGTTCAATTTTCAATGATGGAGAGTCGATTTGCCTTGGTGATTCTACAGGAAATATCTACCTGTTAGAGGGAGAGGTGATTCGGCGTCGTCACGGCCGTTCTGAAGAAGAATTTGAGCAAGAAGAAAAACGAGTGTCGCTAAGAAAGAAAATACGTGAACTGCGAGGGGGAAAATTTGCAGTGGAAAAATAGCATTTTAGACCACTATTTCCAGTGAACTGCGTCTAAATTCGCGAAATGTTTATGTGCCTCTCTCGTCCCTGTGTTTTTTGCCGCTCCGGGGGAGTGGTGTGAAGGGCGCTTCGGCGCCAATCGCGGGCCACAAAACCGAGCCTCGAAACCGAGGCGGTAGAACCGAAATCCGAAAGGAGATCGGGGAAGTGCTGGAGCGTCTGTGGACGCAAAGGCGACGGCGAACAAATCGGACAAACCGGACGCAAGGAAGGGGAGAGCGAGTTGAAAGCTGAAGAGATACACGCGCGTAGGGGGATAGAGATTGAACCTGGGTCGCGTTAGTGGGAAAATAGGTGGAGAAAACCGGACGCAAGGAAGGGGAAGGAAACCTACGGAAACACTGGGCAACAAGGGCGGGGAGACCCGTGGAGAAGCCAGTATCGAGACGTGAAAGGAAAAGCGGAGACGAAGTACCTGAAACGGATACGGCGAGAGAGGAAGAGATTCCTCACTAGTCGGAAAATGACGAAGGAAGAGCACGAAGTTCCCGAGTCGTCTACCCGGGGAATCCCGGGCCTTCGGGCCCGGGGGACACCCGGACCCTGCGGAGTTAACAGAGGGGGAAGCTCCCCCATGTGCGGAACCCTCTGTTGCTCCCACCTTAATTCGAGCCCTTATTTTTTCTAGTCCTAGCTACGCTCTTTTTCATTCTGTAGTCGGCCCAATCATTTCCTCTGGACGCACCCACTCATCAAATTCTTCATTGGTCAGCATTTCCAGATCAATTGCACTCTGCCTAAGAGTCAGTCCATTCTCATGGGCGTTCTTTGCTATCTTTGCAGCATTGTCGTATCCAATATGGGGATTTAATGCGGTAACGAGCATTAGAGAATTCTCCAGATGCTCTGAGATCTTGTCCCTATTAGCCTGCAATCCTGAAACACAATAATCAGAGAATGAAGAGCAGGAGTCTGAGATCAACCTAATACTATGTAGTAAATTATGTATCATCATGGGCTTGAACACATTTAGCTCAAAGTTGCCTTGGCTACCCCCAATGGAAATAGCGGTATGATTTCCCATAACTTGGCAACAAACCATTGTAATGGCCTCTGACTGGGTCGGGTTGACCTTTCCTGGCATTATACTGGAGCCTGGTTCGTTTGCGGGCAACGCCAATTCTCCAAATCCGCATCGAGGTCCCGATCCGAGCCATCTAATGTCATTGGCGATTTTCATTAATGACGCGGCTAAAGTGTTTAGAGTTCCCGAAGTTGCGACGATTGCATCATGCGCTGCCAATTGCGCAAACTTGTTCTCGGCACTCACGAATGGTAATGCTGTCTTTTCTGCGATCTCTTCTGCTACCATGTGAGCAAACTCGCGGTGCGTGTTAAGACCGGTACCCACAGCAGTACCACCTAGGGCAAGTTCGAATAGGTCTGGCAGTGAAGATTGGATTCGAATCAAGTCTGCATCAAGCATAGAGACGTATGCTCCGAACTCTTGTTCAAGAGTTAGAGGAACGGCATCCATTAGGTGGGTTCTTCCGATTTTCACTATTCCCGAGAACTGTTCTGACTTCGAAGAAAGTTCTGAACGGAGCTTCCTAACTGCAGGAATTAAGTTGTGCTGAATCTCCTCGGCTGCGGCAATGTGCATTGCCGTTGGAAACGTGTCATTACTTGACTGAGCCTTATTCACGTGATCGTTTGGGTGTATCGGAGTCTTGCTACCCAGTTTACCTCCTGCCATCTCAATTGATCTATTTGCTATTACCTCATTTGCGTTCATATTTGTCTGGGTTCCTGAGCCTGTCTGCCAGATTCTTAGCGGAAAGTGATTGTCAAGAGAGCCTGATATCACCTCTTCGCATGCGTTAGAAATTAGTTCGCCAACTTCCTCTTCAAGGGCTCCCAATTTAACGTTGGTTTTAGCTGCGGCCTGCTTCAGGATTCCAAATGCTCTAATGATCGATCTGGGCATGGTATCTTCGCCAATATCGAAGTTTACGAGGGATCTAGCTGTCTGTGCTCCAAAGTACCTGTTTGAGGGTACTTCGATATCACCCATCGTGTCATTCTCTATCCTGGTCTTTCCTTTGGCTGACTTAGGATCCCTAGGCTTGATGATGGTTGGATGATTCCAACCCTCTTCCTTGCTTGAGAGTGAATTCTCAATCATTTTTGATATAGTCGCCGATCTTCCTCTATCACGGCCCTTGCCGACTCTGGCATCAAGTCTCCTAGCAAGATTCTCTGGAATGCTGACTGTGATTATCCTCCGGTCTCCCGCTCTGTGCTTTGCCATGGTATTTCTAATTATTAATTATTAATAAATATTGGTATTTTGTTAGATTCTTTCTACCTTGATGATTTTCTGAGGGGTTTCAGGCCTATCACCATGCGAAGTTGGAGTTGTTTCTATTTTCCTAACTACATCCATGCCCTTGGCGACTTCTCCAAAAACGGCGTGATTTCCATCTAGCCAAGGTGTTTCTACTGTGGTAAGGAAGAACTGTGAGCCCCCTGTATCTCTACCTGCATTTGCCATTGAGAATATCCCCGGCTTGTCATGCCTCTTCTTCAATGCAGCTACCTCGCACTGAATTTTCCAACCGGGACCACCAGTTCCTGCTCTTCCATTATGGGGATCTCTAGAGTATGGGCAACCGCCTTGGATCATGAAATCCTTTATGACCCTGTGGAAATGTAGTCCGTTGTAGAATTCATCGTCCACCAATTTTAGGAAGTTTCCAGTTGTTTCTGGGCATTCTTCGGTGTATAGCTGTATGTCGATATCTCCTGCGCTAGTATTCATTCTTACGTATGTCATGAGTGAACTGGGTAGTTCCAAGTCCAATATGGTAACGATTTGGCGAAGTGTGATTTCGGTTTTGATTTGGCTAGATTTTTGCTTTTTCTCTTCAAATCTATGCAACTGTGGAACCGGGTAAAGTTCCCTCGGGGAGTTCCAACAGTCTAACTGTTCCATCAGGATCTAGGGAACCTAGGACTAGAAATTGGGAAACAAAACCGGTAGGAAGGGTCTTTTCTCCTAGGTTAATTGCTCCTACAACTACTCTGCCTATTAGCTGTGCTCGAGTGTAATTTGTTATTTGCGCAGAGCTCCAGAGTTTTCCCACTACTGGTCCGAAGTCGACCTTAATCTTGTAAGATGGTTTTCTCATCTCGGGAAACTCCTTGACTTCAAGGACAATCCCGGTCCTCATATCTACAGAGAAGAACTCGCCTATGCCGATGTACTCCTTTCTATCCAGCTTGTCAGGATGGTAAGGCTGGCTTTCTTGATTGATCTCGTGCTGCCCCATAACATCAACCCACGATGTCTGATTTCAGAGTAAGAGGGAGGAGCTTGATTCCGGCTTCTTCGAATGCTTCAATGCCTCCTTCCTCTCTGTCCAAAATTGTAATGCAAGCAGAAATCTCACATCCCAACTCAATCAGGAGATCTGCAGCCTTAAGTGCGGAGCCGCCAGTAGTTGTCACATCTTCAAGAAGGACTACTCTGAATCCCTCCTCAAGACTTGATCCTTCGATCCCAGGAGGGTTTCCCGTCTTCCTCCCACCTCTGCCCTTGGGTTCCTTCCTGACAATGAATCCTCGTAGTGAGGATCCTCTTCCGGCCTTTGCGATTGCAATTCCGGTAAGTGGCACTGCACCCAATTCCAATCCACCCACGGCATCCACGCCTCCTAGATCCTCAATTGAATGGTGGATCATTACTCCTAGTAGATGAGCACATTCTGGATCCATCATCACTGGTTTCATGTCGAAGAAGTGATTACTCTCCCTTCCACTAGCCAAGGTGAATGGTTCCTGCGAATACAAATATGCCAGGCTTCGTATCCTCTCGACTAGTCTTTCTCTAGCCTCACTCACTGAAGTCGAGGTCATTCTACGGCATTGGCCTTGGCGAAGACCGATGAAGGTTGCCTTCTGTGAGGTAATTTTTTCGGAGAATCGACGGTCAATGTTCTTGGACGGTCTCTCGCTAGTGCAAGACACTGCGAGGGCATGTGCCATGAATATTGAGGCTAATATCTCGGAAATGGATGTCGATAGGCTAGAGCAAGAGAAAACAAGTTATCAAGAGGTATTGGAGCAGCAAATCGAGGAAGCTTACGTCGTCGCTTCAAAAGCGAAATCCAAAGGTTTGGATTTCTCTGAAACTGTAGAGATTCCTAGGGCATCGGATTTGGCCAGTAGAACAGAAAAACTGCTAGAAGACCCGTATCTCTATCCAGACCCGGATAGGCGTGATCAACCTCCATTGAGAATTGAGGATGATTTGAGAGTTCTTCTTCGGGAACACGATAGGGAGACTGCAGCAATAATGATTGCAATTTCAGTTACTAATGAGATGCACTCTAGAACTGGAGACAGAAGGAGGTCGATTGATTCGGGACTGAGGGTCGGGCTAGCAGTGCTAACGGAAGCTGTACTAGTGGCCCCTCTCGATGGAATTGGAGAGGTTAGAATTCTGAACAACTCGGATGGATCTGAGTTCCTCTCCATAGACTTCTGCGGACCAATTAGGGCAGCTGGTGGAACTGCCCAAGCATTAGGGGTCCTAATTGGGGATATCCTACGAAGGGAACTTGGAGTAGGAAGGTACTTGCCAACCATACCTGAAGTAGAGAGGGTTAAGGAGGAATTTGGACTATACAGAATGAACCTTCAGTATAAGCCTCCTCCTGAAGAGACCGAGCTAATTGTCAACGCATGCCCTGTAATGATTAATGGAGAAGAAACCGAAAGAATGGAGTGTGCTGGTTACAAAGAAGTAAGGAATGTGGTGAACGAAAACGGATCCTTCAGAACAAGAGTCAGGGGAGGCGTCATGCTTGTCATTGGAGAAGGTCTCTGTCTAAAGGCCCCAAAGGTTCAGACCCACACAGAGAGATTGAATGTTTCTGGTTGGGAGTTTATTTCTAGTTTCGCGGACAAGCAAAAGGGTTCTGGATTAGAAAAATCTCAACAGAAAATGAGGCAGCTTGCAAAGGAAAGCCGTTACATGGGAGATGTGATAGCTGGAAGGCCGGTATTTGGAGAGCCACGAGAACCGGGCGGATTTAGACTTAGATACGGTAGAAGCAGAGCCACTGGACTAGCTGCAGCTGGACTAAATCCAGTAACTATGGAAGCTTTGGGGGGTTTTCTTTCCGTGGGGACACAGATGAAAATTGAGGGTCCTGGAAAGGCCTGTGCTGTGACTCCTTGCATAGAAATAGATGGTCCGACAATATTGCTCGAGACCGGGGCTTTCCTTAGAGTTCGTACGCTGGAAGAGTGGGAAGAGAACAAAGAAGAGTTGGACTCAATTTGGGACTCTGGTGAGATTCTCCTAGGATACGGAGAGTTCCTTGAAAACAACAAGAGGTTGTCTCCATCTCCATATTCGATAGATTGGTGGGCAGCGGATCTGGCAGAATCTATTGACACAAACGAAAAATTATCTTTCTTTTCAGAGACAATTGGAAAGGAGAGGAGCGCGCTTCCGATGGGAATGCCATTCAACGGAGCGATTAGTCGTGGTGGCGAGGATCTTCTTGATAGATCCTGGAGAAGGAGGGATTGGTTATCTTTCTTGAAAGAAGTGGATCTAAGTTGGGAACAGGTAAGGAAAATCTGCGAAAAATTTGGTACTGCGGTTCCGCCGCCATGGAACCTATGGTGGTCGGATCTGCCGGTTCAGTTCATCCCCAATCTGGTGGATTCACTGGTTCAAAGAGGTTCAATTGAGGGCTCGAAGCTTCGAATATCCTCCTCTGTAGTCGGTTGGCCTTACAATGATGTGGAAGTAATCAAAGACATGCCATCCCCAGTCCTAGGGGAGTGGCCCAGATGGACTGGTTTAGCCAGACATGGATTGGTTAAGTCCTCGCTGATGACACTTGGCCTCTGTCATCATCATGATGGAGATGACATTCTAGTGAATGAGAACTGGGAGGGACTTCTCGATGGTCTGGGGCTAGATGTTTCCGATGGGTGCATTGTTCCGAGGTACGATGTTAATAGCGAAGTGGAGCATATTGTAGAGAGAACCTCTAGATTCAGAGGACGATTGCTCAATGCGAATATTGAGGAGGATGGGTCGGGAGATCTTGAAAATGCAAGTAGGGGCTTAGACGATTACGAGGTAGATAGATCGCTAGCAGTTGTAAGAAGGGCATCTGCTCTCAGATGGGAGGACGCAGTTCCTTGTAGAATCGGAGCTAGGATGGGAAGGCCAGAGAAATCGGGGATTCGAGAGATGAGCCCTCTAGTCCACGCAATATACCCAATTGGGGATTCAGGCGGGCCACAGAGGCTTGTCTCGGAAGCTTCCTCCAAGGGGGTCATCAGAGTGGTTGCAGGACCTAGGGTTTGCCAGTCATGTGGAAGGGAGAGTCATCACATCATATGTCACCACAGACCAGATAAGGATAATCCGATAGAATGTGGTGGAAGAACGGTTGGCTCTTCTAGGAAGAAGAGAGGAAGGAGGAAAGGTGAGAGGACTACCATAAATCTTGGATCGATATTGGAGGTGAAAAGAAGGAAGCTCGGCCTAGATCGAATACCAGAGAAAATCAAAGCAGTAAAGGGCCTCTTCTCAGAGGAACAATCTCCAGAGCCTCTCGAGAAAGGGATTCTTAGAGCGTTACACGGAGTTTCTGTGTTCAGAGACGGAACATCCAGATTCGACATGAGCGATGTTCCGGTAACGCACTTCAGGCCTTCTGAGATTGGTACTCCTTGGAAGAGACTGGTTGAATTGGGTTACACCCATGACATGAGAGGAGACAAGCTAGAAGACGATTCTCAGATTCTTGAGCTACTTCCGCAGGACTTCATTCCATCCAGTCTGGCTTCGAAGCATCTCCTTTCCACATGCTCATTTGTCGATGATCTTCTAGTTAGATTCTACGGAATGGATCCATTCTACTCTGCTAGAAAGCCCGAGGACATCGTGGGACACATCGCCATAGGCCTTGCACCCCATACTTCTGGGGGGGTAGCCTGCCGGATTATCGGATGGACTGGTGCCTCAGCGGGATATGCCCACCCGCTTTTCCATGCTGCAAAGAGAAGGAATTGCGATGGAGACGAGGACAGCATAATGATGCTGATGGATGGTCTACTAAACTTCACTCAGACCATACTGCCTGCAAATAGGGGTGGGAGGATGGATGCCCCCCTCGTACTTACCACCAGACTGAACCCTAGCGAGATAGACAAGGAAGCTCTGAACGTCGACTGCTCCTGGGACTACAGAAGGAGTTTCTATGAGGCAACTAAGAATCAGCCCCACTCCAAGGAGGTTAGGGGAACTGTGGATATCGTTGAAGATAGATTGGGGATGATTGGAGAATTGAGAGGTTACGGTTGGACGCACGACTCGGGGGCCCTAGATGCGGGTCCGAGTAATTCTTCTTACAAAACGCTGGTGACAATGAAGGACAAGCTGGAAAGCCAATTGAGCTTGGGGGGCGTTCTTAGAGCTGTGGCAGTTGAAGTAGTGGCAAAGCAGGTCATAGAGTCTCACTTCCTTCCTGACATGAGGGGGAATCTGATGGCATACACTCGGCAGAAGATTAGGTGTGTCAAGTGTGGAGAATCTTACAGGAGGATGCCATTAGCAGGAAGATGCATCAAGCAGATGGTTAGGGGCTCTGGAGGTTTTTCTAGTGGGTCGGAGGACAGCTATTGTGGAGGGAATGTCGTACTTACTGTCTCAGAGGGGGCCGTGAGGAAATATATCCAGATTACTGAGGACGTGATGAATGATTACGGTGTGGATGACTATACAAAGCACAGAGTTGGATGGATGTCATCTAGCGTGGAGTCCCTTTTCAAAAACGATAAGGTGACTGTGATGACGCTTGAGGATTTCATCTGAAAAAGGGTGCTAATGGGTCTCCTATTAGCAATAGTGGGAATATAGCAAAGAAGAGGTACACTATGAAAGGATGTTTGCTGGTGACCCATACAGATTCGATGCCCAGCGAGCTTAGTCTTTCTCGCTGATCGGGACTGATTCCATGTGAAACAGATTCCTTCGAAGGTAAGATTCGGTTTACTACCCTTTCTTGTCCGTCTTTTTCGGTTACTTCAGTGAGTACCCAAGCCTTGCTTTCTCCAAACTCTAGTATTGGCTTCTTGGTCGCATGCCAGGCCATCTTTAGATCTGAGAATGCTTTTATGTTTCCAAGATAGGCATTCTGTAGAAAGATTACAGGGGGGGCGATGAGGAATACGGCTCCCGCCCACAAGAAGATTGCCATCGCTGGAGGGATTCTGAAGACGGACTCTCCAAGCGGGTACATCTGGTCGGGCATGAATGCCCACGAAGGGAACACCAGTGCCACCAAGGCAAGGGCTTTCACGTCTGCTCCTCCCTGGATTAGCCCGACTGACCAAGCAGCGAGGAAGAAGCCGATTGTTAGAATGGCTCCTAAGAGGCTCCACCACAGGGTTACTTCAGTGGATTCGTCCCCCAAAACCAAATCAACGAAGTTGGTATCTGAGTATGCCAAGGCTCCTCCCAAAATCCCAATCGAACCTATGATGAAGAATGCAAACACCGATGCCTCGATTCTGCCCCATTCCCTGGCCTTCCTTGGATCTGGTGGGTTGACGAAGCAAATTGAGAATGCTGAGATGAGAGCCGCTACCATACAGATGTTTGACAAACCGGAGTTGTTTGTAACTAGCTCTGAGGCCAAAAGTAGCGAGGCGGGGGCTGCCCACTTGACCCAATGGCTATCCCTGACGTGTAGAGTTTCGTAGTCAGAGCGGGCGGCTGTAGCCATGCATAGGACCAGTGTCGAAATCCTGAGGGTTGAGAATAGAGGGTCTGCTGACATTTTCTTTTCTCCTAGCTGCGAGAAAGAGTCCTCAGCTATCGCTAAGCGGCTCCTGTTTGGAAGAGTCCGACGGACTGGGTAAGTATCCATGCACTGAATAGATTCGCCAAACCGGCAACCCACATCATCTGTATCATTTGGCCCAGAACTAGAGTGGTTCCTCCTCCACGAATCCTAGCAGTGATTAATCCGAGAACGAAGATTGAGATCACTACAAGAAATGAGCCCATGTACTGGAAGAGACGGATGTTCTGTTCCACTCCTCCGGTGTCAGAGAGAACTGGGAGCGCGACATCCACTCCACCAGCGGCAGTACCTGTCTCGCCGGCACTGTCTACCAGTCCTTGAGCGACCTGGGCTATTGTCTCGCCCAGACCAGCGATGATTGACGTGGTGATATTTAGGGCGATTATCATTGCAATGAGAAGTCCATAGGACACGCTGCGCATGACGTTGGCCGAAATCTGCCTCCTTTGCCTAAGGCCTAGGAGGTTGGTAGTGCTCTGGGAAACCATGTCCCCGACCAGTCCGGCTTCTCCCGTTGATGCCGACCCCTCGATGAACACACGTGTGAAACGGGAGACTAGCATGGAATTATTGTCAGCAGCGAACCAGTCCCAGGAGTAATCGCTGTCTATCCTCATGGATAGCCTCTTCTCCAAATTGGCGATTGACTCGTCGAGAGCACCGAAGTCGATTCCTGATAGGGCCTTTACCATGGCGCTGGGCTCCTGGGCCCTAGCTTGGGCGGTTCCACCGAAAGCCCTGATGAACTCTGGGAAGGCCTCGTCCCTCCTCCTCACCCTAGTTTCCTCCTGAACGGTCAACATTGCTGGAGCTAGTAATGGAGAAGCCAGGGCTGCAATAACGAGCAGTCCGATGAAATTCCAGTTATCGAAGAGCCACGACGTCCCGACAAAAAGGAATAGGGCTAATAGAATTATGAACTCAATACCGCCCAATACCCCAGCGAAGATCCAAGCTCTCCTCATATCTACTGCCTGTTGGGTATTGAAGCCATGCCTGGCGAAAAGGTCCTCATCGGGAATTACAAGTGTGAAAAGATACCAGGCTCCAACCTGAAGAAAGGCGAACAGCAATCCTGCCAATAGGACCCACCTAGCTCTTAGGATAATCAGGAACGGATTGTTTGTCTCATCCCCAGTTTGGAAGAGAATCAGGTGAAGCCCTGCAACCACCAGTAGAAGTAGGCCGGTCGTGGTCAGAGAGACGAAGGTCTCCCTAAGGGTGTCGAGCTGCTCGAGCCTAGCGTCGTAAATCGTGGTGAATGCTTGCTCGAATGTCTCGTTCTCGCTGGTGAAGAACTCCCCTATCGGCTGCCCCACTTCGACAGAGAACGCCATTCTGTCTAGGAAGTCGCTCCATATCGCGGAGGGGCTCTGGCGTCCAACTATCCTAGCAGCCTCTGGCAGGTTCGTGTGCCACTTGGTCACCAATGTCTCTATCGCCTGTATCTCATGAGCTAGTGCGCCATAGTCACCCATCTCCTTCAGTACGTCGAACATTCCCTTCTCAGCGGACTCACCCATAGAGAGAATGCCCATTCTCGTCATGAACATGTGCATGTCCTGTTCTATCTGTATGGCTTCGGCGGAGACTTGCGCGATGGGATACAGGATTGTTGCGGAGAACGCTAGGAATGGGAAGAGGAGGATGAGGAAAACCGAACCGAAGGCTCCTACAACGTCGCTAACCGAGTACCAAACTGTTATTCCGGCAATTAGTCCTATTATTGTGGCAGGCAATGAGAAGAAGAGGAGATACCTGTTGAAGGGCATCCCAAGCCTTAGTAGTGCAATCTCCCATGTTGAGGCCTTATCCTCCATGCCACTCCCTCCCTAGTGATTGATTCCTGTCCAAGTCTCGATCGCCGAGGCGAACCTGTCCCACCCCTCTTTGTAATAGACGTCAAGGAGGTCGTAGACATCGTCATAGTGGGTTAGGTCCCTATCGCACATCACCTGAATGGCTACTGTCCTTCTCTCAAGCTCATCGTATATGTCCCTCTTGCTCCTGAATCCCATCCTTGGTGCGATCTTGTTTTCCAACATGTCGGACTGGAACATCCCTCTGAAGTATACCTCGTCTGCGACTGGATCCCATTCGAACATGTTCCTTGTCAGGATTCCATCTGCGGTCTTGTCGAATCCTATTACCTCGCTAACTCCGGTAATTCTCCTAGCAATCCCGCCTCCGGGAGCTTCGACTACCTCTTGAAATATGGCGAAGTTCAGGTTATCGAAGAAACGTGCTGGTACGTTTATCGGATCCCCAGTGAACCTCTGGATCAGCTTTACGATGTTTGAGGCGTGGAACGTCCCAACTACCGGGTGTCCGGTTTGCATCGCTTGGAAAGCGATGGCCCCTTCGACACCTCGAATCTCTCCTATGATGATGTACCTGGGACGAGACCTCAGAGCAGCTTTCAGAAGGTCGAACATCTCAACTCTTGAGTCTTCGTTCTTTGAGTCCCTGGTGATCAGCCTCTGCCATATGGGATGGGCTACCTTCACCTCGGGGGTGTCCTCTGCCGTGTATATCTTCACGTTGTGATCGATGAATGGTAGAACTGCGTTCAGAGTGGTCGTCTTACCCGATGCCGTCTCTCCTGAGACCAGCATGGACATCCCGCTCTCTAGTCCCAGCCAGATGTACGCTGCCATCTGAGCTGAAAGTGTCTTCCACTTGATTAGCTGGATAATGGAGATGGTCTCCTCTGCGAACTTCCTAATCGTGAAGGATGATCCCTGTATGGAGACGTCGTCGCTGTAGATGATGTTTATTCTTGATCCATCAAGAAGCGCGCCGTCCACGATAGGTTTGCTGTCCGAAACCGGCCTGCCTATCCTCTCTGACATCGATCTGAGATATCCTGTCAGGAGCTCCTGATCCTTGAAGGCGATGTTTGAGGTAAGCATAGGGAAAACCTTGTGGTCCATATGTATCTGCTTCATGCCTATCGAGTGTATGTCCTCGAGCATCTCGTCTGCAAGAAGAGTCTCCAGTGGTCCGTTGTTTACCAGATCCCTTACGACGACGTACTTCAGCCTATCAAGCTGGTCTTGGGTGACCTTGATTCGCGCCTCTCCCAACCCAATGAGCTCCCTAGCCTGATCCACTATAGGGTTGGAAAGGAAGGAGGACGTTGTGGTGGTTGTCATTTCATCCATCATCTCGTGGATCATATCGATGAATTCCTCGTCATTATCGAATCTCTCCTTCTGAGGCGCGTCCCTTAGAAGCCTCTCGACTATGTCGTTCCTGATTACCTCCTCCTCCTCGTCGATGGTGGGCTCGAGGCCGTACCAGAATGTGTTGCCAGCTCCTACTGCACCTTCTGGAGGGGAGTATACGTGGGCGAAACAAGGGGGTTTTGTAGCGTAGATCAGGTTTCTCGGGCTTACGCTCTTGGCATCTCTGTCTAGAGGCCCGTAGTAGATTGGCCTCGAGCCGTGCTGTGCCTCGAAGTTCTCGACCCAGTCCCTGATGTGAGGGAACTCTGCCATAAGGCCTCCCAGGTCACCCGGCTCGATGTTGAATTCTGGCTTCTTCGGGCCCTCTTCGCTGGTTTCCTGCTCTGTTACCATTCAAAACCCCCTCAAGCCACTGCTGTAATGTCGACAATGAAGCCCATCTCTGGCATCACCTTCCAACCTATCCTCTCTGTTACTGGTCCAGCGGCTCGTAGGAAACGTGTGACACCGACTGTCCTCACGAGTTGCCCGCCCACCACAGCCGTCATCATGTCCAGGACCACTTCTGCTGAGTTCTTCATGTCCCTTAGAACCGTTTGGTCCATCTCGTCTGGATCTATGGTAAGAATCAGGGTTCGTCCCTCTGAAGTGAACTTCCTGAGTGCTGAGAGGATCTCCTTGCCGCTGGCCTCCTCAGGCATTAGCTCAGAAGCTCGGTCGATTATCACTACTTCTGCGTCCTTGGAGGCGGGATTGTCGATCAGATCCATAATCGTGACCTTCTCCTCCGCCTGCTCTGCCAGAACCCCGAAGCTTGAGATCAGGTGGAACTTGCCCTCGTCTATCCTCTTGTCCATGTAGTACCCGATGCTGGAGACCTGCTCCAGCCACCCCCTGGTGGTCAGCTCTGTTGTATAGAGGGAGACTTGGACGTCATTAGCTGTCATTCCGAAGGACATTCGCTGCCCTATGATGCTCTTCCCCGATCCTATCCCACCGCATACGAGCATGAGTGCTCGGTTTGGGATCGCTGTTCCCATGCTCTGTCCCAAGCTGTCCTGAATGACTCCGAAGTCGAAGTTGTCTACGTTAGCTTCCGACAAGTCTTACTTCCTCCGTTACAGTGTACGCGCCCGCGTAGCCCAGCGCAGTCGATGAAACAGTTATTGTCATTCTTACATCGTTTTGACCCGTGTAGCTGAGGGTATCTGTTGTTTCATCGATCGTGAATGCCACGACCTTTCCCGGTTCCCAGACCGTTGATCCATCGGAAACAGCTACGGATGTGCCTGTGCCGTTGATGAAGACGCCGACCTTCTCCAAGTCGAGGAGGACGTCTCCGGAATTCTGGAGGTAGATGGTAGCGGTCTTCTCCGAATCGTCCCATGCAATGTTCATCGGATCATTGGCAAGAGAGACCCTGGTCCTGACTTCCTCAGCGCCCTCCTTGCCTCTTTCGTCTATAGCGTCGCCCATGTCGTCCCACGTCTCAAGAAGCACCCCGGATACGAGGCCGGCGACAATCAGGCCGGCGCATAGTAGGATAATCTCAGAAGGTCCGCTTGCCATTTTTTCGCCTCATGTAATTGTTATTGAAACCACGCTGTTGTGATCGTAGATTGCTAGGAACGCCCTGTCGGGGTCGTCCCCGATATCGTATCCGTGGGCATTTGTGTCTAGAGGGAATGAGCCAGTTGATATCTCCTCTCCTGGGAACAGGAAGAGGTTTGGGCCAGAGTAGTGATCTGTGAAGGAGAAGGGCTTGCCCTGAGTTTCTGATGCGGAATCTGAGAGAGTGATTGAGATGTGAGACAGATCCACGTTCTCGGAACCTGTGTTCCTGATCGAGATGGTGTTCTGGTCATGAATGTCATCGATGGTGACTTGTCCCGAGGAGCCTCCAGAAGGGCAGTCAACGTCCCATGTATTAGTCTCCGTGTAACCCGATCCCGCTGCAGTTATGGTGACACCAGTGAGTGCTCCTAGAGTCTCTGAGATGCTGAATTGGAGCCCAGTCCCCGAGGCTCCAGTAACTCCACAAACATCGCCGTTGGTGTATCCGCTCCCGGGATCTGAGATCGACAGTGACTCAACAGGCCCAGTTGACTCCTCTTTGTCCGTGACTGATACCAGGGTCACCTCCGGGTCTGGAAGCTCGTAGTCCGCGTTGCTGATGGACTGGTCCACGCTGTCGACCAGGGAAACCGTGGCCATGCCGAAGATCATTATGAAGACGGTTCCGACGACCATCGCCGCTACGCTTGATCCAGCCAATCCCATCCCCCCCTAGGGAGTCCCCTGGGCCCTCCAAGCCTCGATTAGCGCAGCGAAAGTGAGTAGAGTCCTGTTGTTGACTGCTGGTGGCCCCTCAGAAGCCTCGCCTGCCTCGGCTAGAGAGGCTATTGAGTTGAGGGACTTCTCCTCTGCAGCCGTTATTACTCCTGACTTAGATGCTGCCTTGAGGAAGGCCAGCGTGTCTGCCCCGGTCATGTTGTCAAGCAGCAGGGCCACGATCTTGGTCGGGTCCACAGAGGGCCCATGCATCAGGGCATCCGCCTCTCCGCTCTTCAAGAAGGGATTGACTGCTAGGGACTGTGCCTCGTAGAGGTCGAGGAGTCCCGGCCCACCGGCCATTCCACCCGTTGATAGTGCCATCCCTCCCTCCGATGGCGGGCCGTCAACAGGCCGGCTGGTTACCTCGCCGTCGTCGCCAACGGTGTGCATGACGTCCTGTGCAGCGCCCGCGCCTCCTCCGGAGCTGGCTGCTGAGGAGAGGGTCTCCGCAGCAAGCTTGGCGGTTTGCTGGGCGGTTGTCTTGATATTGGCCTCCATCAGGTCCATGGCAGTCTCGAGCCTCTCGAACCTGTCTTTCACCATATCGACGAGCTCGGGTATCTTGTCCTGACCCTGGTTGGACTGGGGGTCGCCGAGGACACCGACCCTGGTTCCCGAGGGGGCGAATAGCCATGCCTCCAAGTCGGTCGGCCTGAACTCGGTGGGGATATCGACGTGCTCCACTGAGAGCTTTGCAACCTTGTCCAGCCTAGAAGCCATGCCGGGATCGGCGTTTGTGTCCGATGATGGTCTGAATCTATCCAGAAGTCCCATCGAAACACCTCATGCCGGCCACCCGGGGCAAGTCCTCCCGCGAGCTCCCGCTCACATCATCGAGGAGCCGCGAGTGAGGGACTCGACCTTCAGATCTGTTAGGGTCTCTCCGCCTCCATCTACGACTATCCTCATGTTCAGGCTAGAGCCCTGAGTAGCTGTCGCGTCGCATCCTGTTCCTGCGTCGTTTCCGTCTAGAGCGTTGTTCTCATTGTCATCCGCATCCTTCAGAGTGACAGTGGTGTAGTATGTGTTTCCAGCAGTTAGCTCCACTGTGTCATCGATCTCCGTCTCGGTTAGGAGGTCGTTGGCTGTAAGCTCGTCAGTGTCGAAGAACGCACCAGCTGCGTTGCTGACTTGGCACGTGATATAGTATGAGATGTCAGGTGGGTAGATTCCGGAGGAACCAGAGGAAACCCTCCATACGACGTCGAACGTCTTCACGTGGTCTTCACCATTCCCGACTAGCTCGTCCCCTGTGGATGCGACGATAGCGTCCAGAATGGCTACCTTTCCTGAGATCTGTTGCCTCGTGTCGCTGCTGGTCTGCTCGGCGTTCTGCTGCAGCTCCTCGGCAGTCTTGATGATGATAGTCGAAGCGACTGCCGCCACCAGGATAAGGGCGATGAAGACGATCATCGCACCGATACCAATTGAGCCCTCTGTTTCGTTCCTGCTCGTATATTCTCTCTCGTTCATGTTATCGCCCCTCATTCAAACCACCGAAGCCCCTGGTGTGACTGAGTCAAGTGTGATCTCAGTCACCGTAGTGCCACCGTCGGTGACTATGATCTTGAGTGCTAGAGTCTCGCCGACGCCCGCTAGTGCAGCGCAGTCGCCGCCGTTAAGCAAGATGTCGAACCTGAAAACAGTTCCAGCGGTAAGCTCGTCTGTAGCACCGTAGTCGGTCCCATCCAACTGGTCAGCGTTTACGGACTCGGTCCCATCCAGGTCACCGCCACCCGAGTCGTTGGTTGCAAGGTTACCACCCACAAGACCGTAAGAAGTCGTGTCACCGCACGTTAGTAGCCAATTGATATTCTGAACCTGAAGGTTGATTGCACCCGCAGCCACCTTTGCTGTAAACAGCAGACTGGATGCATCCGTCCCGTCGGATGTGTTCACAAGACCCTGAACGATGTTGATCTTTCCTGATATCTCCTTCCTAGTGTCGCTACTGGTCTGCTCGGCGTTCTGCTGCAGCTCCTCGGCGGTCTTGATTATGATCGTCGAAGCTACTGCTGCTACTAGGATCAGGGCGATGAAGACGATCATCGCACCGATACCGATCGAGCCCTCCTCTCGGTTTCTTTCTATTCTTTGGTTTTCTTCGCACATACGCGTGTCACCTGTGCCCCCTTGTGGATGCTAATTACTTATGATATTAGTGGAAAATGTGCGTTATTTTTAGGTTCGTAAACGATAAATCAACTGCCTATTCCCACTGCTTCGTTCAGGTTCAGTACCTCCACAGGTATGTGCGCAACCTCCCCGGGACCTAGGTTCTCTATCAGAGGTAGCCTCATAGTCTCAAAACCATCTGGCATCCATGGATCTAGAAGGAGCCCCTCCATGACCTTGGGGGTTCTGTTCTCGACCCTAGTCTGGACTCTGAGGCTGCCGTAGTCTGCGAAGTACCCCGTAGTGATGTTTAGGCTAGTTCCCAGGAGGGCAGTCTGGGAGAAGGAGCCGGAAGGCCTGATTTCGACCCCTATCTCGATGAATCCTTCCGGTGGGATCTCGGGGATCTCGCACATCTTTGGAGTGGCTGTCCATCCGTAGGGGATTGGAGGGGAAAGCCTCATCGTTGAGATATTGTTTTCACCAAGGTTCTCTAGGGTGATTACCATCAAGCCGTGATCTCTTCCCTCGGGCCAATTGGTACCAATTGACATGAAGAAGCTGTTTACGAGGAAGGGGCTGGCGGCTTCGGTGACTGCAACAGGCCCCAGGGCGCTGATTGCGTCTTCAAAGGCCTTGGCGGCTGAAGAAAGGTCTGAGTCTAATGCGTTCTTTCCCTGATTGACCAGCGTTAGCGCGATCTCCTCTACATCGCTGAGCTCGCCCATCTCGTTGAGATGGCGACCTAGGGTGTTCAGTGACCTCTCAAGGCCGTCCTTGCCCATCGAAGCGACTGCTCCCTCGACACAATCCGACGCAGCGCCCCAGTTGCCTTCTCTCAGGTGCTGAAGTCCAAGCATGGTGATATCCCAGGCGTTTCTATCCCCCTCTGTCATCTCCTCTAGCTCTTCGAGGGATCTCTCTAGCGAGGATAGTGCCCTGTAGAGATCCATGATTTGTCCCTCAGCCTCGTCGACCTCAGCTGAAAGCCTCTTGAGCATCTTCCTAGCGTTCAGGGGGCGGTTTGCCCAGATGGCGAATTGGATGTTCTCTGCCTCTTCCTCGATGTAGTCGAGCCTCTTCAGGGTCGCCTCGGCGCCACCTGTAGCAGAGGCTTGCTTCTTAGCCAGATCAGCCACCCCCCTGATCGGGCTTCTTCCCAGCCCTTCCTAGGATCTTCTTGATCCTAATCGCCCTCAGTTCTATTTCGGCTAGCTGGCTGTATAGGGTGTCGTAAGATCTGTCTAGGAATCTAAGAATGAGATGGACTAGTATTGGCGAGATTACTATGAATGCTACCATTGAGAGTAGTGACTCTACGCCTAGATCGATGGCCAACGAGGGGGTGATCAGTACGAATGGCATGAATGCGAATGGTGCGCAAGAGATAATCGCCCTGAGCTCCTTTCTGGTATTCTTCTGCTCCTCGTCGTGGTTCTCCAGAAGTGCCCTGGTACCTATCCTAGACTTCTTCCTATCGTCATGAATTGCCTGTAACTCGCTGGAGGATAGCCAAGCTACCAATCCAGAGAATGAAATTGTAGCCAGTGCACATAGTATGGTTGCCAATGTTGAGAATCCAGATAGAGATAGTGTTCCGAAGCCCATCGCAGCAACATATGCAGATGCGTGAAGTCTGTCCTGGTCATCGTCTAGGCCCTGGCGAAGAAGGGATAGAGCTAGGAATAGAATTGCAATAGCTGCGAAGGCGGCGGATGGAAGGGAAATTCCTGCGAACTCAGCTGGAGGGGTTGACCACGAGGCGATTTCTATAGAGGATTCCGATACGTCATTATCCTCCAAGTTTCCGAATATGCCCCCCTGCTCGACGATGTCTGGAGGTATGACCAGGCTAGCGATGCATTCTAGATCGACAGATGCGGCGTACCAGGGGATTGGGTTCAGCGTTACGCTCCAGGATGCTGTGAAGTTCCCTGTTGCCTCTAGAGGTGGAACAGCCACGTTATTGGACATACCGACAATGCTCGCAAATCTGCTTGTTGGGCATTCAAGTTGGACCTCAACGCCAGATGGCATGATTGCATTGCCGGCATTGATAACTACTACGTCTATCGATGTTGACTTGCCCTCCACTCCACCTCCATCGAAGGTAACACTTTCTATCAATGGATCTGTTGACTCTGTCATCCTGATTTTGACAATCAAGTCTGTGGAGTTTAACGTAGTAGGGCCCTCCTCTGGGTTCCTGATCTGGAGGTAAATGTCCCACCCGTCCCCGGGTGCTAGTTTAGTCTTCTCAGGAACGATAACCTGAATCACGATTGTGCCACCGTGCACCCCCCCGGGTACGAGGTCGTAAGGGGTCGTGGCATCCAAGTCCCACAGAGAGTCGCAGTTCTCTTTGGTAGCACTGCTAGCCCCCACTCCCTGAGCATTGGGCTCGGAGGTCATCTGGCACATCGATCCGCCTCCCGTACCTGGGTTTGTGTCGATATTGAGTCCCCATTCTGCCGTAGAGTAGAAGATTGAGCTCACGAGCCTTTCTGGGTAGTCTGCAGAGGAACCGTATGGGTCTCTTTTTCCGTTCAGAGCCAAGGTGTAAGTCCTCTCTGCAGTGTTAGTGCTGCCTGCAGCATTTACGTTTGCCCATGGAATCTCTATCTGTCTACAGCGGGATGCCTCTGCGGGAGCGTAGTCGGCAACGTCATCGCATTCATACTGGCCAGCAGCGTCGGCACTTAGGAGGTACTCGTCGTCTGTCTGAGCTCTAACAATTTCGATAGGAGTGGACTCAATGGATGGATCTATGTCAACTCCCTGGGGGGTTAGAGTCAGAATGAATGACCCTGGCTCCCCCTTGTAATGATCGCCCCCTTTGGTGGAGAATGTGAACACCATGGACGATCTATCGCCCACATCGAGGGAGAGTAATGTGGAGCTCACGGCGGCTTCCACTCCAAACCTTTCCTCTACGTCGCTATCCTGGGTACGCCACTGGACGGAAATGTCCATCTGGGCGTTGCCCCTATTCTCCAGAACATAGTCGACCGTTCTATCGATACCGGGTACCAAAGCTATCCTGTGTGGCGCTTCTACTAGCTGTACATCGAAAACAGGGAGAATCTCCACAGAGACCTTCTTTGTCCCCGCGGGAATGCCAACCCTCTCGCTTACTGGTACCGTCACCACCGTTCCATTCACTGTTTTTGTGGACGGCCATGTGGGGAATGGGTCTGTGATATTGATAGCCCTAATTGTGACCTCGTGACTGATATAAGCCTCCAGTATGGAGCCGTTTACATCCAGCTTTGGAACTGAAATTGTCAATAGCACCGAATGGCGCTCCTTTGGATCCAGGGAGAAGTTTGAGTCGTTTACTGAGTAATTCCAATTTGATATCGAAGGGCCGAACTCGGCTGTTAGATTCAGAGTCTCCCTCAAGTTTCCATCGTTGATTAGGGTGATTGGGATTTCCAATATGTTTCCAGGGGCAACTTGCAAGTCCTGGCCAAGGACGAAGGTCATAGCGTGATCTGGAGCGACTTGGACGACTACTCCGCTCCTGTCTAGCTCGGTTCCGTTGTGGGAGACAGATAGCTCAAATCTGCTGTTTATGTCAGCCCTAGCCTCAGAGCCAACAGTGGCATACACCCTGACTATGGCTTGGGATCCTGGAGCAACGGTCATCGACTTGTTCAACAACGTCGTTCCGTCATCTGCAAAGGTGACTAGGACTTCTGTATCGAATCTGTGTAGATTCAAGTCGTATGTGACGTTGGAGTTACCTGAATTGTTGAGCTGCATTATAATCGTCTGCTGCCCTACCCTACTGGTTGCTGCCATGTCGTCTTTGGTTATCACAGCAGTGGAGTTTTGTGGGGTCAGCTCTGCAGAGATGACTTTGGTTAGGTCGATCAGAGCAGGAGCAAATGCCAGTAGTTCTCCTGTCTCTGTAGAGTTAGCATACACCCAAATCTCATGGATCTTTTCTGCACTAGCATCTGAAGGGGGAATGGCAGTAACCGTGATATCGAACAAATCCCCATCTGGGGCTCGATCGACTCCCTTGGGGTAAAGGTTTGTTCTAGACATTAGTTGATTCACAGCTATACTTCCCAGTGAGATGTCCCAATCTGGAATAGGGACGTATCCAATGGTGAAATTGGCCACATCATTTCCGGTGTTCTTCAGGACGAGATCCGAGGAAATTGAAGTTCCCGGATCCCCAGTTGCGATCGAGCCCGGAGTTAGTTCCGCTGACCAAAGCTCTTCTATGCTGAAGTTTACAGAAGCAGAAGAGTTCCGGGAGATTGTCCCGGGGAAGGACCCCCAATCAGAGGATGCCTCGAAGGCATATGAGAAAATACCTGCAGCTGGGTAGGGGAAGTCATGGTCATCTTCGAAGGAAATTGCCACGTATCCGTACCCGACCTCACCGGGCTGCAGCTCCATTGTCGATGGCACTGCAGTTGCAGTCCATCTCGTATGTTCAGAGGTACTTGAGTCTGCGAGGTAGTTATCCCCAATGAATGTCTTTCCTGATCCGCCTCCATCTAGAGTTGGAGCTAGGGAGACTTGTGCCAGAGTGCTGTTGGATCCTAGGTTATGGACGATACGAACCTCGAAGTCCACGAATCTATTCGTATTTCCGCTGATTACATCGGCTACGGAGACGTCGTTCGCCCCTCCTGTAATCTGGACGTCTAGCTCCACTACGCTATCGATTACCAAGGTTGTCTGGTTAGTGGATGGTATGCCCCCATCCAGAGGGATGGCCTGAACTACAAGCTCAACCTGCTCTATGGATGACACCTTCCAAGATGGGTTGAGTGGCATCTCCAGCTCGGGCGTGGTGATTGTGACTGGAATTGCCCTAGTCTCGTTGGGCATCACAACGTCTGTAATTGTGATTGGCGAGTGTATTGTCCAGAAAGGAACTGCCTCTGTCGCGCCGACGTTTATCTCGAACTGGGTAGGTGCGGTTCCGGTGTTCTTGAGAGTATACTCCAGATGCTTTGGGGTTCCTGGGGTGATGTTTGCTATGTCCTCGCCGTCTTCGTGGCTGTGGTTCTGGAAGATTTCGGAGTCGTAGGTACCCCCTGCCATTACAATGGTCCTGCCTTCGATCACGTATCCTGCTGCCAAACTCTGAACGGAGATTGTGACGATTACCGATTCGCCGTTGGCTGCGTCTGAAGGAACATCTACTGGCACTTGAATTGCCTGGGTTGCGCCGGAGCTTACGAATAGGGGAGCTGCTGGTGTGAACATGTTGTGAGAAGTGTTTGCCCAGTAGTTTCCAGGAGAAGAGGTGTTAGTCTGGGTTACTGTGAAGTTATCACTGACGGTCCCTGAGTTCTGAAGGATGAAATTCAGGATTGTCCCTGATCCTGGATCGACATTCCTGTTATTTGCCGGAATAAGAGTTGCCCTGAGCGCGATGAAGTTTACTATTCTGGATTCGATGTTAACCACGGACTGGGTAGATCCTGAGACCAGCAGGCTCCCCCCTAGAGTATAGTTGCCCTCTAGATTTGTACCATCGAACCCTATTGAGATGTTTTTGGGTTCGGGAGGATCGGATAGGCTTCCCGGTGTAAGGTCCTCTGTGGTTGAAGTCAGTGAAACAGTAGGACCGCCTATTACTGGTGTCAGGGTTAGTTGGGCTGTGACATTTACAGGTTGGTTTCCGGTATTGACTACTGTGATTGCTCCTGCCCATAACGCTCTTGCAACCGAGCTGCCCTCTTCAGGAAGGGAGTCCGCAATTCTAGAGGCTTCTTCTAGAGAAGTGACTTCGACGCTTTCCATAGATAGAGCGTTATTGTCGGAATCTGAGTCTCCAGCGGGTGTGTCTGGTTCCCAGACTACTTCGAGATCGATTCCAGAACCAGGAGTGGCGTCCCAGAGCAATAAGTGGACCGCCTGCTGGCCTGGGTTGATACTTACAACCCTTGAGTCTACAGATACGGTGTTAACCTTGAGGTGCAACTCCCCATTGGCAGTTGAGCCCCCCATGTTTGCGATATTTGCGCTGATAATGTGCTCTCCGGGGGCAAGATATGGGGTTCCGCCTACCATGACAGACGGCGTGGTGACATTCATGTCAGTAACGGCTACGTCTGGCTCTGTAGATCGTTGAGAGCTCAATTTCTTTGACTCTTGTACTGACTCCGGTGGGATTGAGGCCATCAGAGGAACAATCAGGAGGAGGGTGACTAGAATTGCCGCCCTAGAGGCTCTTCTGGCTGATTTGCCATCCCCAGAAAGAGTTGTCAAAATTGGTTGAGTTCCCATCGCTGCCGCTCCCCTCCTCGTAGAGGAGACTAACCATGATTATGAAACAACC
>CEPK01182197.1_pt1 | contig 39556 bp, 65 predicted proteins | sample 356231 | NCBI WGS metagenome assembly CEPK01 (sample SAMEA2620259, study PRJEB7988) | marine metagenome | biome: marine biome (ENVO:00000447); feature: deep chlorophyll maximum layer (ENVO:xxxxxxxx); material: "saline water (ENVO:00002010), including plankton (ENVO:xxxxxxxx)" | depth 80 m
CCACACCCGAAACGACCTGTCGGTTGTACAAGTCGCGAATACGTTTTCCAATTACATAATTAGCTCCCGCGCCAACGCTTTGTCCAGTAAATATATTGATTGTAACAGCACCCACAACTTTGTTACTGCTATCGCTAGTACCGCCAAGACTTAGATATTCCCCCTCTCCAAAACTAAACAGACATTGCACAAAGGAATCTCCGGGCGTAGGCGTGTAACTTTGGTTATAAAAAACTACCGGGACGGCGGGGCTATTCGCAAGTTCTGTGTTTAGCCTTCCTTCTATAACGCTTCTAACTGTATTTAAATCTATTGCGGCCATTAAGTTCTCCTCAATATTTTTTGGTATTCCTGTACCGACCAATCCTCAAGTTCTTTTGCAATCTTATCCACCCACGGCCCAGATTGTTGGTCACTACCTGTCCTCCCGATAGCCTTCCATGAAGCGGGTACGCCCTGACCAGTTCCAGAAAGAGCCTCAGCGTACGGTAAATTATTGTGTATGTGATAAACGTTCCCAATCTTTTCTGCAAACCCTGCGGGATAATTAGAACCTCTTGGGGGTATATCTCCTGTTCTAAAAGGCCCATCAATATTTGGCTTGCCGTCGGGTGCGTTCTCTCCAATTTGCCAATCAGATTTAAACCTACCAGTATCTACCGGGCTACCTAGTTTTGCCCTTGCATCTGCCTCCAAAACAACAGCCCTGAGAAGTTGGTTTATTTGAAACTCCATGTGTCCACCTATTCTTTCTGGGGGTATAATCATCATGTTCTTAAATAAAGCTCATAGGATAAAACACTAGCACCACTACGGTATGTCTTGATTCGGACGATTTGATGCACCTTGCTGTCTATTACAACACGATCTTTCGTTGAAGGGGTGTAAGCCAAAGAGTCAGCCGCAACAGTACATTTTAGGTCTGCGGCTTGTACAAGGTCATTGACTTCTCTATCGTTTACATCTTGCAAAACGCCTTTTACAACAGTATCGGCGGTTGTTTCGCTAATAACTCCTGTGGAAGTGTTGTAACTCCCCGGTGTTACTCTTCTTACCGTCACGCTTGTACCAACGCCCGGTATTTCCGCAACTTTGTCGATTACTTTTTGTATAGCTTTTGCAAATGACGGCATTACACTAAATAAGCAATAACGGTTCCGCTGTCTAGCTTCACGCTAGTAATGATTCCCTCGATTGCTGTATTTGATTTGAACTGTAGCCCAGTTAAATCACCTGTGATGTTTTCAGCTACCAAAGTATTAATAACTGAATCTTGCAATGCTTTGATGCAACCGAAACGGCCTGTGTGTGCGGCTGTATCGTTGATAATTTTGGCGGCGGGATAGTAGCCCATTAAATTAACTCCTTTTTAGTGAAATGTTACCCGGTCCGCTGATTCGCAGACCAGTAAAGTACCGTTCAAAAAGCGGCGGCACTCTATCAGCGCCTACAGCGCCGTACTTATCTGGTTCAACGGCAACACCGCCTACACCAACTCTTTTATAATCCTCTAAACCTGACAATCCTAGACCGTCTTTGTTGTTATTAAGATATACCGCCAGTATCACTTCTGCTCTTTTAACTTGATCTGGTATTTCTGTATCGGTGTAATAATCTGTTGTGACCCGGTAAGGGAAACCAGTTGTATAGGTGCTTGTAAAAGTGTCTGGCTTTCTAACTCCTGTTCTTGGCCATTGAAGCGCTTGTGTGTCTGAAGCTCTAGCGCCCAAAAATCTTTCGCGGTCAATCCGCTGTGTTGCTGTATATAAAGCCCTATTTTTTTGATCTGTTGTAGCACTAGCCCAAGCCGCTACGTCATCATCTTCAACTAAACCGTCCACAATGGCTTGTGCATCAGCCAAAGTTAGATAGCTATTTGCTGACGCGCTTCCCGCTGTTGCTGTTATGCTTATTGCCATTTACTTGTGATGATTTGATCTTTTTTTTGGGTTTTGGGGGAACTGAGGCCACTTTTGCGGCCTCCTGTTCTCTTAAACGCCTAAATGCGAATATTCCCATTAACCGGCTTTTAGTATCTGGTAGTTTAGTACGATTGCCTCGCCTAAAGAACCCGCAGAAACATTAGCTACTGTGATCGCGAAAGACCCTGCGGCTATTGAGTTTGCTTGTACCAAATATGACCCGGCTGTACCGGCGCTTGCGTGGTTAACCACAACTACATCACTTGCAGTACATTCAGAGTTTGTAACTGTGAAAGATACTTCAGCGGCGGCGGCTAGTGCCGCGTCAGCCATTGTTATAACTCCTGCAACTTTGTTTAAAGTTACACCAGTTGCTTTGTTTGTGGCCTGAGTAACAGAACCTGTCTGGTCAGAACCTACACCGAGAGCAGACCCGGCTGTTGCTTCAAATACTGATGGCATAATTAGTTACCTCTAGTCTTGAGTAGATACGTTAGTAGCTCTAACGATACCGATGTTCTTTGTCTCGTAAACTTTCGACCAATTAGCTACGGTTGCTAGAACTGTTCTATTTGGGTTTGTTGTTGTAACAGCCCATTTAGACCCTACTGGGTGGTAGCAGTAATGAAGGTCAACAGCCATTGCGTCAGACTTAGCCAAGATGTCTCTGTCTGTCTCAGTTGTTAGACCCGCTTGCTCGCCACTTGCTACAGCGCCGGGTGTAAAGAAATATGTTGAATACTCAGTAGATGCACCAGAGCCAGTTGTTGAAACATCATCTGACACGATCACGCGTAAACCGCAATAAGTTGGAACTGTATCGTTTCCACCACCGTATGCAGGGGCAATAGTACCACCAGATGCAGTTGCAGAACCGCCGTTTCCGTCACTTGCAAGAACATAGTCAACCATTTTTCTCTCAACGAGATCATAGTAGACCTTGCTATGCATACAAACTACTGAAAGTTTGTCACCCTGATCTCCAAGGATTGATCTAGCTTTGGCAACGTGCTTTGGACTAAGTCCTGTTGGTGTGTCGCCACTCTCAGAGTCGATACATAGATCAAAGAAAGCTGAGTTAGAATCGTTTGCATTTATAGAACCAAATACACCGTCTAGACAAGCTAAAAGGTCTTTCTGTCTTTGGTTAGCAATATATGCACCGATCTTTTGACCAATCGCGGCCATTGGGTCGGAACCCGCCGCAAGTGCGGCTAAATCTCTTGATTCAAATGCACGGCCTCTATGTAGGATTACCCCAACTTGCTTGTCAGTTGTAATCTTGCCGGGTGTTAAAGAACTTGAATCAGATAAAACCTCAAAATCTCCACTCAAGTTTGCAGAGAAGAAAGGCACATTTATTAGATCACCGCCCTCAGTAGCGTTTAATTCAGCCATCGGTTGAACAACACCGCTTGCAAGGAAAGAATCCCTTTGTGTGGTCTGTTCTATGACGTACGGCGTAAACACCTCTGGGATGATCATGTCACTACGGAGAGTAGCCATTGAAAATCTTGTGATAAAGTGTACGATTTTTGCGGGCGCAACCCTACAGGGTCCGGCGCAACCTTTCCCTAGTTACGATCTATAATAACCAAAAATCTACAAAATCAACAACTAATTTTTAGCCGCCGCCTTTAATTGGTCATAAAGTGGCCTGTTTGTTTTATACAATCGCATCTGTTCTGTAAGGTTTCCACCGTTTTCAAATGGGTTTTTGTCCATTCCAATAGGCAAGTTACCTGATGTTTTTCTGCCAATAGGTGCGCCCGAGCCTCTTGCCGGGTCAGATTTCTTTAACCAATCTGGTAAGCTCTCAGCCCACTTGGCAACTGGGGTTTCCTCATATCCATCAACAACAACAACCGTCCCATCTTCGCGCCTTTTGATTTGATCCGGGCTAAGTTTTGTTTTCAATACCATATCAGGGTCATGGACAATATCAGCCAAAGCAGAAACCGTAGGCGTAATTAATTCCAACTCTTTTACTCTTTGTTCTAATTTTTTTATCTGTTCATCTTTTGTTGCACTTGCTTCTCTAAACTGCTGATCTCGAGCCTGTAACGCCTCTGAATACTTTCCTTTGGCCTCTAGTTCCGCTTGCTCGGCTTTTTGTTTAAACTCCAGTAGTTTTTGTACGTCCGTACCATCTGGCATTGTAGAAAGCGTTTGTTCTAGCTTTTGAAACTTTTTCTTTTCGTCTAGTAATTCTTTGTTTTTTGCGTCCATTGCTTGAACGCGACTTTCGAGAGCCTTTATTTGTGAAAGTAGCTCTTCGTTGTTGTTACCAGTTGGCGCAACCTCTTGGTTAGTTTCTTCTGACATAAACCCGCAGGGTAAATTTGTTTTTATATTAACTCCACTTTACACGATTGGCCCAATATGCCGCACTTGTCTTGCCTTTTGCAATATTTTTTGCGTGTCTGGCCTTAAAACTTTTGCGTTTTGCCTTGTCTGCCTCTGATTCTCCTTTTCTGGGTGGTTTTGTACTAGCCCCTTGCGCTCCAAATCGAATCAATCGCTGTTTACCACCATCGTTTATAACAACGGCATGAGACTTTCCCGAACTATGACCCGGTGTTCTTATGGGTTTGTCGACCCCTTCAAAAGTATGGCCACCTTTTTTTATTGCCATTATCTTCTTTTGTTATATCTTGCGTATATCGCAGAGTCGGCTGTTCTGGCTTTATCTCCTCTCATGTAGCTATTTACCCTGCCCATCGCCCAAGCACCCATTGGTACGTTTCTGCTACCCGATGAAAGATATGCGCCTTGACCTTTTCTATAAACCTCTGCAAGTTCGCCGTAAAAAAACTTTGTACCCTCAGCTTTTTTCTTGAGGCTACTTTTTATTGCGCCGCTTAGGGGTTTTCTTCTTGCTTTTTGTGACATCTTGTTTAGTGCGTGAACGTGATACTGCGGCAATGTCTATAAACTCGCCACGTTTATAGGCTTCAGCGGTACGCTTGATCTCTCTTGCTTTTGCCGCTTTATTTCTGGCTCCCGATAGATATTTCTTTGGTAGCCCGGTCTTTTTATCTTTTGCTGTGCGCCTTAATTTAGGCATTGACAGCTTCCTCGATTATCGCCACTAGCTTCTTATGAGTTAGTCGCTTATCAAGTTCAATACCAATAGTACGCCCAAACTGTTCTAACTGCGCCTTTGTCATGCTTCCAAAGTCAGGCTTTGTAGGCATAGGACAAACTGGCTCAGGTTCGGGGTAAGCACCGTCAACAGAAAAAGTTAATGGGGTCATCTTTTTTTACCCCCTTTTTTCTTTTTCTTTTTCATACCCATTTTTCCGTAGTGTGAAGGCATTAGGAAACTCCAGTTTTTTCTATTATACCTAATTCTTTGTCATCAGCTTTTATTTGCTCTTGGCCTTCTAAAATCTCTACATTTTTGGCATCAAAAAGATCAACCATAAATATATACAAATCCATTGCAAAACAACTAGCCAGATTAAATTTATGGCCAACAGAATTATAAGCAAACTGTGATTCAAACTCAATGTCTTTTCTGATTTCTTCACTACCTGAGAAAGAAACAAGACCGGGGGACGTACGCAAAGATACCGTTGCATTTTCTGTACCTTCTGTGATTCGTAGTTTGACAGCCATTAATAAACAGTTCTGGTAAGGGACAAGATCATGTAAAAATGCTCCGGGTCTGCTTGGTATAAACGAAACATAGACTCGGGATCACTAAAATGCTCTACCCCCATACTAATAACTTCTGTAGCAGAGTCATATTCTTGCCCCGGTTTTAAACCTTTTGGCATCTGGTTTGCCGGTGTTCTGGTTGCTGATGTTCTTTGCTTGTATGGTCGTCCAACATAAGGCGCAATGAAAGTATCTCTTAAAACTGCCTCCCTAGATGCGTAGCCGTCCATTATTGTACCTTTCAGTTTTTTCGGACTTACAGGAAAGTCACTTTTTATCCTTTTTGTTCTAAAAGCTACTGCCAAATCTAAGTTTTTCTCTTCAAAGCCCTCTAAACTATGGCCGATTTCGTGAAATAGAGTTGCTTTAGCGTCATTCTCTCCAAAATATCCTTCGCTAGTTGCAGGAACTTTGATCTTACTGAACTCAGTTCCTCGAAACTCAGGTTCATTATGCGCCCTACCTTTTCTAACCTGTACTGTTTTGATTTGATTTGAACGACCTTTTATAAACCTACCTTTCTTTGTTATACCCGCACCGTTAAACATCAAGCCAAACTCTTCCATTTCGCCCTTTATTCTTTCCCTTGTTGCTTTCACGTCCCCGGTAAAATCAATCTGGTCTAGTGCGTTCTTAAGTTCTTTTCTTGTAACCGCTGAGTTTGCTATGGCTTCTTTTCTAATATCAAACATTTGTAACGTACCCTGTCTTTCTACGGCTCTAATCTTTGCCCTTTGGTCAGTTAGTCGAGCAACAACTTTGTCGTATTCAACCCTAGCGTCAATACGTTCTTTCATGTCAAATGAATTATTGATCTTATCTACCAAACGCTTTCTTTCTATCCTTAAATCTGAATGTTCCCGAAGTAGCTTTTTGTAGTCTTTTCTGAAACCGTCTAGCTTTTGTAGTCTGCCTCCTACAATATCCTTGCCCCTTGAAACTGCAATCTTTGGCTGTTTTGTGGGTGCATAAGTTCCAAGTGCCGGTTTTCTTTTGACAGGCTTGGCCGTTACTGGGCGTGGCTGTGGCCCTATCGGGATATTCTCAGGTTTGCCGTATCTGTTTTTTAACTCCACTAGAGAAACTCTACTTCCATCTGCCCTGACAAATTTAGATAGCGCCTTTCTGGTGCTTTTTTCTTTGCCTACCAATCTGTCAAAATATCTGAAAGCACCTTCATATTTGTTTGTGACCGGGTTTAGTTTACCTCCAAGTATTCTTGCCTTAACTGCCTGTGGCTGTAGAAATAACCACTTTGAATAATCCATATTTGCAGATACCGGGCCGTCTGCTGAAGCACGCTTTCTACCTGTGGGTGGTGGGTCGAAAGGTAAGTTGTCATAGTCGATCTCAGGAATAATTGTTGATCTACAGTTAAAGTGCTGAGGTGGCATTGGCCCCTGCTCATATTCAAATACCCTTCCATCTAAAGCGCCACAAACAGCCGTTGTTCTGCTATCAAGTGTTGCCGTGTACCTGTATTTTTTGGTTATATCGCTGTTAGCCCGGTAAACAGAAAGTGCCGCATTATTAGAAACTTGGTTAATGCTAGTTCTGACAAGGGTTCTTACTTGGTTGATGGGTGGGGTCGTCATTATCCCGCCTTTCTGTGCCATCTGCAAAATATTGGCGTTATCCCCTTCTCTGCTATTACCAAGCAATCGGCGTGTAATCTGGGGCGTTGTTTCCCCGGTCAATAATCCATCTTGAACTGTTCGCCTAAATAGTTGAACAGAATCATCGGCAATCTTATCAAAGGCTTGCTGTACTATATTTCCGTTAGGTAATGTCATTATCGCACCGAGATTATCTGATAACTCCGACTCTCCTAAAAATGCCGCCAACTGTTTTCCTACTGCCCTCGATCTAATTTTTGTGGGGTCTACGCTTACAACTGACTCTGCAAACTTTGGCGATATTTCAATACCATTAACTTGTATGTTTTGCCTCAGACCTCTTGGTATGACTTGCGTTAGCTGTTTTTCAATAAACCCTGCCTGTACCCCGGCTAATCCTTGCAACTCCCTTATTACGTTTGTATTGGCAAATTTTTTCCAATTACTAAGACTTTTTTCTAACTGCGCCACTATAGAACGTAATCGTGCCGCCCGGTAACTATCGCCCAAGCCTTTGCGGTCTAGCTCGGCCAGTTGTCTAACCGATTGAACACAAATATCTACAAACCTTTTTGAAACATCAGTTGAAACTTTATTTCCAAATCTATTAAGGTCAATAGCATTTCTATAAATGGCATCGGGCAAAGCCATACGTTAAGCCGCCTCTGGTTCGTCCTCTTCGTCCTCTGGCTCCTCTTCGTCCTCTGGCTCAGGTGGTTGCATTTCTGTTAACCCACCAGTTTGTGTAGCCTCTATCTCCTCTTCAACGTCAAACTCGTCTCCTAGTACCTCCCCTTGTGTAAGTTGATCCAATAATGTTTTCTGTGTAATTGTTCCGGCTGTATAAAGCTGTAACAATGATTGTATTTCTTGTGGTTCTAGTCTGGTGCTTAGGAAATCACGATTAACAAAACTGCTACCGATCTCTGAAGTATTCAAGTATTGGGCGTGATAAGTCAAACAGTTGTCGATCAAATCTTGCATCTGTTGCGCTACTACCATCATGGTTGAATCACCTTGACTTCGGTCTATCCTTTTGGCCTCTGCTGTTTCTGCGCTTAACTTCTGCCCTAATACAGCCGCCAAACCAAGTTCATTAATCTGTTGTGCAAGTTGATCTAGCCTTTGAAACTGGGAATCAAACGACCTACCAGTTGGTTCAATGTATTCGGCTCTACCATCTGCGGGAAATGCAATCGCCTCTCCCGGTCCCGCGCTTACCTCTTCAGAACTCTGTGGAAACCCAAAGAAACCTAATAATGGTACAGCGGATATGTGTAGCTGATTGTCGAGGTCACTTTGTACTTGGTAAGCCTTGATGTTTAGCTCTGCAATATCTTCTAGTGGTGGCCTAGACTCCATGAGACTTACGCGGTTTGAATAAGCAACTGCAAATGGTATTTCTGTTGTACTGGTATTACCTTCATCAAAAACTGTATACTTACCATCATCGTTTTTTCTGTGTATTTCGTAGCGCCCCGGATATAACACTCTCACTTGTTCAATTAATTTTTCTCCATAATCGCCATCAGGCTCATAAACCTTTTCAATCAGCCTAAGTTGAGTAAAAGTTGTTTTACCGTCTTTTATTTCTGTTCGATAGCCTAGGATTTCCCTTGGTGTGTAGGCTACCCAATATGGACGGCCATTACCTTCAGCCGGGGTGTCAACAAGTACTCCAACGTGACCGTAACGTATCATTTTTCTAGCTGTTTCATAAGTCCAGATATTTAAGTCATTACCTTGTAGGTCAACGTCAAAAAGCTGTTCTCTGATTGTATCGCTTACATCTTGTAGCCTTACAGGTTTTCTTGTGAGCATACCCGCAAGCATACGTTCAAGCCTTTGAAAGTAGGGCGGGCAAGTGCTTCTAGCTAATCTGTTTTCATATGAATCGTCTTGCTCTCTTGGTTCTTGGGGCAAGTAACGCCTGTGCTTCATGCGTATCGAATATGTCCCCCGGCTAAATCCTCTATAAGTAGCCAATGCGGTTCTTGATTAAACCAAGTTGAACTAGGGTCGTTAACATCAGTTGTTACCCCGGTGTTTCCCCTGCTGTATTGTCTGCCGTAACCGCTATACACAATAAGTCTCCCTAGTTTTAATTACATAGTAGTTCATTAATACAATCGAACACCAGTTCCACGACCAGAACGTGCATGAAGTGGGTTGAACTCCCGCCAGATTAGATAACCTAGCGCGTCATTCATGTGATCGTACCCGGCCTCCTTGTCTGGCTCGCCTTTTTCAGTATATGATTGCAACTCTAAACATTCAATCATACGTTTGCAACTGGCATTGATTTGTAAACGTACTTTCCCTTTTCCGTTACATAACAAACCCTGTACGGCTGTGACTCTATCGCGTATCGGCGGGTTGCTTTTTGCTGATAGATTAGTGAAGCCATAGGTTTCAAGAATCTGTATATCTGTTTTGCTTGCATTTGTAGAACGATTCCCTCCGCTTGCGTCAGGATAAACATAAATCTTACTGGTAGGGTATCGGCGTTTGATTTCTTGAGCAAGTGCATCTGTATCATGTGCTGATACAATCTCATCAATTATTAACAATTCATCATTTAATTTAACTCCGATAACGGCGCTCATGTTTCCAATATTAAAGTCCACCCCGATTCTCAAAGGCTCCCGCGAATAATCAGGAATTGAGTTAACTATATTATCGGCTCTAACAAAACGGTCATAAACTTGCCCGGTTGTGAGATTCGTAAACTCCCCATTAAGGTAGGCTTGCAACATACTAGGGTCGTAGTTGCTTTGCATTCTTTCAATAAAATCGTCTGGTAAGTGTGGGTTATCTTGTGTTTTCATTCGTATTAGCTTTCTGTCGTCCCTTTCTTTAGCTTCGTCAGAGCCGAAAGTATTCCACATCCATCTAAAACCCTCTGGGGTGCTTGCGGCGCAAAACTGTCTTACGTTACCGGCTCTCAACCTACCGAGTATTTTGGGAAAGGCTCTATCACAAACCGTTGGGGCTACTGTGTCTATTTCATCTGCCAACACGAAAGCTAGATTTAATCCGATTATTCGTGACCAGTTTTCAAAACTTCTACACAATATCTTGGTATCTCCTCCCGGTAAGTGCAGTATGTATTCGGGTAATGGACTGGCTCTAAATGTGTAAGGTATCTCATAATGCTCCAAAAATTGTTCAAAGTCTGTTTGCCATATATCACGGATTAATGGCCCTGTTGGTTCCATAACAGCCCCGGTAAATCCTACGTTAAGTGCGGCCAGTTTTACACACGCCGCGCATAATGCCCTAGTTTTCCCCGCACCATAACCGGCTGATAATCCTAAGATTTCTGTAGAGTTATCATCAAAAAAAGCCTTTTGTGGCTCATGTAGGTCGTTTCTTATCCTTTCTAGCAAAACATCTATATCAACAGAAATACCGGCGCTACCGGGGCGATCTAGTACTGAACCCTCCTTAGAAAGTATGCTCATGTTGTAATTTGGGCAATTTTGGCCATTGCATTAATACACCCCAAAGCTACGTGTAATTGGTTGTTGTTTCTGGCCTCTTTTTGTAGCGTTGAAAGTTGACTTAAAATGTCCGCGGTAAATTGCCTTCTGTCAATGTCAAAATCTTTCTTGAGAACGATACGCGCATCTTGGATATACTGTTCTGTCTGTCTTAACTTCAACCCCCACTCAGCCGCGGTATATTTTATGATTTCTGACCGTGTTACACCACGCGCAAGTAGCGCGGCAATTCTGTAAGTTCGATAATCTTTTTCTGATTGGGTGGCTTTCTTTTTTTCCACTAGGTTAGTTTGTTAAAAGAGTCGAGGGCGTACCAAACATGAGAGTTACGGTAGCCGCCTTGATAGGTAGGAATAATCGGGGTAACTCCATGACGATTACGCCAAGCCGGGTAAACCAATAGAGAATTATCAGTTTGGTCAAAGGTAGCGTTGTAATCAGGTACATGAAGATTACCCCCTTTGCTGTTACGCCTTTTAGTAATTATCATATTTATAGCACCTTTTACGTTGGCGTGGTCTTGATGAACTGGTGCGGAAATATTGCAATTAGAAATAGTAGATGAAAAATTATCAGCAAAACGCCATTGCTCTGGTATCCTTTCGCGTATTTTCATAAGGTGTGCATCTGCTACGGTTGGGATAAATTTTTTAACAAGTTCAAAGGATTTTATGCCGGCAACGTGCATGGCCTTTGCAAAGATATTGGCGCTTTTGACCGCGTGAACAGATGACCGGGTTGCGTATGGCCTTCTCATATGTGGTTTTGGGGGGCAAGAACCCAAGATTGTTGAATACTGTTTTACCTCTGATTCCTCATCATGTAAACCACTAGAACGGCGCATATCAGATTTAGGAACTCTTTTTGTTTGTATCTCCCGGTCTGCAATATTAACTAGGTTCTGCAAATCATCAGGCAAAGTTTTTATGAATAAACCTACTGGGGTTCCATCAGGGTCGATTAAAACACAATCATCAAATACGTTAGGCTCAAAACCTCCTACGGAATCGCCGATCTTTAGGGGCGATGTTACAGGTTTCAGGATTAGTTCAGGTAGTTTCATAATGCAAAACAATAAACCATAGAGTTTTTAGGAAACCAAGTAGCACCCCAGAACGTAACGTCCCTTTCAACATAGTGCAGAGACTTATATTCTGCTTCTACTCGGTAATCAGCTTTTTGTTTGTCGATCACATTCCAAAGTTTTGGTATGTATGGGTCATAATCGAAACTCCATTCATAAACAAGTTTTTCAAAGGTGGCCATACTATGCGTCAGAATTGGTATTTCTGCGCCTTCGATGTCCATTTTACAGTTGTCGGCTAGATTAGCTTGCGTATCAAAATTTAGACAGGGTACTTTAATGCCTTTTTTTCTAATTCCTTTGTGCATTATCGAGTTACGCCAAACCCCGCCGTTAGGCCCGATAGTCAAAATTGTAGACTTTCTTTCATCATGGACTAGGGCGGCTTCTTTTATTTCTACTGCATTTTCAAAACCATTTAATTTAAGGTTTTTTTCTATCATTTCGCAGTTATAAGGGTCAGGCTCATAACAAACAGTCGATGCACCTTTAGAGGCCGCTAATAGTGAGAAAGCACCTACATTACCACCACAATCAAGCCACGATTCGTTGGCCTTTATGGTCATTCCTTTTTTTTGGTAACAATCCTGTTTAAGTACTTCTATAAAAGTTTTGGCATCAGAAAAACCCTCCCGGTAAAAAAAATTAATACCGTTTATTTCTCCTTTGGATAACTTCATTTAATGATTTGTTCTAATGCTTTTACTAGCTCTTCGCCTACATAGATTCCTTTTTTTCTAGCATCTGCAACTATTGCCTTGGCGTGTTCATAATCTTCGGGTCTGAACTCTATTTGAATCGCTTTATACACGTTATTGGCTAGTGCGTCAGTTGGGTCATCGAAGTCATCTAAAGAGCCGTAGTCAGGTTCGTCTGCAAACGTTGGAATATCGTCCCCCCAACCAAGCAGTGAAAGATCAAAACCAGTTTCTGACAAAGTTTCTAATTCTTTTTTTAATAGGTCATCGTCCCAAGATGAGTTAAGCGCAAGTTGATTATCTGCAATTATGTACGCTTTGCGTTGCTCTTCTGTTAGGTGAGAAAGGGTTATTGTTGGAACAGAATCCATTCCAATTTTTTTTGCCGCTGTAATCCTTCCATGACCCGCAATAACATTCCCGGTATCATCTATAAGTACTGGGTTTGTAAAGCCAAACTCTTTTAAAGAATTAACTAATCGTTCAATTTGTACATCGCTGTGAACTCGAGGATTATTTTTGTATAGGGTAAGATCAATTATTCTTGACTGTTTTATATGCTCAGGGGCTACGATTGGGTAACTTGGTGTTTGGGTCATAAGTCGAGGTGTATCTGTTCTGAGTTTAACCCTTTTTTCTTAGGATAAAACTCTACAGGTTTAGGCTGTAACCAAATACGCTTGCCGTTAAGTATTCGATAATTGCATCTTTGCAATGGGTCGTAGACAATGTAGTCTTTAGAGTGTCGGTAAGATAGTCCTCGCATTTTTCAACTGTTCTTTTACTTTTTGGATTTCTTGGGGTAATTCTGATTTTTTATTTTTTAAGTTTTTCTGTATTAGCTTATTCATAAGATTGGCTGTTTCTTTCCAAGCCTTTTTTCTGAGATTATGTAATTCTCTAACTGTATCTTTATCAATATCAACCCCTACGTTGTTTCTAATATCTCCATCGCCATTTCTGAATCCGTGAGAAACTAGCTTTGCATCTTCATCATAAACCGGGTAAACGGCTTCACAATAACAGATGATTGCAAGGTCAGACCCTGCCATACGTTTACCATTTTCCTGTTTGTCGTAATCAGGCAGATAATTATTTATAAGACCGTCAGCATTGTGAACTATCCCGGAATCATTGCAAGCGTAGCAGTTGTAGTTTGGGACTCTGAATGTAACATCACGATCAATCGCGGCTCTCTTGTATGGTTTCATGGGGTGTTAAAAAGGTTGTTCATTGGTTTTATTTTTTAGCCAAGGTCTTAATTTTGATTGATTTTCTGGTTTCCGCAACTCTAAAAACTGTTCGTATTGGCCTTTGCTAATCCATCTATGGCAATCAGGAAACATTGGACACCATTCGTCATTTCTAAATTTTTTTATCCTTGCCTTTATATCGGCTTCTAAACACTCGGGTAGTTTTTCTTTAGTTTTTTTATCTAGTTTTTGCCATTCTGTAAAAGCGGGTTTTTTTGATTGGCTAATACTTTTTTCTGCGTGCATAGATTGGTACATATTCCAAAAAAATTCAAAATCTTTCGTATATGCGCCCTTTTTTGTTTTTTGTTTTAGTTTAGTTTGTTTTACTTCAAGTTCATCTGGTGAACCACCCTTAGTTTGCGTGGTAGACCACCCTAGTTCATCAGGTGTACTGGTTGCTGAGACAGACGTCGGTTCAATACTGGGTTGTTGAGGCGAAGGAACCCTGCACTCGTGCCAAACTGTAACACGATAAGCATTTGTTTTCTTTCCGTTTTCGTCTCTTCTATTAACTTTTTGTAACCACCCAAGACTACAAAGTTGTTCAACTGTTTGAATCACCTTAGTTCTGCACATACCGGCGTCTTTTGAAATTGTGCTATAACTAGGCCAAATGTTCGGGTAGTAGCTTTGCAGAACCCACAATACCGCTAACTGGTGTGGGTCGATTCTGCCCTTCAAGGCTGTGGGCAAAGATACGAACGGCGTATTTTCTGGAATGAAGCTCATTATGTATTACTGTTTTATCGTTGAAGGTATTGAGGCCGCACCACAGGGTAGCAAAAGGCACGTTGGAAATGGACGTATGATTGAATCAAGTAAGAAAGTAAAACCATGGCGTGAGGCGGTTAGATTGGAGGCAAATAAAAATGTCGGCGAGATTATACAAGAACCAGTACACGTTGAATTAGTATTTTGGTTTATGCGTCCGAAGTCTCATTTAAACGCTAAAGGAGAAACGCGGCAATCTGCGCCTAGATTTCCTACGTCAAAAAACAGGGGCGATATTGACAAGTTATGTAGGAGTACCTTAGATGCTTTAACATTATCAGCGTTTGCTGATGATTCGCAAGTGGTAAGTTTGCAAGCCCGAAAATATTATTGCGATAATAAAAAACCCGGTCCAAAAAAACCGGGGGCAATGATAACGATACAATCAACTGATCGAGTATATGAAACGAATTTCTTGGGTACTTTGCCCTAACTGCGAAATCTACACAATCCAAAAAGTTGTAAGCATAGTTGTAAACAAAGACTTTAAACAAATCAGGCGTAGAGTTTGTTTTGATTGCGGCCACAGGTGGTACACAATACAGAATCCAGAAAAAACTATTGATGATATAAAAGCAAAAAAATTATCTAAAGAGTTGCCGGGGGATAGATAAGCCACCTCGCGTAGACCTCCCTGTCTTTTGCAGTTTGTATACTGCAATTTTGTTAGACTTTCAGACCCGCTTTGCAAAGGTCGTCAGGCTCCCCGGCTAAATTTTATTGAGCGCTTCCTCCAAAGAGTAACAAACCCGAGAGATCAAACCAGCGTCCAAACTCTCTGGATTATTTCCATGAGTATTAACCTTTGGATTTCTGCGAAGAAATTCTCTTAAGGCGGCTCCATCATCGGCTCTAAGGTACATACAAATATTCATGTAGGTGTTTGGATAGCGAGTCGAATGTAATCTCTTACAAACCGATAATAACCCTAAATCAATGGGTCATCGTATTCTGGAATGTTTTCATTGTAGATTTTGTCCTCAAGTTTTCTTATCTCGTTAATAATTGAAGTAGTTGCGGCAATGGCTACTTCGACCTCTTCAAGCGTTCTTTTTTCACGTAAATAGTGTTTCCATTTATGAAGCTCCATATAACAGAAATGCTGTTTAAACTCATAAGAAAGTGATTTTTCAGTAGTCATTTTTTTCAAGGTCTAGTATTCTTCCAAGTGGTATTGTTGCTACAGCCGGGACTATGCTGTTTCCGAGGGCGCGTAATCTGTCCACCCTATTGGATAACCCATCATTTCCTCTACGAACGGTGGGTTCAGATACGTACCCTTTCCAGTCTGGGTTGAGTAAGTGTGGTTGAGAACGCCAGATAATTTGCCTTTCTCCGCTATCTTTTTGAAGTTTAGATTTTCCCCGGCGTCCTTGTAATCCCTTGAACATGGGGTCGGTAGATTCTGTAACTTGTTGAAAAGTTCTACTGTCTCTGGGTTTACTGCTTCCCTTAGATTCCCTAATTTTTTTCGACCCTTTCTGTGTGTCTGAGTCTGTTTTATCATTGAATCCAATCCTCTCGGCGGTAAATAATCCATTGTGTTTGGGGTAGGCAATGATCCAGATTCTTTCTCTTTTATGACAAGCGCCTCTTTGTTCGGCTGATATAACCGACCATTCACAATCGTACCCTGCTTCGGAAAGTTCCCCGAGAACAATGTCCATTCCGAAATTAAGCAACGCTGATACGTTTTCCAACAAGATGTACCGGGGTCGTACCAAGCGAATGATTCTGACAAGTTCAAAGAAAAGTCCAGAACGTGTCTCGGGCGTGATTCCTTGGCGTTGGCCTCCAACGGATAAATCTTGGCACGGAAAGCCCCCGCAGAGGACGTCAAACTGAAAAGGTTTTGCTGTGTATGTTTTGATGTCATCATGAATAGGTACGTTTGGCCAATGTTTTTTTAAAATTTTTTGACAGTAAGGATTGTTTTCAACAAACTGTGTTGTTTCAAAACCCCCAACAAGACGTTCAGCGGCATAAGAGAAACCCCCTATACCGCTAAATGTATCTAAAATTGTTAGCTTTTTCATTCATTCTTGTCCATGGTGTTTTTCCAATTCTTTAATTGCTTGAGCAAGTTCTAATTGTTTTATAAAATTTTCTCTTAACCATTCAGCCATAGCAAATCTTACAATTTGTGATGCCGAGCAATCAAACTCAATCGCTAAAAAATGAATGGCCTCATAATCTTTATTAGAGGCCGCACGAAAGTAAATTCTATCGCTATCCATTAGAAAGGGTTACTCCATGAATCGTATTGTTTATGAGTAATGAGATTGTCTTTGCAAAGTGCATCTGTGTAATCATTCCACTCAGTTCTTTTTGCAATATCGTCTCCCCTTCTATAACCAAGTTGTATGGCTTTCACTTTGTAGATAAATCTAAAAAGTTGTATTGCTTCAGCCTTGGTCATTTTTTTATTTGAATCAGGGTCATACATTTTTTGTACCTCCATTATTCAAATTTTTAATTTCTAGAAAAACATTTTTATGTTTCTTGTTTCTTTTTCTTTTTCTGGTCATTTGTACACCAGAATCGAATTGACTTTTATTTGTTGGAATTGGGTTGTATTCAAGCATTAGTTTTACCTCCTTTAAAGTTCCGTAATAAATACAATTTTTTCATTCGCCTTAGTTTCTTTTTGAATCTTTTTTATAAATTCAATTTTGCTTTCTGCTTCGGCGGTGACACAAGCCCAAGGCTCAAGTTCTGCATAAAAAAGTTTTTTCATTATTAGTCCTTGTAATAAATGTGGCCGTATTTCTGCTCAATATAAACTGTTGTCCAAGTGCCAACCATGTCGTCAAAGAAACCTAGCTTTTCTTGAATCTCTCTAGCTTCAGACCAAGTTTTTGGTTGTTTTTTGGCCAACTTTTCCCATAAATTATATTTTTTGACTAACTCTGCTTTTTCTTTGTATGACTCTTTTAGCTTGGTATATCCCATAGCCACCATGTCATTAATACATTGAATCTCGTATTTTCTGTAAAAGTCTTTTTGATTGTTGAGTATGTAATGATGCAACAACAAATAATGATCTGTGTTGTTCCAATCAACACTTTCACAACCGCCAATACCTTCTTGGTCTACAGCGGCTAAACAGGTTTTACCTTGTCTTAATTCACAGTTGTATGAAATCCAACCGTTTCTTGAAAGTCTTGTATTAACTTTGTAAACTGTGACTCGGCCAGTTTTTTTCTTTGTTAAAGTTTCCATTTTATTAAGCTCCTAGTTTAGTAACGCCAACGATTTCCTCATCAAGGTCAAGAACCTTAACACCGTGATCGCCTTCTAAATCCATGGCTAAATCTTGAGCCAAATAATCACTACCGTTAATCTCAATAGCGGTAATGTTCCAACCAAACGTGTCGTCTAAAGCCTTTGCACCTTTTTCAGTAACAGCGGCGAAACGTATTTTGTCGTTTTCTATGAACTTTCTAGTAATATCGAAAGTTTGTGTTTGAGTGATTTTCATTGAAACCTCGCGAATGTGACCCGCCTCCGGGTATGAATCAATTATGAACTAATATCAGGAATATCGCAACCCTGAACATCTGTAACATTGAGTTTTATTATAATATTCTAACTTTATCTTATAGATGTTTACAAATGGCTAAGAATGATTCATAATAGAGGTATGGGAGAGATTCCCTTTACCACTCGCCCTTTTCCCGGTCATGCCAATTACTTTCGACTTTAACGAAGAACAGCTAGAAAACCTTGAGGACATTCTACTTGAGGCTAAATACAATCTACCTGATGATGAAGAAGAGTTCCAAGAGGCTCATGAAGATAGCCCAGTCGGTACTATCCGTGAAGCACTTCTTCAGATCGCCGCACAAAAAACAACTGCGGGGGTTTGATTAAAGATGTCTAAGAATGTTACCACATACGAATGTGAGAAAGGCACACTTTTAAAGTCTTACGATACATTTGTTGCTTTAAAAGGCAAAAATAGAGAAAACGACATGGTCACTTTAAAGTGGCATAGCAGAACAACTAGCCGTCACATCAACGAGTTTTTGGGCGGTAAAGAATATACAAACGATGCCGCAAAGGTTTCACAATCTTTGTTAGATAACTTGGGTAAATTTATTGAGGCTTATCACAATGGCTGAATCAGAACAGCAAACACTTTGGGAAAAAAGAGAGGCATTTGTTAATGCTGATCGTGAGTATAAACAGCTTTGCGATAAAGTTGCTTCTATTCATAAAAATATAGATGCTACAAAATCTGCCGGACGCAATGCGTTGCAGAATATAAAAAGATTTCTTTTGTTAGAAGAACTAGCTACCAAACAATCTTATAAGTTTGAAGATGTTAACTGCGAAACTTCTTCAGAGCTAGAGGAACTAACAATGAACTGCAATGAGTGTTGGTTTTACGAGTTTAACAGCGCATCTGATTTTGCACTTGAACAGGCTTTGGAGTATTCACAAGTACCCGCAGAAATGTTCAAAAAAATCAAAAAGTACGAGGGGGACTTAAGGATTGCCACCCAGTACAAAGACGATCTTAGAAAACGTCTTATGGAATCATTCGATCTTGCATTAAAAGAATCAAATCAAAATCACAAAAAGGAGGAAACCAAGTGAGAAATTTATTTCTGATGATTGCTATGTCTGGGTTGTTTTATACAACCCTTTCTGGCACTTTATACGACATGACCGTTGCAGATTGCAATGCGGGTGTTATTGCGGCCTGTGAGGAAATCGCCAGATGAAATTTGAAAGAAAGCCAGATATGACCGATAAAGAAGAATTTCTTTTTCAAGGTTTTTATCTTTTGTTTGCTTGTCCAACAACAAAACATCAGGACGAAATGGTAAAGATTATTTGTGCTTTGCTAATGCACCCAGATATTTCCAAAGAAAAAGCGCAACAAGCAGTAGATAGAGCCATCGCCGCCCACATAAATGAAAAAAAATTGGAGGAAACTTTTAATGGCTGATAAAACAATGGATATTAAAGTAGGCGATCTTATCGGCAGAACTTGTATTAGAGATTGTGACCAAGAACACTTTGTCTTTTGCGGAATGATGCCACTAAAAGGGGAAAAAATACCTCGGATAATTCTTATGAGAAAGCTACCGGGGGAACTATCTCCGGCAATTTTTGTCGATTGGAACAGCTTTGGGGAAAATTATATTATTTCCACCGAGATACCAAAGGTAAAAGTTGCCTACAAAACAGCGAGAAGAAATGTATAACTCATTTTGTCTTTCGCTACTGGTCATTGCATCTTATTTAAATTTGTACTTGACCATAAAAAAAACCCGCAGAGGCCACCCCTGACCTTTGCGAGTTCTAACTCCAAGCCGCACCACAACGGCACTTCTATTCTAACCATGAATACTAACGAACAGTTAAAAACATTAGAAACAGCCATATTGCATGGCGGTGGTTTCTATAGCAAACTGGCTCACGCCGCACTTTCAGCTGACCCAGACAATCGTGCTTTGATTTTCAAAACTTGGCCACAGCTAGAAACTGTCTATGGCCCTTTAGGACCTTTTCAACACAGTACTCCAGATTTGAGGTTAATTAAATGATTATCCATGAGGTTAAACCAGTTTCAGTTGATTTTGCTAGTTATCAGGCAGACCCCGCTTATAGCGCAACTGACTTGAAAAAATTGCTATCACAATGTCCAAAGGCTTTATGGCATAGCAAACACAATGAACTTGCACCGCCAAAGCTACCAACACAAGCAATGAAACTGGGTAGCATGATTCACAAAAAAGTACTAGAGCCAGACGACTTTGACAAAGAGTACGTTGTACTTGAGGAAAAGCGCACCAAAGAAGGCAAAAAACTTGCCCTCGAATATGAGCAAAAAGGCTTGACTACTTACACCCCGGCGGACGCAAAACTTATTGACGATATGACTTTGGCAATTTGTCAGCATCCCGAAGCTCACGCACTTTTAGATAAAGGTCAATCTGAACAATCTTTCTGGTGGACGCATAGTTCAACAGGTCTTGATTGTAAATGTCGTTGCGACAAAATTCACAACGATACAATAGTTGATCTTAAAACTTGTGGCGAGGGTGGCGCTTCGCCAAAGGCTTTTACATCTTCAATTTTGAAGTTTATGTATCATGTCCAAGCCGCACATTATCTACAAGGTACTGGGGCTGACCGCTTCATCTTTGTAGCTATAGAAAAAGTATTTCCCTACAACATAGGAATATACGAATTAGACAACGATTTTATTGATTTAGGTTATGAACTCCAAGAACAGGCGCTTCTTAAAATATCTGAAGCAACTAAAACTGGATTCTGGCGAGGCTACACCGATGAGTTCGCTAGCGGAATCCAAACCCTTTACCCACCACAATGGCTCCTCAACGATGACTAAACCAGACTTCAAGGTTATGCAAATGACCCCAGAAAAAGCCAAACAAATATTAGTGGCGAAAAATAGGAACAATCGTGGTATTAAAGCATCAAATCTAAAACGGTTGACCACAGCTATTGAAAACGGCGAGTGGAGAATAACAAACCAAGGTATAGCATTTGATGACCAAGGCAACCTTATAGACGGTCAGCATAGACTAGCCGCTATTTTACAGACAGGAAAAACAGTCCCTATTCTTGTTGGAACCAATTTAGACCCTAGAATATTTGACTGTGTAGATACCGGGACTGCTAGAACTGCCGGAGACGGTATTGATATTGCCGGAAGTAACCACGGAAAAACTATTGCGGCGGCAATCAAGATTTATTATTTGTACAATAACTGGCCAAAACGTGCATGGTCTAGCACCGTTGCCCCAACATCAGCCCAGATATTGAAAATATACGAATCAAAAAAAGACACAATAGAGGCGGTTTACTCCGTTATTGCCAAAAAACATAAGAACTACAAATGTTTTCCTAAAAGTATTGGTTTGTGTTTTACATTGATTTGTTTAGATGCCGGTTGGTCAGACATACAAATGTATGAGTTTTGGGACGCGGTAACGCTAGGTGCAAATTTACAGGCAGACAGCGCAGTACTTTCTTTCAGAAACCAGTTAAGCAATGTTGAATATCGCAAGCGCGGTTGGTTTTCACAAAGATTTATTCTTAATGCTTTTATTGTTTGTTTTAACAAGCATACTCAAAACATTCCTACCATCAGGTTTATAGCGCCAAGACCTGATACAAATATGTACAAGGTAGAAAAACCCGCGCAAAAAGAAACATCAATCTTGGAGGTTATTAAAGCATCGTGAAAAAACCAAACTTAAAAGGCGTCATACAGCCCGAGGACGTCTATAAAAAAGGAAAATACAGTTATGTCTCATGGGCTAGGACTTCTGAATATCTTAATGAACTCGCGCCGGGGTGGGACTTTCATCTTGAATTACCACCAACTGTTGAGTCAACTGGGGTTGTTTGGGCGGCTCCAAACGGCTCAGGTTATCTTATGGGATATTTCACAGACCCAGAGGGTAAGAAAGGTGCTGTTTATCCGTATTCAATCATGGATAACAGAAACGAACCAATACCACTTGCAAAAATATCAGCAAGGGACGTAACAGACTCACACCGCCGCGGTTTTTGTTTTTGTGCGGCCAAAGAATTTAACCTTGGCTCAGAACTTTGGACAGGTAATGAAATTATCAAGGCTAAAGATTCAGCACCTACAAAACGTGGTGGCGCAGAACCCAAACAGAACATAGCCGTACTTGCGCGTGACGCTATCGTAAAGTCAACAACTGACCAACAGTTGAATAATCACTCAGAAACCTTGAGAGAGCGTTTTTCTGAGGGGAAAATAACACAAGATCAATATAATAAACTTATAGACTTAATCAACGCTAGGAGGAAAGCTTTAACAGCATGAACACCACCGAGACTCAATTTCTAACCACCGAGCAAGTAGCGGAAAGATATGGGCTAAGTCCCGCCACTATTAAAGATTGGAGGGCAAAAAAATTCGGTCCACCCTACTACACACTTGAAAGATATGCGGTATCGTGGGGTTCCCCTCGCGTACGCTATGACCTTCACAAACTTCTCGCATGGGAAGAAGCAAACAACATCACCCCTATTCAAAGTTTTTAAAAATTATGTCTAACTCCGCTTTCTGCTTTCGTTTCCGCATAGTCGGTAACAACAGCGCCAATCCAAACGCGCCAGAAAAAAACCTTATTATTGATTGTCCAGTAGAAGAGGCAAAAAAGTGTGCTATGTGGCTTATGCAACAAGTTGATAAGGTAGATGAAAAAGATTCAACAATCAGAATATATTCCGATAAAAAAAATTATGACGAGGTTCCCGGATTTTCTATCTGGGGCGGTATGTGGGGCAACTCTGGTAGGATTCAACCTCTAGATGAAGAAAATGCCCCCAAAAAACAATCTCGGTATACTGAGGATAAATCTGAAATACCTTTCTAATGATAGAGCCAAGTTTTCCAAACAATCCTTATGAGGGTCAAATATTTTATGACCCTGATATTGGCAAAACTTTTGAATATCAACGTAGAGACATTTTAGACCGTATGATTAATCGGCATAAAAGTGACTCTTTTTGGTGTGACATTACGGACGATTATTAGTCTTTTCCAAACAAAATATATTTAAGGCGCTTCATTAGGGGCGCTTTTTTTTTTATGTTTCTGCGGCGATCATAATGTATCAACATTTCTTGTTGACAGCACATTATTTCCAAGGCACTTGCGATAAAGTCGGATTGTTTTGCATTTGTACGCAAAAGTTCCTCGGTCATTTTTTTTAATTCATCAATATTTTTTGATGAATGTACGTCTTTAACAAGGCTTTCAATGTAGAACTGACGTTCAAGACTTGGGCTTGATGTTAAGACGTTGATTAGACTTTTCATTGTTCTTTAGGCCATAAGTTAACCTCGATATATTCGACAATTTTGTCATCTATGGTATTGTCCGTAGATTTTACTAAAGCTTTTAAAAGATCAAGAATTAATTTTTTAACTGCATTAGTTTTGCAGAAAGTTAATAGAATTGGCTTTAAAATACGAATCATGGTAATTATGGCAGTACTTCCCAAACATATCGCTTTTTGCTAGATTTAGCCCATACCTCGCAAAACAATGGAAGAACAAGAAGAAAAACAAGGGTTAGGATTTATTGGCAATGCAGTACAGCTTGTCATACTCGGGTGGGCGTTATCAGTTATTTCATATTCATATTTTGGTAATTCTACAAGACAAATAGATACCACCTTTGCCGCCGGGCTGTTAAGTGCTGTGATGTCCAACTATGGTCTAAATGTCAAAAAGGCTACTGACAAAAAGAAACTCAATGGTAATGTTAAGATAGTTGACAATTCTGACTCCAAAGTAGGGGTGTCAAAAAAATGAAAAAAACTCTAGCAATCTTTTTATTATTTTTACCTTCAGCGGCCTTTGCTGATATGACCTCAACAATTACCAGTTCGGTAAAAGTAGAGGTTATGAGTGCGGCAACAGCGGCTGACCGTGTAGGAAATAGTTATTCTGTCTCTGGTACAGGTGTTAATACAACTGACGGCACCACCGCGGGTACTCTTGGCGGCCTTGGTTCTACAACCAACGGCGTTAATGCTTATACAAATATTACGGCAAGTCAGCTAACTAACGGCGAAAGTTTTCAATACACAGTTTCATATTTAGAAGGGGACGCAGTACCCACCTCTGCGCCAACCACAGGGGCGGTTTCCAACTTTTCTGACCTTACATCTACAGCGGCCGGTGCAATAGGCTCAGGAGGTGCAACAATAGACAATCACGTTATTACGATAAGTGGTGGCGATCCCGGTTCTACAATTACTGGTCAATATGTAACTACTTTAAGTGTCGATTAATGACAAATGAAAAAGTTTTGGTTATTAATATTTTTTTATGTTTTACCCGCGTATAGTCAGCCAGTTGTCCCTAACTTCGTTACCGGGACTATGTCAAGCACCACGAATACAACTACAAGCATCACAGAAACTATTACATCGAAGGATTATAAAACTGGTTACGAATACACTGTCTCGGGTACAGGAATCACAAATTCTGGCGGGGATATGTCGCCAAATGCTACAACGGTTAACGGTTCTTCGGGCGGGGTAACTTATACATGGACAGGCGCAGATTTAACAACCAAGCCGAACTGGACTCTAACCGATACGACTTCTGGGGCGGCCTTTCAGTTTTCAGAAAGTTACCATGGACCCGGTCTACAAAACGTTACCACAATTACCAGACAGATAGAATCAGAAAGCGTTGTTACAAGTACCTCTGTGTTCTCGCAATAACATTAAATCCTAGTTCTGTTTTGGCAAATGCTGTAAGTCAAAGCAATAATGGCTCGGTCACGAATCAGGCAATACAAATGAACCAAGGCAACGTAATAACCAACCATTATGGTGGTGGGATTATTTGTCAGGGGCCACAGCTTGCAATCTCTCCCTTTACTACTTTTGGTGTTAACTACAGAAAACCTTTTAACCATACTTACGACACGCCAGTATATGACCCAACCGATCTAGTAGGTGACTTTGACGATAATGGCAATGCTATCGGGGACGGTACGCCAGATAACCCCGGTAAAATTTTGTATTATCAACAAAACTATTCAGGTACAAATAAAGACAGCTATGCACTTAATACAGGAATCAGCCTAACTTTTACAATCCCATTAGATAGACAGCTACAGAAAGAATGTAAAAACGCCGCCCAAACTCAGATAGCAATACAAGAACAGATATTGAAGAACAAACAACTTGATTGGAATATAGCCCGGATAAAAGAATGTGGAAAATTGAAACAGGAGGGTATCTTAATATCAGCAGACAGCGCATTTTTTAATATTTGCAAAGATGTCTATTTAGTGCCAAAGGCTAATCAGGTATTACCACACACCCACGAAATCAAGATTAAGTAGACTTGTCTTTTTTCTTGGTTAACTTTTTAAACAAATTTTTAACCAACGGTTTCACGAGGTTAAGTAGTAATGGACTACTGGCGGCAACCAAGCCAATAACAGCAGTAGATACAATAACAGAAATTTCCGGAATGAATTGATCTTTGAATGGGACGTTTTCATAAAGGGTAATGCACTCAATCCCATCATCGCCTCTTTTATGGCCAATAACCCTTTCTAGCCTAGATTCGTTGCGAAAATCTTTAATTCTTTGATCTTTAGGGCCGGGACAATCTGGTATAACAATTTTTTCTTTTTCTTTTTTTGGTATCTTTGGCTGTTTTTGCTCCGGTGGTTTTGGCGTATCTGTATTAATTTTTTCTTCTTTTTTTTCTTCTACAATGGTCAGTTCTCGAGGGTTATAATCAATCGGCGTATAAGACGGTAACTCCCCAGTAGGACAGCTAAAATAAGCACCGCCGGGGTCATCTTCTATTATCGCTGTATTTTTTACTGAACTATCTCTGTGTGTTTTAACGCACCCCGGTAGGTTTATGTTTGGCAAAGGTACATTAAGTACTTGATATGGATTCCCCTCTATCGTGGGTATTGTTGGTAACTGGATTGTTTGGATTTGTGGTATTACAATCTCAGGAACTTCCATCTATTTTGTTGGCAAAGGGTATGGAGTAGTAGTTTTTGGCATAGTGTTTTCCAAAACATTTGGCAATAATCCTTGTACATTACCTAATACTTCATTCATAACCCTAGTTTTAAACTGTTCTGATGTTACATACCTGTAACCGAAATACGCCGTTCCACTCATGAAAGCTACCATTATGAAAGAAACGATACTTAAAGCGTTTGCTATTTTTTGAAACATGATTAAAGATGCTTTTTTAAAGGCTCTAGTGCCTGTGACTATTATAACTTTTTGCGGAATCTGTGCATTAGCACCATTGTATTTGACCCTTGGGGTCATGACAAGGCAAATGGAAAAGGTTAATTAGTCAGCGGCTTCAGGGGTATTTCCCTCTGCTACCCACGCAAGATACTTTTGATAGTCTGTGTTATCAGGGTCAAATGGAATAACTTTAAGATTAAAAGGCATAGTAGCTGAATCTTGTGTTTTTACTTGATCTACCTGCCCTGTAAAAATGTTTTTTCCTAATTTATAAATTGGATTTGTTGGGTATGCCATAGTTTAAAGCTCCGCATCAAAGGCTAATTTAGCCGCTGTATTATTTAAGATAACGGCTCCCGCTTGCCCTGCTGTTCCGCTTCCTGAGTCACTATTATTAAATCCTCCACCGTATTTATTCATTCCATTTATTGAATTGAAAGCATTAATATCAACATAACTACTATTTCTATAAAATCTATAATAATTAGTTCCTGATGTATTATCAAGAGTCGGTGTTGTTCTCATTTCTTCTTCAAAGTTTACTTGTACAACAACACTATTCACATCGTAGTTATATGCTACAGCACCCATGTAACAAGCACCACCACTAGCATCTTGAAGTACTCTATAATATCTTTTACACCTTCTTAATTCATCTGCATGGCTTAAAAATTCAAAGTCGGTGGCATGATCCCCAACTTCTAATTGAACTCCTGTAATTTCAAATGTTGCATCATTTGTTGTAAACCAAGAAGTTGCATCATCAGGTACTCTTGCAGTACCACTATAAGATTGCCAAGTATTAAGAGTAACTCCTGAAGCAGTATAATTTGTTCCTATGTATGGCCAAATCAATATTTCTATACCTACACCATTATCATTATTAATAGTAATATTTGAATTTCCGGGAATTGTTTTAGTAACTTTTGTCCAAGTATCAGCAGTTAAAACCCCTGTTTCCATTGGGTATAAATAAGCTGATCCATCTGGTGTCTTAAAATAAAAATAATATGTTTTTGAAACGCTTGCTTTTACCCAAAAAGAGAAAGTAATATTGCTTGAACTAGAGGTATAGTTCCAACCAGAGTTAGCTATATTTTGTGCTTCTTGTGGAGTATAGATAGCTACATAACTCCCTGCCTGTGCGCCACTTGTTTGGTTTCCATTAGTTATTTTTAATGCTTTGCGAAACCCTAAAGAATAAGGTGTTGTGCCACTCGCAACATCTACTTGTGCATAAGTAGGAGATTCATCATTACTTGAGGCACTTGTATGAAATCTATCTAATAAATACGCATCAGAAGTTGATGACGTACCGCGTTGACTTATGGTCATTGCTCCATTAATCGTGAGCCGTCTATTACTTAGGTTATTGGTAATATTGGCAGTACACGACCCATCGGTATTGTTGACAGTAATAGCGGCAGTACTAGCTCCTACACCTTTAATTGAATTGACTTTAATTTCGCTCATGGCTTAGGGTTCGAGTCTTTTACTTTTTTTATGTGGGTAGCCCACGTTCCAGTTGTATCTAGTTTACCTGCAAGCATATCTGCATACAACATATCAAGTTGATCTCCATAAGAAGCGTAAATAATTTCTCCGTTTGTTGTTCTATCGGTTTTGTACTTATTTTGTGCCGCCTCTGTGTTTAATTCTGTTCGTGCAGTATCTATTTTGCTTTGTTCAAGAGTTATAGACTTTCCATCTTTATCAAATGCACCTGTTCCATCATCAATAACAACAGACTCCGGGTAGGCTTTGCGTATTGCTTCGTGATCTAAACTAGGCATTATGCACCCACCTCCATAAGAGTTAAATAACTGGCTGTAGTAAAATCATCACTAACTGAATATCTGTTGATAATCATAGCGTTTCCATGCGTACTTATTTGTACTTTATAAGTTGTAGCACTTGTGGTATTTGGACTATCTAAAAAATTAATGACGTTGCTATCTAAATATTGTGCGGTTGTGTATCTATGTATCATAGCGGGTCTTGTGCCAGATGAAGGAGAACCAATTTCTGTGCTACCTCTAAAAAGTTTCAGACTAAAAGCACCATTATTACCTCCAACAGTTAAAGCAACCATAACCAAAATTTTACTACTTGTTGAAGAAGGGGTGATGGCTAAAGAAAAATTAGGAATATCACTATAATCATTATTACCGCTACTTTGAACTGAGGTAATATCTGTTTTTCCTATTTGTTTAACTTGAAGAATTTTTCCTAAAGACGCTGTACTTGTTAAAAGTGTTGCATCTGCTGAATCTGGTAATGTAAAAACTCTGTTATTACTAGATGATGAAGGTGCTTGTAAGCTGAAAGACCCACCCCCGGAAGCTGAATTTAGTTTAATCTTTGCTGTCATAATTAACTAGGTTTAGGGTTGTCAGTTTTTACCTTTTCACAGGCGGCGTAATATGCCTCTAGTTTAGTCGAATCTCCTTTGCTATTCCAGTACATTGCATCTGCAAAATCTTCCAAAGGTGGATACAATAATGTTCTTTCAATTCTATAATTTAATTTATTCAACTCAACTCTTGCCGCATCTATTTTACTTTGTTCAAGAGTTACTGATTTACCATCTTTGTCGAACGCACCGCGGTCATCATCAATAGAAACAACTGTTGAATGACTTTTGTAAATAGCTTCGTGATCTAAAGACATTATGCCGCCACCTCCATTACTGTTAGGGTTGAACAATGATAATTTGCTTCACCAGTAGTATTGCTATGAGCATTGCCTGCTCTGTTCAAATAAATATTTACTCCATAAGGAGATATAAATTGTAATTTATAAGTTACTGCTGTACTACCATCAGCACCATGGGTATCTAAAAAACCAAAATCCATGTTACCACCCATCAAATAAGTGGCATGAGTATTTAAAAATCCACCTCTAGAGTTATAGTAATTATTAGCATTATACTGATCACCGTTACCTATAGCTGTACTATCTCTTAGAAGTTGAATCCCTGCACTATAACCGGCGGCTACACCAACAATTACGTGATAAGTTACATAACATTTAGTGCCAGATTCCGGTGTTAAGGTAACTGACATACCAGATATATCGGTATAAGATGTGCTAGTCGTGCTAGTTGTACTAGTTTTTGTCACTGACTTAAGCTGTTTCATAGCACCGCCAACGCCAGTCCCAGTTACTCCGCTATTTGTAATCGACAACCTTTCAACACCGCCAGTTGAAAACTTAATGGTGTCAGCAGAAGGAAACGTTATACCAGTATTACTATCCGTTCCAGTTAAAGCAGGGGCAGATACCGTTCCATCAACCCCAGAAATACCAGTAGTTCCGTTAATGTTCAATGCCATAATTACAAGATAACAAGTATTGCGCCACTTGGCACGGTCACGGTAACACCGCTGTTGATTGTTGGACTTACTGTATGAGCGTGTTTGTTGGCTGTCAAGGTATAATCTGTAGTAACAGTTTGGTCGCTCTCAAAAAAGCACTCATCACTCCCGCCCCCGGTTGCTCCGGCTCCGCCACCAACGGCGGCGAAAGCAGAACCATTATAAATTTCTGCTGAGCCTAAAGTACTGTTAAATCTAAGCTCTCCTGTAGCAGGGGAACCCGGTCTTTGTGCTGTAGTTCCAACAGGTATTTTTAAGGCTGTTGTGTAGTTATGAACAACGGCACCTGTAAATGTTGCGCCGGCTAAAGGTGCTAGTCCAAAGTTTGTTGTACCTACCGGGCCTACAGTTACGTAACCATTATTACTTGCATTTCTAATTTTTAAATTTCCATCTGATGTATCTACGTGCCATTGGTAGGCGAAATTTGTTGTTAATGCACCAGAATTACTATTGTTAGAGGCAATCGCTTGCAGAACATTATTTATGTCGGCTCTCACCGCAGAGCCAGTTCCGTTATCAATTACAAAATCATGTTGGGCCATGGCGTTTAGGTTCCTTTACCAAATCCTACCGCTTGATAGTTGAAATTTCTATCTATACTAGCATTTGATGAATTTTTAAAGTGTACTGTAAAGCCTGTAGAGCTAATATTTGACAAAACGAAATAATCTCCGGAAGCCATATTGCTTGCAGTTATTCCAACGCTTGGCAGACTACTATTATTTCCACCAAGAACCGAAGTACCTGTAAAAAATGGTGAGTCAAAAGTTACATTTTTTGCCCCGGCACCAGATGCTATCTCTGTATTGCTCTGTTCTGTTCTTCTTTGGAAAGATGCTGTATAACCTAACTGGGTTACTTTGATGTCTTGTGCGGGGTCATTTGAGTTCAAAACAGCGCGGAACTGGAAGCCTCTACCCTTAAATGTACCGTTGGCAAACTTTCTAAAATCTGTATAAGTTGGCGAACCCGAACTAGGATTATCGGAAGTGGTTCGTACAAATAGTTCTGCATTAACGTCTACGGCCTCTGTGCCATCGAAGTTTGTCCATGTATCAAGATTTGCTGTTCTGGAATCGAAAAGGTCTGAGGGGTAGAAACCTTCAGTTAAAAAATGTCGTTTAAGATCAAGGCTAAATACAGCCCCAAGATCAAGTGTATCTTTGAAATCATAAGTACCAGTTGGGACTATGCCACCGAAATCATCTAAAGAACCTACAAGGTCAAAGTTAGTAATCTGGTCAAAACTACCGCCCCCAACTAGGTTTAAACTATTCGTAGTCGCGTCAAAGGCTACGTTGTTTAACGTACCTTGGTATTTAGGATTGTCTAAATCTTCTCTACGAGTCTGGCTTACTAAAACACCCTGAGTATCGGGTAGATCAACAATTACAGATGTTTCCCCTGTGCTAAAACGTCCCCCATCATCTTGAAATTTTAATATGTATTCTCCCTCAATTAATGGTACTACTGCTGAAGTTGTGTTGCCTGCTAATCCGGGTATCAAATCAACCGCATTTGTAAAAGTACCGTCACCATTGGTTAGTGTACTGTGACGTACATAAACACGCCCGCCATGAATTACATCAATGTCTGTTGATAAATCCCAGTTTAATCGAATGTTTTTTGAATCTACTGGCTCGAAAGTTAAATTTTGCACGTTGCCCGGTACAGCAGTTTTGCCAACAGCATTGAAAGTCGCATCGGTTGAGGTAGGACTAATTTCTAGCGCGGCATTGTAACTAAATACTTGTATTTCGTATGTACCCGCTTCAGTATTGAATATTTCATAATCAGGTCTTGAAACTGTCTGACTTGTATAGTTCCCATTATTGAAACGATAATTTACTTGATATTGAGTAACGCCAACTATCGGTTGCCAACTTATAATTAATTTTGCTACCGCCTGATTATTTATTTCTACAATTTTTTCAGCCACAGTAAGTGCATTAGGTGGGTCTGAGGGCAAGTTAAGAACAGAAACGGTACGATCTGGTAAGGTTATATTTTCTTCAATAAAGTCATATTTTTCATCAACATAAGAAAGTGCTGTGATTGTATAGCTTATTCCGTCATTTTCCTGCACATCTACAACTCTAAATTTTTGTGCTAATACAGCTGTATTTTGAATTAACCAAACTGTATTTACGTTTGGGGTAGTTGTTAATGCGCTTTCTAAAGTAACAACAGCACCAGAAATACTGGTTACATTTTTGGTTTCAACTGTTCCATCAGGCATAATTATGCTCATTGTGGGACTATTTGTTGTTGGTAAATCTGTAGCTGAAGTATCGTCTACAGTTATTTGGGTTGTAGTAGCGGCGTTAACCCTGCCTGATCTCCTCACCCCTGCTCTAACTGGGTCATTAATTTCTATTACGCTACCGGGTCGAACGATAATTCCAGAATCTATAGAGGTATTAAAGTTCACCACCTCACTCTCATTGTTTTCGCTGAAAAGTATTGCCCGCCCGAATCTGTTCGCCTGACCACGAGAAGTACAGGCAAATGCTCTAACTTGTTTAACAACTGTACCTATTTTGTTAATCAATGCGCTATCTTCCACTACTTCGTAATCAATATCCTGTGAATCCATGTTGTAATAGGCCACAGAAACTACACTATGTCTTGTTTTTAAACTACTGCCAGAATACTTAAAACCTTCTTCGTCTACATTTGCCAAACTGAAAAGGTAACTTGCATCGGTTGGTTTATCTTGGGTAATTGTAATTGTCCCCGCAGACCAAATAGGCATACACCGCATAACACCGGCTAATTCATTGATGAGATCAAAAGCCTCGTTAGAGTTCTGAATATTTACATTGCAAGAAAATCTTGCTTCTTGTCCTCCCCTACCGTCATTAACTAAAGTATTTGCAAACTTTGAAGCCTCTACGAAAGAAAATAAATCTAAATTACCGTCAACGATATGATCGCCAAAGCCATAACGTGTATTAGTGATAAGGTCGAGTAAAATTAAGGCCGGGCAACTTGTCCATTGAGACGCGCCCATAGTGCCATTAAAAACGTAGTTGTCAGGATAAACAACCCTACCAGTAGCAAGGTCGATTGTCGGCGTGCCAGAGCCTCCTGCGCCCGCCCCCGGTATTCTTACTTTGATTCCTCTAAGCCTAAATTTTCGTCTTGGTACTGAACTGAATTGTTGTGAATCCAATCTTAAAGAAAGATATGCAGAGTTAGCATAAACCTGTTTGTCGTCTATGATTTCAGCAAAGCTAGTCCATTGGAAAGCGTTAATTAAACTTGAACTTGTTGAGTCTGCTGTAACGCGAACAACTCTAATATCAACAGGAAAACTACCAGTTAAATTAATTCTGTATTCTTTTTGGTAAGCGTCTGCGGTGCGTCCGGTGATGGTATCTGAAATAATATCTGAAAATCCACCGCTGTTATATTGAACTTGAATTTTTAGATCAACGGTAGAACCAAGCAAATCACCTTTGTCTGTTGCCTCTTGAATCTGAGGAAAAGTTATAACAATTTTTGCCGCATCTACGTCACTATTCGTTAATGTTCTGGTAACAGGACTAGCGGCAGTAACATTTACCCCAACAGCAGTTAGCGATTCGCTAGATTCAATCCCACTCATTGCAGTTTGATTAGAAGTTCCAAAACGTGCATCGAAACCTACATCTTGAAAATTGAAATCAGTTGTAGCGGGATTAGCTGAGTTTGCAGTTGATTTTAATATTGGGGTATCGTTTAAAAAAATATCTTTTTTGAAAGCATTATTGTAAGCGGCGGTTCCTTTTGTAAGACCTTCTTTAGAAGCACTAGCCGAACCCTCTATTTCTCCCTCAGAAACCAGATCAAGCAGTGTCGCAAACTGCTTGCTGTGCAATGTATCTGGTGTTCTTGTTGGCTGTGGTGGAATTGGCGGCGATGGTGGCCCCCCTGAGCCTCTAATAATTTTTTTTGTCATGCTGAGATTTGGTGCGTATCAACACCCGCTGAAATTACGACAGACCCGGTGAAAATCTCCCCATATACCAAAGGCACAGGAGTACCTGCCCTGCTAGTATTTTGAGTCCCACTAAAACCAAACGAGATTCTAGGGTCATTGGGCGATGAAAAGTCTGGCATTTTTGGTTTAGGAAATAACATATCTGAAACGCCGCCAAGAACCATTGCGGCACCTACAGCACTTGTCAAAGTACCAATACCAGTTAATATCCCACCCTTAACAGCGGCGGCACCGCCAAGACCGTACGTACCAAACATACCCGCACCCGGAAAGAGAAATGAAGCACCTATTAACGCGGCACCTGTTAAAATCCTCCCAAAGTTACCACCCGCACCAGTCACAACCGGAACTATATGTACAGTTGCTTGTCCTATCGGATCCATTATTTGTGTTTCGTCTATTTGATCTTCATTAATTAAAACCTTATAACTTTGCTTGGCCATGTGTTTTTCTAGCTCAGGAAAATTAGTTATAAGAAACCTCATTGTTTGACCAACACTATTAACGTGCGCCTCTAGCTCCTCATACCCTAGAAAATCTTTTAAAGGCCCATAAAATTTAATTTTCTTTAACATAACGAAGCCTTTTACCTGTACATTTTAACAGCCATTCAGAATATGGCTCTCTTGAACTCAGCCTATCGGCCAAATGGTGTAAAACTTCTCCACCTAAAAAGATTGCAACATGATTTAATCCGGGGTGCAAGATGGACATAAACAACAAATCACCTTTCTCTAGTTTCTCGTCCGGCCTAAGTTCTCGAAAACCTGTGCGCCAAGCGCAACTTTCAAACATTGGATTTTCAAGAAACTCCTCTGGGGTAACAGGTCTTTCCCAGTCTCTAAGCTCAATATTTTTTTCTTCTTTATACCAATCTCTCACAAGACTCCAACAATCAGTAACTCCCCAACACCAAGGACGACCAATCAAAGGTGCTTTATAACCAGTTGGCTCACAATATCCCCAAGTTTCTGTTTTGGGATTAACAATATGCCAAGGAATATTGCTATCTTCACAACTTATCTTATCGGCTTCGCTAGGCGTAGGGGGTGTACTTGGGTGTGAATGCACTATCGCAACGATTTCTCCGGCGTTGTCGGCCTTTACATAGTCAACAGGGTCTAAAATAAAACATTGGTGTTGCGTCATTGATAAATTTCCGCAAGGGAAATACGTTTTTTTGCCTTTTTTTATAACGATTAGCCCTACACTTTCTTTAGGGTCTTGCTCTTTTGCGTGTTCTAGTGCTTTAATTTTCCAATCCATTATCCAGTAACTAATCCGATTGAGGGAAATTCAGCCCTTGTGCATTGACGTTTTGGCGCTCTTACTCCGGCCATATCGCTTGGTGCCGCTAATTCAAAACTTACAACTTCTCTGTTTTCTGTTGCTTTCCTGTCTATCTGAAATATTTCTCTAGGATATTCGGCTGTAGGGTCTGGTGTTCCTAGTGGATTAGTTTGTGTCGTGGTACTTGTAACAATCGTTTCAGTTGTAGTGTTTGGGTTATTCATTGTGATCGTATTACCCATAGCGTTACCGTGTACAGTGCAATAGTATCTCAAATCATTAGGTGCCGTTGGGTATCCCGGTTGATATGTAACTGTCGCTCCGGAACTCCCGGCAGTACCCGAGTTAGTAGTGAATTGTAAACCACCGGCATCTGATTTAATTCTTAAAGGGTGGCCACTATTAGAACTATCCTCTTGATTGAAAATATAAGTAGACCCACGTTTCATAGTTAAAGTAGGCTTATTTACACCATTTAAAAGAAATATATTAATACCACCGACATTTGCAACCGTTACCGTATAAGTTATTGTTTCCGCGTCGGCAGGGTCGGCTATCGTTTGTGTTGATGTACTAGTGGTCGTAACTGGTTTAAAGTTAACAGCGTCTAGAAATCTTGCCTGTGTTCTGATTCTTGTAAAAGTAGCCCCAGTTAAATCATTACCGACTGTGGTTCCGTTTACATTTAAAAGTATTGCTGAAATAGTTCCCAAAGCGTTGCTGATTGTCACGGTAGGCCGTGGAATCTGGCCGCGCTTGTATGCAAACCCCTCCGCCTCAATCGGAAATCTTAAATACTCATTTCCGGCCCAAACTATTTTTCCATTTGCATCTAGATTAGAACCCGCGTGAAATCTGTAAGTTGTTGCAGAACCATGAAGCGTTGCGTCAGTCGTTATTGTAAACAATTCAATAACAGCACTTGGATTAACTTTCTGTAAATCGCTAACAATACCCGCTGTACTCAAGGCTCAAATACCTCCCTAAATGTTGTATTAATTCTTGCTCTGTTTAGATAAGTAATTGTTTTTGTCCAACTATCACAAACAAATTTCTGGCTTGATGATTCTCCCGGTGCTGTGAAATCAAAACTTTCATTATCATTTGCCCTAGCGTCCAAGAAAGTTTCTATGGTGTCTGAATCTGTTTCGCTAACTTCAAAAATTAAAGTATAAATTTTGGGATTTTTATGTTCTGCAAGACCAAAAGTAACCCTATGCTCGTAACCATCAGCAAAAGAAATAACCTTTTTTACAGGAGAACTGCGTTTAAGAACTCCGTAAATTGGATTGATCGAGGGAAAAGTAGCCATTATGCTAATAAGCCTCCGGGTCTTTGCTGTCTAATTAGTTCTGATTGTATAGCAGATGCTAGAACCCTGCCAAAGTCTCCGGCTTTTTGGTCGTCTCCTTGTACATTTGACCCGCTTGCATCTACGTTAACAACGATACTTGTACCACCTCCGATATTTGGGCTTATCATTCCGCTAGAACTTGGTGTAAATATTTCAGGGCCTCTTTCTCCAACTAAATAACTAGAACCTCTTAAAGCCGCTCCACCATTAGCGTTACGCCCACTTATACTAAAGAACTCCCCAATACCACCGCCTAAGCTCCCGAGGAACGCGTTAACACCATATTGAATCAAAGACCTCTGTATCTGTCCAAAGACTGCTGAGGCCACTTCTCCAAGCGTTCTAGTGCCATTTATTGCACCTTGTATCGCGTCTACCATTCCAGTTCTTATAGAAGTTCCAATATCTCCATATAATTTTGCTAGTTCAGAAACTTGATCGTATTCTGTTCCATTAGCGGCTAGTATTTGCTCCATTAGTGTTTTTCTTTCCTCTACTTCTTTGGTTATTTTTTCATTAGCCGCGCTTGAACCTTCCTCAATCGCAAGTATTTCAGCCTCTTTTTCAGCAATTAATTTTTTGGTGTCTTGAATAAAAAATAATAATTGATTCAAGTCCCCTACATTTGCAGAATCGCTTTTGATTCTGCTTGCTTGTCTCTCTACTTTTGCAATTAAGGTTTCTACTTTTTCTAATTCTGCTATCGAGGTTGCATTTGAAATAGTTGGTGTAGCTAATTCAACTGCACTTTGTAAACGTCCAATACCTTGTTTTTCTAATCCAAAAGTTGTTAAATTTTCTTGGCCGATACCGAGTAAATCGTTTAAAGGATTACTTATAGCGGCAAGTTTAGAAAAAGTTATGTCTGAACCGGCTTTAGCTAGCTCTTGATAAGACGCACCGACTTGTAAATCCCTCATAAGGGTAATAGCTTCAGATGCTTTTTGTACGATGTCATTCACCGTACCTAAAATACCTTTAAGCGCGGGGCCTAAAACTTCATCTAAGGCACGAACTAGATTACCTATTGTTCTTGTCAGGTTTGAAAACTGTTGAGACAAAGTACCCTGAAACTCATTCGTTGCATCTAGTGCCACACCCGAAGCATCACTTTGATTAATTAAGTTTTGATTAAATTTGACAAGGTCATCATTAATTAAAGGAAATACAGCCTTCATAGCTTCCACACTTCCAAAAAGTTTTGCTAATTGGTCAGTAGTTGCGTTTGAATTTGCAATATCTTCTAAAATTCCTCCAAAACCTTTCGATTCAAGTGCGGCCGCATTAAATTCAATCCCTAATTTTTTGGCTATTTTCTCAGCTTCCCCGGTAGGTTTTAAAATTGAAACTATTGCTTGGTTTAATCCTGTGAAAGTTTGTTCTACTGGTACACCTTGCGCAGTTATCGTTGCTATCGCCGCATTTAATTCGTCAATGCTTATACCGGCTGATTTCGCTGTAGGTGCGATTCTACCTATCTGCCTTGCATATTGGTCGACAATAATTTTACCGTCATTTTGTGTTTGTATAAATCCATCTACAATTTTTGTGGCTTTATCTGCCTCCAAACCATAAGCGTTCAAAACACTCGTTACAGCGTCAGATACCGTCCCTAAATCTGACATACCACCAATAGCACCTTTAGCTGAAGCCTCTAAAACTTTTGTGGCATCTGCGGCATCTGTAAAACCCGCTGAGGCAACGTCATAACTAGCGGCTAATAATTCTGTCTGTGAAAATGCACCCTCCAAACTTCCACTAAGTTGTAATAAATTATTTGATAATTCTTTAACGTCAACCCCTAAAGTTTTTACCGCTACTGTTGCCCTTTCTGCTTCATTAAAACCTTTGAAATAATTTCTGACACTTCCCGCTATCAATAAACCGGCAGACAAAAACCCAAACGCCTGACGTAAACCGACAACCGATTTTGTTAATTGTTGTGATGCTCCTTGAGCCTGACGTAATCCACGAACTGCCTGTTGTGAATTGACTCTCAGGTCAATATTTGAAATAGCCACAAAGTTTTCCTATCGAGTGCGAGACTTTGATTCCTCAATGTACCGTTTTTCCCTTTCGGACTTCAATTCAAAATAAGCGGCATAGAACATAAATTCTTTGTCTGTTATTCGTTGTCGAAGTTCTCCTACGGTTATTCCTAGCTCGCAAGATAAGAAAAACTCAAAATTGAGCCAACTATCTTGCTCTAGGCGTTTTTTGCTTCGCCCAACTCTGGGGCAGGGTCCATTCCGAACAAGAATAATTCAAGTTCGTTTAATACCTTTTCTGGTAGCTCGCGTTGTAGTTTTGGTGCATCGGCTAAAGCGAAAGCCTTTGACCCATCTTCCAACTCGGCCAACATACAAAGTATCCGGGTACTGATCGCTAACGCGTCTGTGCTATTGGTAGCTGAGTTTGCCGCGATTCTGTCTGACCTTGTAAGTGGTCTGAAATATAAGTCGATCACTTTTTTACCGGCTTCATTTTTCAATTCAAACTTTCGTCTTTCTTGAATATTGAACTCAGTAGTTAAAAGGTCAACGGTGCGAGGATTTGTAGACATAAATTAAACAGCAAGTGTAACAGCACCATTGGCGGTAAAGTTAACGGTAATAACTTCTAAATCGCCAACAGCGGCGCCCATATCAGCAGAGGTAACAATACCAGAAAAAGTGACTTTTTTTGTGCCTGAAGTGTCGAGGAACAATTCAAACTGAGCGTCCCCGGCATCTTCTGCAACAATAACATCATCAATTAAATTTTCTGTTTCGTTGCCTGATGCGGCGGTATATAGAAGCTCAACGCTCCCGGTAGCGGAAATCAATCCACCAACATATGCCCTAGAAGTGTCACCGTGATCGGTACATTCTAAGATTTCTTTGTTTATGGTAAGTGACCAGTTCCTAGTACTAACAATGGCTTCAGTTGTACCTGAGCCATTTTTAAACTTAACTGATCCTTCTTCTCCACGGTAAAAAGCCATGATTTTAAAAAAGGGGTTAGTTAGCTATATATTAACTCTTGCTAGAAGAGTTAACAGTAGCTGATTTCGTTTTTTGCTGTGATCGCTGATATGATTCACAGCGGGGGTCCCATAATGCGGGGTTACGCTTGCCTTTTACCTTTTCGATAATGTCAAGCATTTCTTCAGTAATTTCGGTCATAAGTCCTCGTATGCTTCAAAGGTCATTCTAAGTTGTGTTTGGAAAAAACCTTCGGGTTCTGGGTTTGCAACTGGGGTGGGGCCGTTAACAGGGTCAAAG
>CEPK01028983.1_pt1 | contig 39149 bp, 37 predicted proteins | sample 356231 | NCBI WGS metagenome assembly CEPK01 (sample SAMEA2620259, study PRJEB7988) | marine metagenome | biome: marine biome (ENVO:00000447); feature: deep chlorophyll maximum layer (ENVO:xxxxxxxx); material: "saline water (ENVO:00002010), including plankton (ENVO:xxxxxxxx)" | depth 80 m
GAAGATGTTCTACCCGAAATTGAAAAAAAGAATCTTGGTAAAGATGATGCACTTTTGTTTAAAGCGAGTCGGGTAGTAGGGCTTGAAACGTTAGTAAAACAATTGACTAGGTGAAAGTTTTTTCTTTAATATCTCTAGGTATGGAAACGTTTCCAAAAGTTTTACCTATTAGCTATAATTCAAGATTTATTCATTCATTTTTAACTAAGAAGAAATTAGAACTGTTTTATGAATAACGACCGACAAGAACATTTTTCAAAAATTGATTTTAGTGATCAAAAAAATCTGTCAACGCTTAAGAATGTAGAAGAGCGAGTTCTTTGGTTGTCGACACGGATGATTGACTGGGCAAATCGAAGGGATGATACTGATATTAAAGTCGGTGGTCATCAGGCTTCTTCTGCGTCAATGGTTTCTATTATGACGGCACTATGGTTCGCTCACATTAATGGAAACGACAAAGTGGCAGTCAAGCCACATGCTTCTCCCGTTTTTCATGCAATAAAATATTTGACTGGAGAGTTAGATAAATCTTATTTATACAAATTGCGGGAATACGGGGGACTACAGGCATATCCTTCAAGAACCAAAGACCCTGATGTTTTTGATTATTCCACCGGATCAGTCGGTCTGGGGGCAGTTGCACCTCTTTTTTCTGCAGCGACGAACCGTTATGTTAGGTCCCATTTTGGTGATGCTCCACCTTCACGCTTCATTTCAGTTGTTGGAGATGCAGAACTGGATGAAGGCAATATCTGGGAAGCTATATGTGATCCTATTACACAAGGCCTTTCTAATTTCACAATGATTGTTGATTTGAATAGACAGAGTTTGGACCGTGTTGTGCCTGATATGGCTATCGACCGACTAAAAGGTTTTTTTCTGAATGCGGGTTGGCAAGTTCTCGAAGTCAAATATGGACGAAAATTGATGAAGGCTTTCGAGGAACCGGGGGGCGATGCTATTCGCAATTTGATTGATTCAATGCCTAATGAAAAATATCAGTCTCTTTTTTCCTATGACGGCACCAGGTTGCGCCAAGAACTTTTGGAATCTTCTGATGCTGAACTGAAAAATGTTCTAGATGCTTATAACGATTTGGATTTGCGAGGTTTAGTTACTGATTTGGGTGGTCATGATCTTGGATTACTTATTGAAACCTTCAAGAGTTGTGATGAAGAACTTGAAAAGCCCAGTGTGGTTTTTGCTTATACGATAAAGGGTTGGGGCTTGCCGATGGCTGGACACCCTCTTAATCATTCTGCATTGATGTCGACAGATCAAATAGACGATTTTCGTTCCCGAATAGGTTTGACGCTTGATAGTGAGTGGGATCGGTTTTCCTCAGATTCATCTGAGGGAGAATTGTGTGATTTGGTTGGATCTGAAATTAATAATGTGAAACCTGCGGAAAAGAAAGAGATTACCGTCCCCCATGCTGCCGGTTCTCCGTCCATAAAGGGGAATGTTTCTACCCAACAGGCGTTTGGTAGAACTTTGCTCAGATTGTCGAGAGATGAAGATTTGAGCAAAAAAATTGTAACTGTGGCTCCGGATGTGGCGACTTCGACAAACTTGTCTGGTTGGATTAATAAAAATGGTGTTTTTTCACACTTTGCACGAGAAGATTTTACGGATTCTGAAGAGGCCATTAAATGGGTTTATGGGCCTGAAGGACAGCACATCGAGCTTGGGATTTCTGAAATGAATTTGTTTTTACTTTTGGGACAGTTGGGCCTTAGTCATGAACACCATGGCGAACAATTACTACCGATTGGAACTGTTTACGATTGTTTCATTCCTAGAGGTCTGGATGGTCTTATTTACTCCTTATACAATGATTCTAATTTTATTATTGTAGGAACTCCGTCGGGTGTCTCTTTGGCGCCGGAAGGTGGTGCGCATCAGTCCACGATTACACCTTCGATCGGTCTTGAATTGCCCGGATTAGTTTCTGTCGAGCCTGCTTTTGCCACTGAAACTGATTGGCTGCTTTGTGAGGCAATTAGACAGTTGATGTCGCCTAATGGAAAAAGCTTTTATCTGCGTTTAAGTACTCGACCTATAGATCAGAGTTTGTTCTCAAGTGCGGTCGATAATTATGGGGTTGATGATCTCCACAAGATGGTTCTTAAAGGTGGTTATAGGTTATTGGAAAGGAATCCTTCAGCTGATTTTGGAGTCAATATTGTTACTACAGGTGTCACTGTTCCAGAAGCGGTATCGGCATCTGAAATTTTGGCTGAAAAAGGAATTGGTGTAACTGTAATTCAAATTACGAGTCCAAATGTTCTTTATTCAAATTGGAAAAGAGGTTTTTCTGATATTAGCGATAGCAATGAATCCAGCGATTCAGAATCTTATTTGCACAAATTAATTCCAAAATCTGAACGAAAAAGACCAGTTATATCTGTACATGACTCTGCAAGTCATTCACTTTCGTGGATAGGTTCGGCGTTAGGAACGGTCCAAATTCCTTTGGGGGTGGATAGGTTTGGGGAGTCAGGCAGAGTTGAAGAACTTTTTGAGGCTGTAGGTATCTCAACGGACAGTTTGGTGGAGACTGCCATAAGTTTAAGAGAAAGAGCTTCTAGGGAGTGATCAAAATTTGATTACAGTTCTTACTGTGTCACTTTGTCCAACAGATTCAATTGCTTCGTTTATTTGATCAACGGTTTTTGTTGATCTGGTTAAGTGGTCTGCACGGATTTTTCCAGTTCGGTAAAGGTCGAAAACTTCTTCTATTTCGTTGGGAGTAAATCCTCTTGAGCCATAAATGCTTGATTCACTCCAGATCATTTCTGTTGATGCGAGCTGGAAAGTATCTGTACTGGCACCTACTAACACTAATCGGGTTCCGATTCCCACGGCTTCAAAAGCGGTTCTGTCTGCTTCCGCTGAGCCGACGGTTTGAATTATTATTTCGGGCCCAGGTCCGGTTAGCTCTTTTATTTTTTTCACACAATCAGAATCAGCTTTAATGGTTTTATCAGCACCCATTTCTCTTGCAAGAGATAGTTTTTCTTCTGATCTACTTACAGCTATAACTTGACAGCCAAATAGTTTCGCAATTTGAACTGCGTTGGAACCAATTCCACCAACTCCCCAAATAACGACAGTTTCATCTTTTTTCGCTTTCGCGATTGTCTTAAGAGCATGGTAGGGGGTAGCGACTGCATCAGTTAGAACTGCGATGTCTAATAGATTGTCAGATTTTTCTACTGGTATCACATTTCGAGCTGGTACGACAACAGATTCGGCAAAAGCACCATTAAATTCGACCCCCATCCTCTTCAGGTTTAAGCACATATTTACTTTTCCGGTCAAACACGGTTCGCATTTGGTGCAATGGTCTATGTAATAGATAGCAACTGGTGTTCCCACAGATACTGCGTCAACGTTCTCTCCAACCGCTTCGATCGTTCCGGAAGCTTCATGTCCAGGGATTACAGGCAATATTGCAGGAAATCCCCCTTTAGCTAAAAGAACATCGCTGCCACATACCCCACACGCAGAAATTTTTACAAGTACATCTTCTGGACCCGGCAAAGGTGTGGGAATTTCTTCTATTTCTAATGGCGAGTTGTACCTACTTAGTATTGCAGCCTTCAAAACTATCCTGTCCCTGGTAATCCTAGTGACCCTGCATCAGGGAGGTCTGAAGATTCGAAATTTGAAGATCCGAACACCTCAGGTTTTTTACGACCAACTCGCACGTACACTTCTTCAGGTGCGCTTGTAGGATCTTTATACATTGTCCATTGACATTTCTGTCTATCTTCTGGGTCTCGGTCAGTGTCAGGATAAATGGGTGGATCAATTACTCTTACTGGATAACCAAACCGGTCAATCGGCATTTCCTCCATTAAAACTATGCAATGAGCACAGTAGAGGCACACACCTTTTTGGTAGTGATTCCAAGGTGCTTCTTCTTGTGATACTCCCCAATTGTAAGGAGCTTCCATTCTTGGGGGAGTCTCTTCTATCCAGTCGCCACGGACCGTTCTATGACCTGAACCACAAGGATCAAATCTAACGATGAATTTATCATCTTCTTCAATCAGTTCGAAGTCCCCAGTTCTTTCTGGACCCACAAGGTGGCCCCTCATAGCTTCACAGGCTACGAGCATAAGGGTCTCTAAGGCTTCGTCCCATGGGTGTTTATCTATATCAAATTTTTGATACCGCCAAGAAAATAGTGGTAGCAGAAGTTTTTGAAACATTTCGACAATGCCTTGACTGCCGAAGCGATCTTGGATTTCAGACATCAGCCCATAGGTGTGGTCCACATCCCGATCGTGTGTCTGTCTCCAAGTTTCCTTCATTAGATCTAGGGTCTGTAGAGCTTTTTCACTCTCTTTTCGATATATATTTGCCAGCAACTCTCTCTGTTCGCTTTTGTATCGATCCCAGTGACGAAGAGAATTCCATTTTTCCCCATCTGGAAGGGTCAGTTTTGAAACTACCTCACTGTCGATTGAGTCAAGAGTGTTTTGGTCTACGCCTTGTTCGAGTAAAAAACCTCTTAAGTCATTAATCCATTGCCGGTAAAGGCTAAAACAAACATTTGCTTCATCAGTAAAGTAGTCGGCCAAGTCAGCAGCATGATCCCAATTTTCTTCATTGATTGCTTCGATTATCTTCCTATAAGTGGAAATTTTTTGGTCTTCCCACGATCCAAGCCTTACTCGGCGTCCAAGCATTTCAGAAAACTCAATAGTCGTTTGGTTCATTTAGTTTCCCCCGAATTGTTTAAGTTTTTCAACTATTAGCACTGGTAACGATTCCAGTCTAATATTCTTTTAAAGTTATGGAAAATCGGTCCTCAAATCCCAATGTTCAACAAAAAAGGTCTATCGCTGTACTTTTTCCATATTGGAGTTTTTGGGAATCTAGTCTCGATCCAGTTCAATTCAGACTGGAGCGAGAAACGATTCTTTCTGAAGTGTCAGAATTTCTAGTTAATAACAGCTACCAGGTTCTTCGATTTCCTTTTGTTGATTCACCTGAACTTGGAGAATCAATCGCAGAGGAATTATCTACAAGTAATATAGATGCTGTCTTAGTTCTGCAAACTATGGCTGTCCCAACATCACACCTTTTGCCTGTGATCGATAGTTTGCCTAAGGTGCCTATTTTGGTATGGGCGCTACAGAGTTCCACATCGTTAGATGACGATTTTAGTAAATCAGAAATTACATCTCTGGGGTCAACCGTTGGGACGCCTATGCTAACGAACTACTTAAATAGGCTGGGACGTGCGCATAGAGTTATTTTCACCTCTGCCCAAGAGAACGATTTTTCTAAAGTGCTACTAGAAGAGCTAGAGGCCGCCAGTATCGCTGGTTCTTTGCAGGGTGCAAAACTTGCACGTGTCGGCGGATCAATTCCAGGTTATTTCTGTGTGGAGGCTAAGAATGATGAACTGAAAGATGTGCTTGGGGTGGAAGTGGTAGAGATTCATCCTGAAGATTTTGCATCAAGCTATAAGGAGGTTGAAGAAGAGCAGATTGATTTATTAGTGAGTGAATCGGTCGGATTTACAGTAAGTGAAGATCTCGAAACTTTCAGTCAAACCATTCGTGCAGCTGGTGCACTAGAAAATATCGACAAAAAACACTGTATTTCTATGGGAGCAATGAACTGTCACGTAGATGAGATCAGATTTTCTGAAGAAATCGGCATAGCCCCATGCTTTGCACTAGGGAGAGAAACTGGAAGAGGTATACCGTGGACTTGTTCAGGCGATGTAATTACTGTCATCGCAATGTATGTTGCACGTGCTCTAGGTGGTGCAGCTTTGTATCACGAAATAGAGGCACTTGATTTTGAAACAGGAGAGTTTGCTATTGCAAATTCGGGCGAGCATGATCTTTCCTGGTGCCGGCAAGGAGAGTCGCCTTTATTACGAGCGAATCCTTGGTACGAAAAAGACGAGTTAACAGGTGGGTCTTTATGGTTTGAGCTACCTTCTGGAGCAGCCACATTACTTTCTTTTACTCCTTTTCACGACGAAGCAAGTGGTTACCGTTTCGTCGTTGCCGAAGGCGACATTACTGAAAGGAGTTTCACTAATAGTCCTACAGTGGGAGGAGCTTTTAGATTTTCTGGAAACTTGTCAGCCGATGAGAATTGGTTGAAATGGATCAACGCAGGCGTTAATCATCACAGTGCAATAGCTCCCGGTCATTTAGCCGAAAAAGTTCACAAAGTAGCTGAATATTTGAGTATCGGATGTGTTGAAATCACGGAAGGTTGTTAAACAAACGCAACTTCTATGCCTAACGTGGCTGCAGCAATATCTATTTCTTTTTTTCTGAGACCGGGGATTAGTGCAGCATGGTGTGTAGCTCCCAGATCGCACCATTTCGCATAGCTTTCTTTCACCTCTCCTGAATTAAAACGGAACATGCCATTTGGACCTTCCATTTTCACATGACGCGAATCAATGATGTCTCCTTCGGCTACGATCAGTCGCCAGCTTTCCTTAGGTTTTGATATAGGAGTCAAACTCAACAGAGTTGAGGGTCCTTTTTTGATATCAAATGCTACTGCAACACCAGGGCCATTTTCTCCCATGTAGTGGTCTTCCGGTATAAGAGAGATTTCCTCCTTTTCCCCATGTATAGATGTGTCGCCCTCTCCGCCATTTGCGACTAATAACCAATTGGCTTCAATGTCTAATTGATAAAGTTCACAGTAAAGGGAAGAGCCCGAAATTTCTTTACCTATTGTTAGTGCTAGGCCTGCAGGTAAATCACCTGTACATGCAAACGAGAGATTATTCTTTGCCAGTTCCGTTACAGCCAGACAAGCAGTAACTCCAATTTCTGCATTAAATCGAAACACATCTCCATGACAGTTAAATGAACCACCTCTGATATGGTTTTCGTAGCATATTTCTTCTATTGCGAGAGTTAAACGAGTTGACCTGTTAAGTGTTGCATCATCTACCTCACCACTTGAAAAGCTCGACCTGATCTTTTCAACTCTTTCGTGTATTTTCTCTTCACTAACTTTTTTAAATTTGCGGTTCAATGTGCTTTTGTTTATTTCAACTGTGCTCACATTTAAGTTGGCAAGATCTGATGAGGATGCTTCAACATCTATGTACCCTTCGATTGGTTTGCCTATAACTAGGAAGTTGTTTTCAGTCACTGCTTTGGCAGCAGAAACACCTTTCAATACAGCCGTAAGTTCCTTTGTCAAATCATCGCTCTGGAGATTTCCAAGAATAGAAGCAAATCGCCTGTTATTTCGCGCTAGTACATTTGTGAACATTACAAGTCCTACTGGAAGGCTTCTCTTTGTTGCTTGTTCAGTGTCATAATCGTCTGGAATAGTAGGGTGTTCTTGAGCTCCTAAGGCAAGAATAAAAATCTCTGGAAAGTTCTCTACTACTGTCCAACCGTAACTTGGTGGGGCGGCCATTGATGGAGCGAAAACAATCAGATCAGGTTTGGCTTCTTCAAAAATCTTAGCTGCGGTCGTTGCCTTGTCTTCTGAGTCGACAAGTCCCGGGAAAACAACATCTCCATATTGTTCAAGAAGGTTTTTTACTTCGCTCGCATAGCTTTCTCTACTTTTTCGAAAGTCACCGGGCATCGCGTCATCAAATAACCCAAAATACACAGATAAGAGTCCTATTTTTAAACGCATATTTTCTCTTTCTTTATATAGATAAAATAAACTGGAAACGATTCTGGCACAAACCGTAAGATTTATATTTACATTTGAGAAAGAGTGATACCGATGGGACTTAAGATTGGCGTAGCGAGAGGCGATATTACACCTGACTTACCAATTGATTTGGTCGGCTATTCTCGAAGAGCTCAACATGTAGAAGAGGTTAGAAGGCCGCTTTTGGCGACGGTTTTAATTCTTGATGATGGTCTTAGTCGCCTTGCGATTGTGGCTATGGATATTCTCGCCCTCGACCACAAAAGTTCAGCAATTTTTCGAGAGCTAATCGCTAATGAAATCGGTTGCGGACCAGAAACAGTAATGCTCAATTTCAGTCATACTCATGCAGGACCACAGGCTGTTGCAGATTCGATAAAGATCGGAGGAACACAGACCAGTCTGTCAGAGAATGAGATTTCATTTATAGAGTCACTTCCGGAAAAAGTTGTAAAAATTGCAGGTGAGGCAGCCAGTAATATGCGTGATGCAGCTACAGCGTCTGCAATGGGCTCTGTAAATTTGACTGTCAATCGTCGTGAACGGACATCAGAGGGTAAAACAATTCTAGGATGGAATAAAAATGGCGTATGTGACCAGGAAGTCGGAGTCATCAGAATCGACAGTCTTGACGGTTCAAATTTGGCAGTTATTGTAAATTTTGCATGTCATCCAGTTGTAGTCGGGCCAGAAGATCAAGCTGTAAACTCTGATTTTGTAGGACCAATGAGGGATTTTGTCGAATCCTATTACGGGGGAACTTGTATATTCCTTCAGGGGGCTGCAGGAAACATATTGCCGACTGAGGGCTTTTTTGATCATGAGGGGCCTGAAGTGGATTTTGGAAAACGCCTGGCCGCAGAAGTAATTGCTGTATCAGCTGACTTGCAGCCAGTAACAATGGAAATTGAAAAAGTAGATTATGGTTCTGTAACTCCTATATCTCTATACAGGAAGGTTCCTGAAGAGGGAGAAATTGAACAAAGCATTTGTTCCACTGCTATGCATGTCGAACTTCCCTTAAAAAAATTGCCAACAAAATCGGAGATCCAGGCTGAAAAGGAGCAGCATATGGAAGCATATAATTCAGCGAAAAATAGCGGGGCCTCTCCTGAGCAACTTAATCCACTCGAATATCACATTAACTGGGCCGACTTTGCTTTGGGGCTTTTGGAAAAAGGTTGGGATTCTGAGCATGTGCCTGCTTTTTTGCAAGTTTTCAGGCTCAATGAGGCAGCAATTGTAGGTATCCCTGGAGAGCTTTTTTCAGAAATAGCGGTCAAGATAAAAAGTTTTTCCCCATCAAAAAATATTCTTGTTGGTGGATATACGAATGGTGTAATCAGTTATTTACCTACAGCGGACGAATACCAATATGGCGGTTATGAATGTGACTATGCACATCATTCATGGGGGCTTGTTGAACAAGTTGCGCCTGAAACGGAAGGCATTCTTCTCAACGCATCATCCATGATGTTAGAAGAAGTCTGGAGCCAGAATTCAGTCTAAATGCCAGACTTCGTCTGCCCAAAAAAGGTCACCATCTTCATCAGTTAGTTCCAATATCACATCTTCAAACCACTCTGACCATTTAGCATTAACTTCAGTGTCGCCTATTTTTCCGAAAGCTGTCTCGATATCAGGGTGGCACTCTACATATGCTGTTACTTGAGTTCCACGTCTAAAAAGAGAATAGTTTTTCAGACCTGCATCCTGTATAGCTTCAACTAGTTCTGGCCAAATTTCATCGTGCCTTTTTTTGTATTCATCTGCTTTGTCGGGATAAATCTCAAAAGTAAAGCAAGCTCTTTCCATTTTTAATGTCCTTTAATTGGCAACGTTTCCAAAGATATTAAAACATAAAGATTAATTGAACAAAATTAGGTTGAAATTGTTATAACAATTCCAATTCCTACTAGAAAAACTGCGAACAGATTTTTAGGAGATGGTAGGTGCCTATTACGCAAACTCTCCCAAACGAGTAAAAATATTGGTGTTGTTGACAGCATGGTTTGGACCATGGTCGGACTGCCTCGCTTAACAGCGAGTATCGATAGTGAAAAGCCAACAGCTATCAGAAAAGATCTGATTGCAATAACAGGTAGTATCTTCGTGGAAAGTCCTGTTGGAGGTATAAAAGCGATAAATAGTAGACCTGCTATCAGAGTTCGAATTGAATAAATTTGCACTAATCCTGCTCCTTCATCCAGAAGTTGACGAGACAGTACAGTTATTATTCCACCTCCTATAGATGTTGCCGCACCTGCAACTAGCATTCTGAACCCGTTTAATTCAGGGAATGAATCGTTTAGAGCCATTAAAACTCCTGAAATGACGAAAATAGCTATAACAGCTTCGAGCCAATTAAAAGTCGTAGGTAAAAGTAGAGCTGAGCCTACAGCCGCTGAGATCGGGCTAGTTGCCTGAGCCGTGGTTGTGGCAGAAGCAGAGCCGTAGGTGAAAAGTTCAAACACTCCGAGTGCCGTTAGACATATTGTCACAATACTTATCAACGTCAAGAAAATAATTTTTGCTGACCACTCCCATGGTGTAAATGTTGCCAATGGAAATATGAAGAGTGAATTACAAGCAAAAAGAGGACCAATCAGTTGTTTGGGGGGGAATTTCAAAACCAGGTGCTTAGTTAAAGCAGAACCAGCTGCTGTTGAAATAGCAGCTAAGAGAGCAAGGATAGTAGGATCCATTTGGAAACGTTACCGCAAAATTAGCTGCTTAAAGGAGTGGGTATGTCAGGACTTACTTGGTCAGAAAATTTGGGTAAAAGAGTTCGTACGGGTGACTGGCTAGATCAGTCAGTATCGACAGTAGAAAAGATTGAAGATGCCATAGAAGAAGAAAATCCAGAAATGGCTGCACAGTTGATCGACTATTTCATGGAAGAGGCAAAAGTTTGTCACTTAATCTATTTGAACTGGTTCTCGAGTTTTTATGAGTGGCTGATTGAGAGAGGTGCATCTGAAGATAAATTTCAGGAAATATATGAACTGCTCGCCTTCCCAGATGGTGAGATTTTCGATGCTCAGGCGGGTGTTCCAGTAGACCGTTGGTCAACTATTGGTTCTGAAGCAGGCGTTTTGGCTAATGAAATAAGGGGCGGTGGTGTAGAAAGTAAAATTGCTATAAAGAGGCTTTCATCGCTTCGAGAATCCTGGAGGCAGTTACATGATCGTTGGGTCGATCTTTTGTCAGCTCTGATGACCTTGGCTGCGGAGAAGGGAGGGGAAGAAGGTCTTGAAGCTATGTACAGAGATGCTCTTGAGCCTTACATCAGTGAACGTTACATGGTTTACGATTTAAGGGAGAGAAGTTATGAAGAGACTATAGAAAGAAATCTTTACACAAGTTTTGAAGCAATGAGAGGCCATTTATGCGGTCCTCAGCGTCGAGGTGATATTGAATTACAAGAGCACTCAGACAGGTGGGAACTGAGCTTTGACCCCTGTGCTTCAGGTGGTCGAATACTTAGAGGTGACAATGTGGAGGGCACTGGTTCGCGTTGTGAGCCACCATATTCCTTCGGGGTGACACAAGATGAACATGACTGGTCTTGGAATAAGAAAGGCGTCTGTTATTACTGTGCGCACTGCTGTCTAGCTCTTGAACGTATACCCGCTGAACGTTGGGGTCACCCAGTTCGCGTTGTAGATCCCCCGCTGTATCCCCAAGATGTTGGAGGAAGTGAAGAGAAAAAATGCACCTGGACTATCTATAAGAAATTAGAAGATATTCCGGACAAAGTCTATGAGAGAATAGGTTTGAAAAAACCAACAGATTAATTCTCTTATTAATCGATCAGGAAACCACCGTTAATGTCCATCACTTCGCCGGTAATAAAAGAAGAAGACTCTGACAGGAGAAATAACACGGCCCTTGCAACATCTTTTGCTTCGCCTAGTCTTCCCACAGGTATTCGATCAGCTAAATCTGCGATTCCTTTTACCATGTCTGTGTTAATTAGCGCAGGAGCTAAGGCGTTAGATGTTATTCCATAAGGCGCATACTCAGTAGCGATCGCTTTGGCCAAAGCATGCACTCCGGCTTTAGACACCCCATATGCAGCAGTGTCTTTTGACCCACCAGTTTTTCCGGCGCTAGAACCTATACTCACTATTCTTCCATAACCATTATTTTTCATTCCTGGTAGGGCTCTCTTAGAGCAGAGAAAGGCACCTGTTAGATTGATTGAAAGCATTTCATTCCATATGTCGATAGAAGTTTCTTCAATAGGTAGAATTTTGAAAATTCCCGCATTATTTACCAACAGTTCGACTGTTCCAAAGACATTTTCGATTTCATTAAATGTGTCTTCGATGCTTTGGATTTTCGTGATATCACACTGGAAAAATTTTTGTTCAGATGATTCTGTAAATGATTTGGGTGAATTTAGATCGAGATAGGCAGTTCTAGCACCGTTCTGAACAAGTGTGTCGGCGATGCTACGGCCGATTCCTTGAGCAGCACCGGTCACCACAGCTGTTCTACCTGATACCCCTTCAATAATTTGAGTTTTATTCATATTTTTTTTACAATTTTGACAGAAAAAAGACTTCCTTATAGCCTCATGGAAACGATACCAATTTTATGAGGAGAGTTGCAATGGGCAAAGTTAGGGTTGGAATAATTGGAGCAGGGTCTTGGGCTGCAAGTAATCATATACCTGTTTTAAAAGACAGAGATGATGTAGAACTTGTAGTTGCGTGTAGGCAAGGAGAGGAAGAGCTTGCTTTATTAAAAGATCAGTTTGGATTTGAGCATGTGACAGAAAATTATGAAGATGCTTTGGGTCATGAATTAGATGCTGCGATTGTGGCGAGCCCTTCAGGTTTCCATTTCGAACATGCAAAGGCAGCGCTTGAATCAGGAGCGAATGTGCTTTGTGAAAAGCCATTTACTATTGACCCCGCACACGCTTGGGAGTTGGATGATCTTGCCAAAAGCCTTAATCGTGAACTCATTCTCTCTTTTGGTTGGAATTATCGCCCTCTTGGAGTATCAGCTAAAAATTTGATGGAGGAGCATGGAGTCGGAAAAGTGCAGCACATAATGGTCGCCATGGGTTCGGGTACCCGTGAGCTACTTAAAGCGACAGGTGACTATGAGGGTGCAGCTGCTGATTTTATGCCGGATTGGGATACGTGGACTGATCCGCGACTTTCAGGAGGCGGGTATGCTCCGGCTCAGCTAAGTCATGCGATGGGGCTAGCTCTTTGGTTGACTAACGATCGCGCTTCACAAGTTTTTGCTTTTATGAACAATGAAGATGCAAGGGTTGATCTCCATGACGCTATTTCAATTCGTTATGACTCTGGTGCCACTGGAACATTGAGTGGCGCTAGTACACCTTCGGCCGCAAATGCAGTTGAAGAGGAAGGGGCTCCTTGGTCGAGGCATCAGTTGCAGGTTCGAATATATGGTGATGAGGGTCAGATGATTGCGGATTTAGAAAGAGATTTTCTTTGGATTTACAGGGAAGATGGCTTGGATGAAAAGGTTAACTTACCTGATCTTGCGGGTTTGTACTTATGTGACGGTCCCCCTTCTACTCTTATTGATTTAACGGTTGGTAATGACACACCTAATCGTTCTCCTGCGGATTTGGGAGCACGCACGGTAGAAGTAATTTCTGCTGCATATGAAAGTGTCAGTAGTGGATTACCAGTAGACGCTCATTGATGTAAATGCGCATTGGTGTCGATAGTTACTCTTTTCATAGGTTTTTTGGAGAATTTAGAGAGGGCGAGGAGTTTATAGATACCTCTTGGCGCACAGTTGATTTCATTTCGACTGTCGAGCAAATGGGAGTCGAGGGTATAAGTCTTGAAACTTGTTTTCTTGAAAATGAGAAAAGTATATGGGATCAACTTGGAGCTATCACAGCGAAAGGTGATTTAGAAGTAGTCATGGCTTGGGGGCATCCAGGCGGTTTAGAAATGGGTCTTTCTGAAAATGCTTCTTTTGAAATGAGAGAAACTGTTTCTAGGTCTGCAGATGTCGGAATCTCATTAATTCGTATAGTCGTGGGGACATATGTCCATTGGAATAAAGAGCATCCGAAAGAAACTGTTGAACGTGTAGCCCCTATCTTGCATGACTTGTGTAAGAAGGCAGAAAAATTGGGTGTAGAAATTGCAGTAGAGACTCATTGCGATTTACCGGTTAAATACTTGTTGAAACTTTTGGAAAAAGTTAATTCTCCTTCATTAGGAGTGGTTTTGGATACCGGAAATCTCGTCAGGATTGGAGAAGATTTAATTGAATCAGCTCGCCAGTTAGGACCTTACGTGAAGATGCTTCATGTAAAAGATTTGATTTTGGATAACGCTCCAATAGGAAACCCCGGTGGGGTGTGGCTTTCGCCGCCCTTAGGGGAGGGAGATCTGGATATAAATGGTTGCATTTCTCAATTAATAGATGAAGGTTTCCAAGGGATGGCATGCGTCGAGTTAGGTTCTGTGCCACCTGGTTGTAATGAGGTTGAAATGGTGAAGAAAGGAATCGACTGGTTGCGGAAGTTGTGAAAGTGCTCTATTTTCCGAGGTGTTTAATTGAGTTTCGGATATGAAGAGTTGTTGGCAGTTCAATGATTCGAGATATGGGGTTGGGGGAGTTCATTTGATTGACGAGTATTGACGCTGCGGATTCACCCATTTTGGCAGTATCTCTTGCGATTACTGAGATTGGAGGACTGTGTAGCTCAGTAAGTGGCACTTCATCACAGGAGATTATTGAAATATCTTCTCCAACTTTCAAATTTTTCTGCTTAATAGCTCTTAGAACACCTAGTAGTAATAGATTTCCTCCACAGATTATTGCTGAAGGAGGCTCAGGACTTTCTAGCAATGAGTTTGTAACACACATGCCTTCTTCAGGCGTGTAACGGACATGGTGGGATAGAGAATCATCGTAGTCAACTTCGCTAGCGTCAAATGCAGCTTTGAAACCGATTGACCTTTCTCTATTTACACGTAAAGAATCCGGTCCGGTAATGAGGGCAATTTTTTTGTGATTCATTTTGATTAGGTGTTCGACCGCTATTTTCATTCCATTTGAGTGGTCTGAGAGAATCGCAGAGAGTTCTGGCATTTGAGATACTTCACGATCAATAAGAACTATGGGAACTTGGATTTTAGAAAGCTCATGATAAATTTCTTCACTTTGGTCATCTGCAACTGTGAGTATTAGTCCATCGACACGTCTTTGTTTCAGGAGTCTTATCATCTCTATATCCCTGTGCGGATCTGACTCTGAATTGGCAAGTATCATTGCGTACCCTGAAAGGTCTAGAGTTCTCTCTGCTCCCCAGGCTATGTCTCCGTAGAGAGGATTTGAGATATCAGAAATCAAGAAACCAACTGTCCTTGTTGTTCCACTACGCAGGCTCGAGGCCAAGAGATTCGGTTCATATCCAAGTTCCTTACAGGAATTTAAAACCTTGTCACGCATCTTTTCTGAGACGTCGTCATGGCTATTTAAAACCCTTGAGACTGAGGAAAGAGCAACACCAGCGTGAGTTGCTACTTCTTTCATGGTTAATTTCGACACTTATACTCCTGCTTTTATTTACAGCAAAAGGGTATCAATTCTGGGAATATTTCCAGAATTATTTTGAAAGTTTTGATTCAGTTCCAGAAATGTTGTTTTATATTCTGTAAACCCTTTCAGCATTTCCTGAGAAAAGTTTAATCTGCTCGTCGTTGCTGTAATCAGAGATTAATTCCTTGTAGGCATTTATTACTTCACCATAACTAGAGTACATTTTGTCAACTGGCCAATTGGTGCCAAAAAATGAGTTATCAATTCCGAATATTTCTATACAAGATTCGACCCACGGTCTTATTGTTTCTTGAGTCCAGTTTCTTTCGGCCATTTGATCTCCCATGCCGAGTCCTGAAATCTTAATATATGCGTTCTCAACTCCAGCAAAGTTTTTCATTCCGTCTCGCCAGTTCCAGAAATATTCTGCAGTTCTTTCTTGGGGGAAGCCTGCATGATCAACCACTAGTATTATGTTTGGAAATTTTCTAGCGAGATTAGCGGCTTTTTCCATATCTTCCCAAACCACATCTAGATCATAAACTAAGTCATATTTTTCTAGATAGGCGTAACCTCGGTGAAAATTTTCATCGACAAGATAGTCCCCTTCAGCAAAGTCGCGCATTCCCCTAAAATTAGGATGTTCTGCATGCTCGGCAATTACAGATTCAACGCCTTCTTGTTGTAGTCGTGCATCTCCCACAATTGCTTGAGGCCATCCTGTTTTGTCAGCCATTTCCTGCAGCCAGACTGTTTCATCCACGGGATTCTCACTACCTATTGCCGCCTGTACGTGAACAGCTTTGGTCACGTTTGAACCTTCTATGTCGTCTATAAATTCGTTGGCGGTGAAGCATTTTAGTTCCTTAAGAGGTTTTATTTCACCCAAAAGAGGATGGATAGCGTCATCGGCTAGCCATGCCCAAGTCAGTTTTTCATGTGGCCTGTCCCAGAAATGTACATGTGTGTCTACGAATTGCAGTTCAGTCATTTTGTCTCCAATCTGCCTACTTATACGACCAGGAATAGTTTTATAGAAACGTTTCCATTAATCTCAGATTATGGCAAAAGTTGTTGTGAAGTGAAATCGTGCGGACATTAGAATCTGCTGATTTGAAAGGTATAGGTGTAGTTCATGCGGGTAGCTTTAGTAACTGGTAGTGCTCAAGGAATTGGCTTTGCGATAGTTAAAAATCTCCTCGAAAAGGGTGATCACAAGGTTTTCGGGGTCGACATTCAAGAACAGAGTGATGCGATCGAAGGTTACGAGGAAAACACTTTTATTCCATTGAAATGTGATTTGTCGGATTCTGATGCATGCCGCAAATTAGTTAGAGATATAGGAAACGTAGATGTATTAGTTAACAATGCTGCAATTTTGATAGAGAACGAATTGGAGGATGTTTCTGATCATGATTTCAATGAAATAATTTCAGTTAATTTGCATGCGCCTTTTGTCCTATCTGTGGAGGCTTCAAAGGGAATGAAAGAACGAGGTTGGGGTCGGATAGTAAATATGTCTAGCGTCGGAGCTAGAACTGGTGGCATTTCTCAGTCTTGTGTTTATGCGGCTACTAAAGCGGGTTTGATCGCAGTAACAAAGAATTTTGCCAGAAATCTTGGTCCTTATGGAGTAACTACTAATGCTGTTGCTCCAGGTGCAATTGCTACTCCTATGGCTGTTGAACAGTCTCTTTCAGATGAGTCTTTACTGGAACGTGTTGTGCAGGCTACTCCAGTTGGTCGTCTTGGTACAGCAGAAGAAGCTGCGGCAACTGTCGGATTTCTAGCTTCTGATGAAGCATCATTCGTCAATGGTGTTTGTTTGGATGTTAATGGTGGATGGGTGATGACGTGATTGAAAAGTCGGATTTTTCAGGTGGTTCCTCTAATAGTAGGGTTTATAAGAACACAGCTTATGAATTTTCATATCCAGAGCATGTAAAAAAAACTCTCTCTGAAGCTCCTATAGCTTTTTTACCAGTTGGTTGTGTCGAATATCACGGTCCTCATTTACCTTTGGGCGTCGACATGCTCACGGCAGAGTCTTTTTGCCATAGAACAGCTGAAATAACCGGAGGGTTGGTTCTACCGCCTTTCTGGCTAGCTTCCGGAGTTCTACCACTACCTCATGGTGTTTTTATAGATCTTGAGCTGTTACGGAGAAACATTAGATCCATTTTGTCACAGTTAGCTCACGGGGGATTTAAGGTCCTAGTGGTTTTTTCAGGACATGGAGCATTGGACCATATGCATGTTCTAAGAGAGGAGACCGATTTAGTGACCCAGAGTTTTGAAGAAGTTAGCGCTTTTACAACTGTATGGAATGAGCTAAATTTTGATCTACCCGGAGACATCCACGATCATGGAGCCAAGGTCGAGACTTCTTACATGATGGAGTTCTTTCCAGAATTTGTTGACTTGACAAAACTTGCAGATGATCCAAATTCTTCACATGTTGGTGTATATGGTCCGAATCCTAGATTCACTGCAAGCAGAGATTGGGGTTTTCAAATGGCAGAACATGCGACGGGCAGACTTGCTCAGGAAATAAAATCACTTTTGGATGGTGGGGAAGTAGATAGTTGGAAGCTTCTTAGAGGTCTCGTGGAACGATTACAGTCAGGTGACCTTGAAGTTTTGCGTGGAGAAAACGCCCGTAATGGAACAGAAGGCTTGAGTCTTCACTTATATAACCCTCATCCGCAATCCAAGTACATAACAGGTATAAAAAGGTTTCAAATTGACGATCAAGATACTGATTTTTCATCAGGATTGCTTGTAAACGAAAGTGTTGGTGAGGGGCATACAGATACCGCAATAGAAAGCTTAGGGCCACTTTCGGGATTTTATGTTAGACGTGAACAGGAGATGATTTTAGAGTTTCCTGAGTTAAATCTGCGAGATGGAGAACATAGCATTGAGATCGAATTTTGCTTAGCGGATGTTTTCGACATTAAAGCTAAGGGAACTTTTTCAGTATCCAAAAGTACTAATTAATGATTTCAAAGGGATGAAGTGGTATTGGTCGCTTGGCATATTCAAGTTGTTTTAAGTCAATTGGTGTTGGACCAGGGGTATTTGCAACAAAGAAACTTTTAGAAATTTTTTTAAACCCTGATCGAAATGTGACATGCGATTTGGCTTGAATGACTTCTGCATTTTCAGGATCCAAGCCAGCTGATTTATAAGGTGATGCATCTATGAGCATAATAGGTTGATCGTGAACGATGATTCTTAAGTTGTCTATTCCTAGTAGTGCGCATTTGCCGAGGTGGCCTATTTTACCTTCAGCCAATGAAGCCTCGTATCTAACTGTGCCTTCGGGGTGAAGTAGCACTTTAGCTGTAACTTCTGTTTTCTCGTTGAATGACTTTGGTTTTCCTGTGCCCAGATTAATTCTGATTTCTTCATTCAGTTTTGTTTCAGATGCTATTTTTGCAGCTTCTCGATCAAGTATTGTCATCCAAATATGGCGATTTCTGTGTTTGAGAGAACTTCGCAATAGTTCTGTGGAGTCACCCAAAGACCCGCCTGATGGGCTGTCTCCTGCGTCAGCTACAACTGATGGCAGTTCAGAGTTAAGAGCCAGATGAAGAGTTTTTTCCATTGTTTCTAATTCAATTTCTGTGAAAGTGTCTTTAAATTCCCAAAGATAGTCGGTAATCTTTTTTGCTTCTTTTTTAGCTGCTTTATTTTTTTTGTTGGCCACTACTACTGAGCTCCAGCTCAATTCGGATACATCTCTCCATGGATGAGAAGGGAAGAATGAAGCAGAGAGTATGTGTTTTTTTCTTTCAGCTTTTTCGCACATTTCCATTAGAGTCCCAAAAGGCTCATATTCGTTATCTTGTCGGTGTGCGGGGCCGATCATGGGTTTGTATGAGGCGTAAACGACTGGTTGAATTATGTTGTCTAAAGTCAAACAAAGAAGATTTGCAGCTTGCTTACCGGTTCTCCTCAAGTCAGTGTGTGGGACTGTCCTGTAGCCCGTGATGATGTCGGCGTTATTTATCATCTGTGGCGTTATACCAGCATGGCAGTCTAGAGAAACTGCAATAGGTTTTTCGGGACCCAAAGCGTTTCTTATTTTTTGTAGGACGTACCCTTCCGGGTCATCTTCTCCTTCCGCTGCAGCTGCTCCGTGAAGCGACAAGAAAACACCAGATACACTTCTATCAATTCTTTTTGTTATTTCTTCTTCAATTAAATTTAATGCTTCTCTACTTAGTGTCGGCCCTGCACCGATCCAAGCTCTTATTGAAGGAACTATCTCGTATTCTTTCTCTTGAAAGATATCCCAAGCGGCTGCAAGCTCATCCTCTTCAGGTAGTTTCTTTCGTTTGAGGTCATTGCCTATCCAAAGACCTGTTTTCTCAAAGTCGGATAAGTTGGTTTGGCCGGGTGCAAAAGTATTCGCTTCTAGCAGAAATTGACCTACAAGTATTTTGTGGGACATTGAGAGGGACAGTTAAACGGAGCTGGTTTCTTTAACGTCTTCGCCAGCTTCACGAATTAGTTGGGCTTGTGTAACTTCATTTGTTTTGTGTTTGGCCACAATTTCACCTCTTGATAGAACGTAGATAGTGTCAGAGATGCGAGTTACTTCTTCAATATCAGAAGAAGCAACCAAAACTGCCATACCTTGATCCGCGAAATCTCTTAATACTCTGTAAATCTCAGCTCTTGCTCCTACATCTACACCGCGGGTTGGTTCAGCCATAACTAATAGTTTGGAGTCTCTGTCAAGCCAACGTCCCAGCATTACTTTTTGTTGATTTCCTCCTGACAAGGTTTCAACTAACTGCGCGCCACCTCTCTTTGCTCTGATATCTAAAACTGGACTCCATTTATCAAATACCTTTGCGACCAAGGAGCGAGATAGAATGCCGATTTTTGTTAACCAAGGCCATGATGCGACACTGAGATTTTCAGAAAGAGTTAGTATTGGAAGCAGTCCTTGTGTTTTTCGGTCAACTGGTACAAAACCTATCTGGTAGTTTGCAATTGCATCCCGTGGTGATTTTGGAGGGCCTTCAGCATCATTTATAGTTACTGAACCGCTGTCTATTCCTTGAAGGCCAAAGACCGTGCTTGTTATTTCTAAAGCACCGCATCCTATTCTTCCAAATAGAGAGACTATTTCTTTTTCATGAACGTTGAGGTTTATATGAGCAAAATCATCACTGGAAGTTGCATTTTCCATGATCAAAACCGGTTTTCCAAAAACTCTGTTTTCAGAAGCTTTTTCCTCTGCGTCTGACAGGGAGTGGCCTACCATCGCAGTGACGATGTCATCACGAGTGAAGTTGTCTTTTTCACCTTCTGCGACCAGATCGCCATCTCTGAAAACCAGAATTCTGTCGGCTATTCGCTCTAATTCATCTAACCGATGAGTTATGTATATGATTGCCACTCCTTGTTCTCTCAGTCGCAAGATAAGTTCGAATAGAGCGTCAGTCTCATCAGTTGTAAGAGCTGAAGTAGGCTCATCCAGTATTAGTAGCTTGGCTTCACCAGCGAGAGCGCGTGTTATCTCTAGCACTTGTCTTTGTGCCACTCCGAGAGTGTCTACTATCGTTTTCGGGTCGATTTCCACACCAAGAGTTTGGAGATTTTCGACTGCCATTTTTTGCATCTGGCGCCAGTCAACCAATCCAGAAGGTTTTTTGGGCCAAGAGCCGAGTACCAGATTTTCTGCAACAGTCAAGTCCGGCGCGTCTGAGAATTCTTGATAAATCACCTTTATCCCAAGATTTGAGGAATCTCGAGGATTGTTTATTTGGACTTCTTGATTGTTTATCTCTATCTTTCCTGAATCACGGGTGTAGTCACCAGCAAGTATTTTTATTGCCGTTGATTTTCCAGCTCCGTTTTCACCCAGAAGAGCTAGCACTTCACCACCGTTAACTGTTATTTCTACACCGTGTAGGACTTCAATGCCACCGAAGCTTTTTCTCAGTCCAGTAGCTTTTAGTTGGAAGTTTTCTCTCTCTTTAATCCCTGGTGATTCTTTGTTCACTCTGCTCCGCCCAAACGTAGTCTCACTTGGTCGAGTCCTACTGCTGCGATTAGGACTGTTCCAGTGGCTATATCTCTCCAGAAAGAGGAGATACTAAGCAGGGTTAGACCATTTTGAAGGACTCCAAGTATTAAAAGCCCCAGCATGGTTCCGTGGATTGTTCCTCGACCCCCCTTAAGGCTTGCACCGCCCAGAAGTATTGCAGCTACTGCTTGTAGTTCTAGGCCTGTGGCCGTATTTGGATTAGCGGCATTAAGTTGTGAAGCCAGTACTAAACCACCTAATGCTGCCAGAACGCCACTGATGCAAAACATAATAAACAGGGAGGGTTTTTCCCTAATACCTGCAAGACGGGCTGCAGCGGGATTGCTACCAATGGCGAAAATTGATCTACCGAATTGTGTGTAGCGGGCGACAAATATACCTATTAGACAAACAACAAGAAATAGAATTATTTGAACAGGTATTCCGCCTACTCTGTCGGTAATAAAGTCAATTTCTCTATTCATTCTGTGTGACTGACCACCCGAAGTCATTCGAGCCACTCCGCGCACAGCTTGCATAGTTCCAAGTGTCACGATTATTGAAGCAATGCCGCAATACATTGACAGAAATCCGTTTAATGCACCGACTGCTAGCCCGAGAGCAAGCGCTGCAAGTATGCCTAAGAAAGCTCCATGGTCAGTTGCAGTCATAGCTACGGTTACTGCAGATAGAGCTGCAGTACTTGCAACGGTTAAGTCAAAGTTTCCAGAAATAAGTAAAAAAGTTCCGGGTACCGCCATTAGACCTAGAACAGCAACAGACATTAATAAGTTTCTTATATTCAGAACTGTTAGAAAATAAGGACTACCTTGCCAAAAAATTATTCCTAAGACTAGAAGTGCAAAAATGAGAACGAATTCGGGAGGGGAGTCAGCGAATTTTCTAAGCATCCTTAGATTAGATGGTTTTTCATCTCCATCTAATGCATTACTTTTTGTTACTTGGTCATCCGACATAAGTAGTTAAACTCCCTTTTCTTAATTTTTTACTACAAAATCCTACTCAAACGTAATTAAACCCGGGCTGAGCTTATGACTCAACCCGGGTTTAAATACCTAACTACCGGGGGGGTAATATTCGTCGATGTTTTCTGCTGTCATAAGCAGGTGGTCAAGTAGTAGTGGGTCTTCTACGTCTATTCCGTTGATCATCTTTATGATTCCTGGGACTACATATGTGCCGTATTTCTCGGGGAAGTATGCAGTTGAACCGATGTAGTTGCTGTTTGTTCGGATTGTGTCATGAATGGTTGCATCTGCACCTTGACTTCCGTAGATCACATGATCTTCAATACCGAGCTCTTCGGCTGCTGCAAGGGCTGCTAGTCCCATGTCGTCATTAAGACTGAGTATCGCAATCTTCTTTCCTGGATTAGCTGTGAATGTGTCTAGAACAAGCGGGAAGGCGCTGTCGGTTGTTCCACCACCGTTAATTCGGGTCACAATAGAGTCCGACTGTTCTGGAGCCCAGTCTTCAAAGTCTCCATAGGCAAGATCTGAACAAACGTTCTGCAATCCTCTTATTCCACCGTTTGATCTTTGGACATTAACGTCACCCACTTCGAATGTTTCCAAAGTGATAATCATGTCGATCTCACAGTTCCAGTTTTCTTTAGCGAATTGTCCAACTCCTTCACCTGCCAACTCACCAGCACGGGGGTTGTTGGCTCCGAAGAAGAGAGCACAGGAAGGATGGGCGATATCTATAGCAATTACAGGTAGGTCAGATTTCTCTGATCTCATCTCGTCGCAAAGTGCTCCTTCGATGGTTGCATCAATCTGGAATTGAATTACACCGTCAACGCCTTGAAGAGTGAAAGTTCTTGCATTTTCCAAAGCAGTTTCACCGTCAAGATTGTTGTCTGCGTAAACGATTTCTAGGTTGCAATCAGCTGCAACTTCTTGGATGTTGTTCCACACCTGTGTAACAAAAGGAATACCAGTAGCTAGGTCACCATAGGCCACCTTTAAACCAGTTCCGTCTTGACCGTCACAAACCTCAGGCAAATCAGAAGCAGAACTTGTATCGCTGCTAGAACTCGATGAATCTGATGTTGCCGCAGGCGCTTTTGTAGTTGCTGGCGCACTGGTGGTAGCAGTTGCTTGTTCACTTGTTGTCTCTGAATCACTACCACACGCAGCTGCAGCGAAAGTGATCAGTAATGCTGTCGATATTGCAATTCCTAATCGAAATCTCATAGGTTTTCTCCCCCTCAGTTATGTACTTGGTTTTGGACTAACTCAAATTGTTAAAATAATATTTTTCCAAGTAGCTTGAATTTACCGAAACGTTACCAATGCGTCAAATGGCGCGGTTTTGTTTTTTACAATTTATTCTGAAAAGATGCAATAAGTGTCTATTTTTTGGTTATATAAGTTGGTTAATAAAATCTAGTTTTTCACCTGATTTTGCCAGGAAAGAAGTTTTGTGGAATCTGAAAACAGTCAAGAAAATAGAAAAATTGCCTTGATTACAGGGGCTGGGAGCGGAATAGGTCTTGCTACGGCCTACTTTCTTGCCGAAAAAGGCTGCAAGGTGATAGCAGTTGACATTAATGAAGAAGCTCTTGAGAAAATTTCTTCCCATGACAATATTACGGCTCTACCTGCGGATTTAGGTGACCTAGAGCAAAGAAATAAAGTTATTGAGGCTGGAAACGGAATTCATTATTTAGTAAACGCGGCAGGTGTGATCCTCTTGAAAGATATTTGGGATGTAGACGTTGAGGAGTGGAGGAGAATTCAGCTAGTTAACTCAGAAGCTACTTTTTTCCTGTGTCAAGGAATTGGTTCGACAATGCAACCTGATGGATCGATCGTCAACCTATCATCAAGTTCAGCGAAGTTGTCAACCACGGTTGAGGCGGCAGTTTATGCGGCTTCGAAAACAACTATTCTGTCAATCACTCGGTCTTTTGCTTATGCCTTGGCACAGGTGCCCGTTCGGGTGAACGCTGTTTGTCCGGCAATTATAGATACGCCGATGCAGGATTCCGTTTTGGAAAAAGTTTCCAAAGAGCGAGGAATCTCTATTGATGAATTGCGTGATTCAAGAAACTCCTCTGTCCCAATGGGGAGGCCGGGGCAACCTGAGGAATTAGCCAGACTGATTTGGTTCTTACTTTCTGACGGTGGCGACTATATGACAGGACAGGCAATTAACTTTGGAGGAGGTTATGTCACATGGTAGAAAAGTTTGATTTTTCTGCAATTAATTCTCAGTTGCATCATGTGGGCATAACCGTAAGTGATGTGGAAAGAAGTCTTTTGTTTTGGAAAGACTTTCTAGGTGTTGAACCAAGGTTTCACAAAATTTTAGATGCTTCCTACTTGAGTAAAATAACCGGTTATGAAGGCATTTCACTTGACGCCTGTTGGATCGACTTGCCTGGAGGAGTAGTTCTGGAAATACTCAACTACATGACAACTGATAAAGTTCCAAATACTGACGCGACAGCGAATCCTGGAAATGTACATATTTGTTTTGAGACAAACAATGCTCAGAAACTTTTTGATCATGCCAAGAAATGTGGCGCCAGACCTTTAACCGACGGCCCAGTTAACGTAACAGAGGGTCCTAATAAGGGCGCGATGGGATGTTATCTAAGGGATCCTGATGGCATCACCTTAGAAATTTTGCAACCTGCGGAAAGTGGGATTAGCTAAATGGTGGTCACTTCTTTTGAGAATGAGACGATTAGGGATTTCAGATGAAGATAGTTTCGGTTGAAGCAATTCCAGTTAGTTACCCAGAGCCGAATGACTTTAATGCTTTTCGTCATCTTTGTTTAGTCCGAATTTGCAATAGTGATGGATTGGTAGGTTGGGGTGAATCTGTAACTATGTGGCCTGAAGCGAGTTTTGCAACAAAGGAAATAGTGGATGGCATGTCAAGCATCGTCATCGGAAGTGATCCACAAAACATTAACGGGATCATAGATTCTCTAAAAGACCACACTTGGTGGTATGGGCATGAAGGCGGTATAGCAAGTTTTGCAATTAGTGCAATAGATATAGCGCTTTGGGACTTAAAAGCAAAGGTCTTGAATACCAGTGTTCTTTCCTTGCTGGGTGGTGCTGTTCATGAAAAATTACCAGCAATAGCTTCTTCTCATGCTCACCATGAATCTATTCCTGAAATGGTGGACGAAGCTTTGGGATGGTTGGAAAGTGGCTTGCAGGGCATGAAGGTTGGTTTTGGTAAAAGAGGTGATGCAAATCTCGGATTTGAACACGATCGAGATGTCGAGTATGTCAGATCAATGAGAAACGCTATAGGTCCTGATAAAAAATTGATGATTGATCTTGGTTGGGCCGTTAAATGGGATGTAATGACAGCGATAAGGAGAACAAGGGCCTTTGACGAGTACAAGATTGATTGGATCGAAGAACCCTTAGGCGATTGGGACCCAGAAGGTTATGAAAATTTAAGGTCTAAAACTGAATGTTTGATTGCGTATGGTGAAAAAGAGTGGACGGCAAAAGGTTATAAACGTGTAATAGACACGGGAACTGTAGATGTAGTGGGAGTAGACCCTGGACGCGCTGAAGGGATCACAGGTTTCAAAAAAATTACAAGACAAGTTGAAGAGGCAAAACGGCAAGCAAACGCTCATGCTTGGTCTTCTGCGATAGTTACCGCTGCGAGTCTCGCTGTTTCTTTTAGTAGTCCAGCTTGCAAACTTTTTGAATTTAAACCTTTAGAAAATCCCATGCAGCACGAGTTGGTAGAAAATCCCATTGAGCATGAAGAAGGCTGGGTATTTCCGCCTGAGGGTAATGGTTTGGGAGTCGAAATTGTTGAAGAAGTGGTTGATCGTTTCAGAACGGAAAATGTTTTATAGGTCTTTAGATTTTGGAAGGAGGAAGTGTGTCTTGGAGTGTTGCTTCAGGTTTAGAAGATAAAGGTGTGATAGTGACAGGGGCTGCAGGCGGTATCGGACTTGCTACAGCAAAAGCTTTTGCTGAGTCGGGTGCGCGTGTTTTTGTAGTTGATCTAGATTCAGAAAAATCTGAGTCTGTAGCAAACTCACTTCCAGGAGAAGGTCATAAGTCTGCAGGGGTTGACTTGTCAGATCTGAATCAACAGAAGAGTTTGATTTCACAAATTGAAGACTCCTTTGGGGAAGTCCACGCGCTAGCTCATTTAGCAGCCGTGTTAAGAAGGAGAGACTCTTTGGATTTGATTTCTGAACAAGACTGGGATCTTCAGATAGATGTAAATCTAAAAGCCTCTTTTTTCCTTTGTAGGTCAGTTGCTGATTCAATGATTGATAACGGAATTGAAGGAAAAATTATTACCTTTTCATCCCAGGGTTGGTGGAGCGGAGGGTTTGGTGGATCTGTAGTTTATTGCGCTTCTAAAGGGGGAATTGTTTCTATGGCGCGAGGATTAGCTAGAACATTTGGTCCACATGGTATAACAGTTAACACTGTGGCTCCAGGGCTGGTTGACACACCCATGTTGATGGACGACCTTTCTGAAGAGACGTTCGAAGCTTTAAAGCAACAAACTCCATTACAAAGAGTGGCTGACCCTTCAGAGGTGGCAAGTGTTGTCGTGTTTTTAGCTAGTGATCATGCTTCATATATCAGTGGGGCAACCATTAATGTAAGCGGCGGATTTTTGATGTACTGATCAAAAAGATCGATTTTTAATGTTATTGGAGGAAAGTAGATGAGAAAAAAGCCAAGTTGGCATACAGAGGAATCAAGTTTGGATAGCGTCGTGCCACTTGACGGAGAGTGGATGACACCGAGGAGAAGATTTCTATCGTCTATAGCAGGTGGGAGAGTCGACAAAGTTCCGGCAGCTAGTTTAAGTTCTGTAGTGACACTAGATGGAATGGATTTAGTGGATGCACATTTCCCCGAAGCTCATTTGGATGCGGAATTAATGGCTCGTCTAGCAGCTACTTCTCATGAACAACTGGAATTAGATACCGTTATGCCAGTTTTTCATTCACAACTAGAAGCATCAGCACTTGGGGCAGATACATGGTGGGGTGAAGTGGACAATTGGCCGGCACCAAAAAGTCATGTTTTGGCAGATCCGGAAGATTTTGAAATTCCAAATGACTACTTGAAAAAACCTTCGTTTGAGGCTGCGCTTGGTGCTATAGATCTTTTAAGAAAGAGATACCCAGATGTAGCAGTAGTGGGAAAAGTTTATGGCGCCTGGTCAGTTGGATTTCAATTAGTAGGTATCGAAAATTGGTTAATGATGACTATCACAGAACCAGAGAAAATACATAGGTTTCTTGAAGTTCTACTCCCAGCTTCTCTTATGTCTGCGCGTGCACAATATGAGGCCGGAGCGGATGTAGTGATGTGGTGTGACCACACCAACAGAGAATTAGTTAGCCCAGAGACTTATGTTGATTTCCTATTAGAACAACATCGAGAAATCGCCTCAGAAATAGGAGGCCCCTCTATTCTTCACTGTTGTGGGGAGACGACTGATCGAATTGAATATTTTGCGGAAGCCGGATGGGATGCTTTTCACTTTGAATCTCAAGTCGACCCATATATCGCAAAGGAAATAGTGGGAGATCGGATGTCTCTGATGGGGAACTTAAATAATCCGACGACTCTATTTGGAGGCAACTTTGAACTTGTCTACGAGGAGTCAATGAAAGTCCTTGAATCAGGCGTGGAAGGATTGGCGCCAGAAGGTTCAGTGCCTTTAGGAACGACGATGGAAACTCTAAAAGGTATGTCTGCGGCGGCTCGCGATTATTCGAATTCCCACCGAACTAATGGGCGCCTGATACAACATGAGGCTAGGGCAACGGAGTCGAAAGAAGAAGGTTCTTAATTTTGAAGCATAAAGTAGAAGCTTTTAGTTTGCGTGAACCGCTGGAAACGTTACCATATAATTCGTTCATGCTGATTCTAGGTGATTTCCGTGTCTGACCTTTCCGATATTTTAAATGAGACCATAAGGGCTGAGATCGAGGATTTTCTCGATGACCCAAATGAGATACAAACCGCAATCGACCTTTTCAGCAATGCCTCTGAGCAAATGCAATTAATTGCCGAAGCAGTAATTATGGGCGAAGACGATGAAGTTGACAGGATTACACAGGCTGCTTTGGAGGACGGTGTCGAAGCTCTTGAGGTGATGGATGATGGTTTGATAGCTGGAATGAGCATAGTGGGAATTAAATTCCGCGAGAATTTTATTTTTGTCCCTGAGGTACTTGTTTGTGCTCGAGCTATGAAAGCCGGAATGGCACATATAGAGCCAATACTTTCGAGTTCCGGACTAATGAATATGGGGACAGTAGTGATGGGGACAGTAAAGGGAGACTTGCACGACATAGGTAAGAATTTGTGCATAATGATGCTTCGTGGTGCTGGTTATACAGTCGTAGATCTAGGGGTCGACACAGCACCGGAAGAATTTATAGAAGCTGTGCGCGAAAATGAAGCCATAGTCATGGGAATGTCAGCCCTTTTGACTACAACGATGCCGAACATGGGAAAAACTATCGAAGCATTTGTTGACGCCGGTATAAGATCAGAAGTTGGAATAATGGTCGGTGGTGCTCCAGTGACCGATGATTTTGCCGAATCAATTGGAGCTGATGCTTACGGAAAAGATGCAATAGCATGTGTTGAAGCAGCGAATTCTTTGTCAGGAGCTAAAAAAGGTACTGGCTGATGGCATCTAAAGAAGAATTGCAAGAGAGAATGGAACGAATTAATTCTATTTTTTTAGGAATAGTTGATTATGCAGAGAAGTCATCTTTAACCAGGTGTCCTTATAGAGATCGAAATGATTTATGCACAGCGCTCTTTTCTTGTAGGAATCAGTCCTCTAAAGGGAATCAGCGAAACGTATTCTTGTGTACCCATGATGGTTCTTTCGATTACCGTCCTGCATGGGAGTCGAACCCAAGAAATTGGGAAAGTATGCAAAGAGAAACTACTCGTATAAGAAAAGAAGCTTTAGAAAATCGTCGGAAAAATAACTAGTTTTATGGCTTCAGTTGTTTGTGGAGACGTTTCGTGTCGGTCAGATCTAGAGAAAACAATTTTTGATTACGCGGACTTACTGGAAGTAAAACTAGCAAGTTCCTGCTCTCGCTCGGGAGAGTGTCATGAATGTATAGTTCAAATTGATTCTGACAGTGCGAGCGTCTCAAAGAAAACCGCAGCAGAAATGTTTCTTCCTGACGGCTATCGTCTTGCTTGTCAAGTTTATGTAATCCCAGAAAAGGGTGATATAAGGTTTGACCCGCTGAATCGTAAGCCGAGAATTTTAAATTCCACTATTTCAGATGTTTCACATGAAGAGTTAGATCCATGTGTGCACGTAAAAGGTGATGAGGTTTGCTATCAGGATGTGGTTCTGGATCGTTATAGGGGAGGATGTTATGGCCTCGTTGTGGATTTGGGAACCACCACGGTGGCTATGGAGCTAGTTGACTTAGAGTCGGGAACTGTTCGAGCTCTTGCGAGTTTTGAAAATCCACAGAGTTTTGGTGGTAGTGATGTCATGTCACGGATTTCTTATAGTTCAAAAGAAGATTACTTAGCCGAACTTCAGAAGGCTTCTGTTAGTGCAATTAATCGAGCCACCCAAGATATGTGCACTGAAATAGGAATCAGACCTCCTTTGATTTACGAGATCGTAGTAGTGGGCAATACAACTATGCGAGACATACTTTTTGGAGTAGATGTTTATTCCATTGGGCAGCGTCCTTACAAATCGAAAATTGAAACAGAGTTTTTAGAAGGCAAGCGCGATACAACCTCGATTTCCACATTGGCACGCTCTGTTGGGATTAGGGCAAATAGGGAAGCTCGTTTATACAGTTTGCCGCTCATCTCCAGTCATGTGGGAGGTGACACTCTGGCGGCTATCTGGGCAGTTGGAATAAACGGGTCTCGAGATACTGCCATGTTGATCGATATTGGGACGAATACTGAAGTTGTTCTATGGCATGACGGTCGTCTCTTTGTGGCGTCATGTCCCGCGGGTCCTGCATTTGAAGGTGGGTTGGTTAAGTATGGTATGAGAGCTTACGAAGGTGCTGTCGAATCTTTAAAGCTGGATTCTGATGGAAAAGTTTCAGAATTTTCAGTCATCGGTGACGTTGAGATTTTAGGTTTTTGCGGATCCGGACTAGTTGATTTACTTTCGGAGTTGAAAAGTAATCAAATTGTTGATGAAAAAGGTGTTTTCATGGAAGATCCAAAAAAGCGTGAAATCAAAGTTTTTGATGGTTTAGAGTTGACCTTTTCTCGGGATGACTGCAGCAATTTAGCTCAAGCTAAGGCTGCTAATTACTGTGGTCAGATAATTTTGATGAGGATAGCTGGAATTAATCCCACTGACTTGGAATCTGTATTTTTGGCAGGCGGTTTCGCAAACTATATAGACCTAGAGAATTCTATCAAAATTGGTTTATTGCCTAAAGTAGAAATCTCGAAAGTAAAGAAAGCAGGCAATGCAGCGTTAGATGGCGCCAGGCAAGCTTTGAAATCAGAGACGGTTAGAAAAAAAATGGAGCACTTTATTAGTGAAGTAATACATGTGGAACTTGAAACTGTGCCCGAATTTTTCGAAATTTTTGTAGAAGGTTGTTTGCTGAAAGAAATGCCAGAAGATCTGTCAATTTTTAGTCAAAATACTGAAAGGATCGTCTGTGAGTCTAACGGGTAAAGAGTTTTTCATAATTGGTGAGAATGTTCACACCACAAGAGCAATTACAAATAAAAGTCCCAGATTAGTAGATAATGAAGGCGTTCAGGGGCTTGGGTTTGAATCTGTTGAAGGTGAAAAACTATTTCTTCCTTTATCGGAAGAAATAAAGTCAAGTCAGGAGTATCGACAGAAGAGAATCAAGCACATGAAATTGGCGGTACAAACTGGCATGGCAGACAACGCCGACTCGTATACAGCAATTGAATATTTACGTAAAGCAGTTGTAGATCAAGAAAATGCAGGGGCGAATTTTATCGACATAAATATTGATGAAATTTCAGTTAACCCCGATATACAGGCCGAGGCGATGAGGTGGTTGGTTGAGCAGGTTGCCGAAATGACAAATCTTCCATTGTCGATAGATTCGTCATTATTGGAACTAATCCGTGCGGGTCTAGAAGTCGTGTCAACTAATAAACCTGAAAACCGTGTGATGCTTAACTCGGCAAGCCTTGAAAGAGTTGAGGCTTTGGATTTAGCCGTTGAATTTGATGCAAGAGTCATTGTCACGGCCGCCGGTGAAAGCGCTATGCCATCGGGAGTGGATGAAAGACTTCATAACGCTTCAAAGATGATTAATTCTGCCATTGAAAAAGGTATAAAAATAAATGACCTTTTTGTGGACCCTTTAGTTTTCCCGATTTCTGTTGACTCAACTTATGGAAGAGACAGCCTGGATGCAATAGTTAAAATTCGAGAAGAATTTGGCGAAGAAATCCACATAACTGGTGGTATGAGCAATGTGTCTTTCGGCATACCCATGCGAAGTGCAATTAACACTGTCTTCTTGGTTTTAGCAATAGAGGCTGGCGCAGATAGTGGAATTATTGATCCAATAATGAATCCAATCGATGGGTTGTCAGATGTCGACCGTTCTTCAGAGTCTTACATTTTGGCTGAAAACGCGTTGTTGGGTAAAGACGAGTTTTGTACTGAATATATTTCAGCTTGGAGGGAAGGAAAGGTAGTTGCTCTTTAAACCGAAAGATTTTTTAAGAAGTAATTTGAGAACCATTTTGGATACGTTTCCAGTTGCTGGTTATTCTCGAAGAGTGGAGGCGAAATGACAAAAATGCGAATGAACCAAGCTATAACTAAGGCTTTGGAAGATGAGATGTTGCAAGATGAAACTGTTGTAATTTTCGGAGAAGACATTGCAGCAGCCGGAGGACCCTTTAAAACCAGCGACGGTTTACTAGAACAGTTTGGACCTGAAAGAGTTAGAGACACTCCGATTTCGGAAATGGGATTTTTGGGTGCAGCTGTTGGCGCTGCTGCTACTGGTCTCCGTCCTGTTGCTGAAATTATGTTTATAGAATTTCTTGGAGTTGCTCTTGATCAGTTAGTAACAGAGGCTGCCAAGTTTCACTACCTGTCTTCTGGGCGTTACAAGGTGCCCCTTACTATAAGAGCGTCAGTTGGTGCAGGTTTGGGCTTCGGAACGCAACACTCCCAAACTCTTGAATCTTGGCTTTATGGGTGCCCAGGCGTAAAACTTGCTGCAGCTTCTGGTCCACAGAGTGCTTATGGTCTTTTACGGGCCGCCATAAGAGATGAAAATCCTGTACTGGTGCTAGAACCCCGTATTCTGTATTCACAAAGAGATGATGTCGTGACTGGTGATTCAGCGGTAATTGAATTGGGCAAGGCAAAAGTTGTTTCCTCGGGTGAAGATATAACTGTCATTGGTTTTGGCTCAACCGTTTCCACAATCCAGACTGCTTTGGAAGGAGTAGAGTTTTCGGCTGAAATTATCGACTTGCAGACTCTTATTCCTTGGGATCGAGAAACGGTGATTGATTCGGTGTCACGAACTGGCAGATTGGCCCTAGTTGAAGAAAATCCGAAGTCGTTTGGTTGGGGCACAGAGATCGCTTCAACTGTTTCAGCCGAATTATTTGATGTTCTAAAAGCCCCTGTCTTAAGGATCACTGCCCCAGATGTACCGATTCCGTTCGCAAAAGATTTGGAGGAGAGATACTTGCCAAATTCAACATACGTAAAATCACAAATTGAAGAATTTCTCTCGACTGGGAGCCTTCCGAAGTCATGGTGGCACGAACAGAAAGTAGGAATGTGATGTCAAAAGAACTTGAAAGACGTGAAGAAATTTCAAACGACCGTCTTTTCCGATTTGAAAGGATGCTTGAGATACGTCTGTTTGAAGATCGTGTACAAGAACTATTCGCAGAGGGACTTGTGCATGGAACAACTCACACGTGTCAAGGTCAAGAAGCAGTAGCTGTTGGGGTTGCGGCATCTTTGAGACCTACGGATACGGTTACTTGCACTTACAGAGGTCATGGCGTAGCACTTGCTCTGGGTTTAACCCCAGAGTCTTTGTTGGGTGAAATAATGGGTCGTCAAATTGGGTCTGTAGGAGGAGTGGGAGGGTCTATGCATCTAGCTTTACCTTCCATAGGTCTTCTTCCGACTTTTGCGATAGTAGGTGCAGGAATACCTGTTGCTGCAGGTGCGGCATTAAGACATCAAGTCATGAAAACTGATGATGTGGCACTGTCAGTTTTTGGAGATGGCAGTACCAACATAGGAGCTTTCCATGAAGGTTTAAATCTTGCTTCAATCTGGAATTTACCTGTGGTTTTTGTTTGTGAGAATAATCAGTATGGGGAGTACAGCAGTACAGATAAAACAACACCGATTGAAAATATTTATGAACGAGCGGTGTCATATGGAATGCCCGGGAAAAAGATTGATGGTCAAGATGTAGATGAAGTAGTTGCGGCTGTGTCAGACGCAGTAGAAGAAGCGCGTTCAGGAAATGGGCCAACACTTTTAGAATTGGAGACCTACAGATACGCAGGACACTCTCGTGCAGATACAGCGCCATATAGACCTGAAGGGGAATTCGACAAGTGGTATGAACGGGACCCTATAAATACCTTCTGTGAACGTTTGAAAAGCGAAAAGATCCTTTCTGAGTCAAAAGAATTGGAAATAAGACAAATCGTTGATCAACGAATTGAAACTGCGGTACAGACAGTGAAAGAAAGTCCGGTTCCCGAGGTTAAATCTATGTTCAGCAATATTTATGCGTAAGGAGAGCTATGAAGGAAACAGTAAATCTTCCTAAATTAGGTGACACTTCAGATGAGGTGTTGGTCATTGAATGGATCAAAGACGTAGGTGATCAAGTAGAAATAGGAGATCCGCTTGTTTTAGTTGAAACAGATAAAACAGAAGTGGAAATTGAATCCCCTCATGCTGGAACACTTACTGAAGTATTAGCTTCAAACGACTCAGAAATTTCAACCGGTGATCCATTGTGCATTATTGAGTCAGATTGATTTCAAATTTGGCGGTAACTGACAAGAAAAGGAATACATGGGCAAAATACCCGTGACAGTCATCGGGGGATACCTAGGTTCAGGAAAAACTACCCTGATCAATAAAGTTATTTCCGAAGATCATGGTTTGAAGTTAGCTTTACTCATCAATGACTTTGGCGACGTAAATATTGATGCATCATTAATTGAATCTCAGGATGGAGATGTATTGAGTCTTAGCAATGGGTGTGTTTGTTGCACACTGTCTGATGATTTCTCACAGGCTATGGAGCAAATTCAAAGTTCTTCTCACAAATTTGATCGAGTTGTCATCGAGATGAGCGGAATAGGCGAACCCCACAAAGTAGCAAGTTATGTTGAAAAAACTGACTATTTTCTTGACGGGGTAGTCGTTCTACTGGATGTTACAAGAGTGCAAGAATGGGCTGAGAATAAGTATGTAGGTCCTTTGATCATAAGACAAATAGAGTCAGCTGATTTGTTAGTTGGAACCCACCTTGACCTAGCAGATGCTTCGAGAGGAAAAGAAGTCGAGGAGTGGTTAGAAAATTTTACAGATTCCGTATTTCTGAGAGCTCCCATTTCCTTGCCTCTCTTAATGGGTCTGGAATCTAATAGCAAACTTAACGATGATCCTAATCTCGACCACGGTCATTCAACAGTTACTGGCCTTGTTGAATCTCTGGTATCAAAAAATTTTTTAGAGGGTTGGTTTTCCAGAAGACCAAAAGGAATAGTTCGTGTCAAAGGAATAGTCGAAATACAGGATGAAAACGAAGAATTTTTTATTGTTCAAAGTTGCGGTTCACGTGTCACGATTGAACCTTTTTCTGCTAACACACTAGAGAAAGTGAACGTAATAGTTGTCATAGCGACAAAAGACGCTATTGAGAAAGAAATAGAGGAATGGTTAAATGAGATTGGCACTCCCGACCACCACGTTCATAATCATTAGGAGTTATTGCTAGTAAATCTTTCTTCCCAGTCTGTCTCCTGTATAAATTCTTTGATGAATTTTAGAAAAGAAGCTGCATATGCTCCGTCGAAAGCACGGTGATCCCAAGCTAAAGAGAGAATTCCTATGGGTCTAATAACGATCGACTCCAGTCCACTTGAATCTATACTGACTGTCGGTTTACGCGTTATTCCATCTGTCGAAAGAATAGCCACTTGAGGCTGGTTAATTATTGGTGCTTGAAACATAGTTCCAAATGGTCCAGCGTTGGTGATCGTGAAAGTTCCTCCAGTCAGTTCGTTTTGATGGAGTTTCTTGTTTTTGGCCCTGCTAGAAACATCGTGTATTTGTCTGGCGATGTCTTGTATAGAAAGGTTTTCTACTCTGTGAATCACAGGTGCTATTAAACCTTCAAAATCCAGATCGACAGCTACTGCGATATTTATCTCTTCATTAATCGTTAAATCTGTATCATCGACATTTGCATTTAGGTAAGGAAATTGCTTTAACGCTTCAACCGTTGCTTGCAATATAAAAGGAAGGTAAGTGAGAGTAAATGTTTCAGTTTTTTTCCAGTCATCCCCATGGATTTCTCTTACCATTTCAACATTCTCATAGTCGACTTCCATCGCCGTAAGTACATGAGGTGAAACTGCCTTGGACTTTTGCATATGTTTGCCTATTTGGCGCCTAATTCTGGACAGTGGCTTTTTGTTGATTTTTGTTTCTTCTGAGTCGCTCATGTTTAGTTTGGTTAGAGGGCCTGAGCTATGGCATCGCCAATTGCACTAGTTCCAGTTATTTTGTCTTCTATTTCATAGCAAGCTTTGGTGATCTTTTCAGCCGCATCTTTTTCACCAAGAAAGTCGAGCATCATAGCGCCCGAAAGTATTGCTGCGACGGGATTAGCAATTCCTTTACCGGCAATATCTGGAGCTGAGCCATGAACGGGTTCAAACATCGATGGCCCAGTTCTGTCAGGATTCAGATTTGCTGATGAAGCTAACCCGATACCCCCTGAAACCGCTCCCCCTAGATCGGTCAAGATATCTCCGAATAAATTGTCGGTAACTATGACGTCATATTGTTCCGGTGATTGCACCATATATATGCATGCTGCATCACAGTGGTTGTAGTCGGTGGATACCTCTTTGAATTCATTAGCTACTTCGTAAAACGTTCTTTCCCATAGGTCACCTGCATAAGGCATGACATTTGTTTTGTGAACCATCGTCAGGTGTTTTTTTCTACCCATTGCCAGATTAAAGGCAAAACGAATGGCTCTCTCCACGCCATGACGAGTATTTATTGAACCTTGAGTAGCTATCTCATGAGGGGTTCCATATCTGTGGAAACCACCTTCACCTGCGTATGGCCCTTCGGTGTTTTCCCTCACGACTTGAAAATCAATATTGTTTTCTTCGAATTTGAAAGGCCTTAGATTTACATATAGATCAAGTTCAAATCTCATTTTGAGCAATAGTCCTCTTTCTATTACTCCTGGAGGGACATTTGGGGTTCCGACCGCACCTAGGTATAGAGCATCAAGACTCTTCCATTCGTCTAGGACACTGTCTGGCAAAACTGTTCCATCATGTTCGTATCTTGTTCCACCAAGATCGTATTCGACCGTTTCTATATCCACGCCAGAAGCCGAAATTACTTTAAGACCTTCATTGATGACTTCTGGCCCAATTCCATCTCCGCCGATAATTCCTATCCGGTTCGTCATATTTTTACCCTTTTATGAAGTTTTAATTTCCTGATGCACAAGACCATAAGGATATTCTATTTTGCAAATAAATAAATCAGAAAGCGGCTTTTGGATTTAGTGGTTTTAGATAAATTCCTTGTTTGGTTTAGCAGCATAGTATTTGTTGATTTTTAGGTTAGTTCTGTCAATAGACTTAGCTTAGGGGAAAGATATTTATGATCGATGAAGAGACTGATAGTAATATTGAGTTAGCGCCCTTTTGGGTTAATCCCGAGGTCACCGATCTTCCAATTGATGGTTTTAGGTACACGTCGTCAGATTTCTACAAAAAAGAATGGGAGGGGATGTGGACCAAAGTTTGGCTTCTGCTAGGGCGCGCCAATGAGATTTCTCAAAAAGGCGATTATCAAGTTGAAGAAATCGGTGTCGAGTCGATAATCATGGTACGACAAGATGACGGTTCGATTCGGGCCTTTTACAACGTTTGTCAACATCGAGGCTCACGACTCACAAATAACACTCAGGGACATACTGAAGTTTTCAGATGTCCATACCACAGCTGGGAATGGTCTTTTAATGGAAATCTTCTATCGGTGCAAGACCCGGAAGATTTCCCTCAAGGAAATCCTTGTGATGAATTAACTCTGGTAGAGGTACCCTGTGAAGTTTTCGCAGGATTTATCTGGGTTAACCTAGACTCTGATTGCAAGTCGCTTAAAGAGTATTTAGGGCCTTTATGGGATGAATGGGCAGCTTATGAGATTGACGATTGGGCACGAGTATTAAAAATATCTACTCGTGTTCCCTGCAATTGGAAGGTAATACAAGACAATTTTTGCGAGTCTTATCATCTTCCTACAGTTCATCCCCAATTAGCTGATTCTCATGAGGAGAATTATGCATACACGCAGTTTGACATGTCAGATGAAGGTCACAATCGAATGATCATGATGGGTGCAACGCTTTCAAAAAGTTTGCGTGGGGAAAACCCCGGCCTCCCAGTCCCACTAGCTGAAAGAATGAGGCACTGGGATTTAGAACCCAAGGATTTCGACAAGCGTGTTTACGATGTGAGACTCGCCTTACAGAAAAAAATGAGAGAACTTGGTCCCAGCAGAGGACATACGCACTATGTAAATCTGCGAGACTCTCAGTTGACCGATTCCCATCATTACAATTTATTTCCAAACTGCTCTTTAACTTTTTCTGCTGATGGTGTTTTATTACAACGAATGCGTCCAGACCCAGTAGACCCTCAAAATTGTTTTTTTGACCATTGGTACTACGCAAAAAACACCGAACTCGCAGACTCGGCAACAAATATAGAACTAGCAGGCAATGGAGACTCATATGCGATGATCAAATATGGCGAGCAATCTATGGGATTGATACCAGATCAGGACATAGCTATCTCTGTTATGCAGCAATTAGGTTTACGGTCGCGTGGATACAAAGGTGGTTTTCTATCTAATCAGGAAAGCAGAATCAGACGTTTTCACGACGTTATAGATAGTTACATAGAGTGATTTCAGAATTTAGTTAAAGAGGTGTAAATATGGAAGAGAAATGGTTTACTGATCACCCCCCAAGCGAACGTTGGCCGCATTACACACGAGCTAATGCAGGAGAAGTCCTTCCGACACCAGCAAGTCCTTTTGGTCAGAGTTACGGATTCGATAATTGCATAATGAAAGGCTGGCAGCTGGGTTCAACACAAACAGGTTTCTATGAGTTAGATGAATACAGAGACAGTCCGCCAGAAATGTGTGGCTTTTTTGGAGGTTATTTCTATATAAATCTTTCCTGTATTCGTATGCAAGCAGTAAGAAATCCAGCCATAACAGTCGATCAACTTGACCTCGCTATTTTTGGAGATCAACCAGACTCACCAAAATACGAACCTCACCCAGAAGATGAAAAACCCCATTTACAGCCCTTAGCTGATAAGCACATGCAGTTTGTTCTAAGCGCCTCTGAATGGCCCGAACTTCATGAAGAGAGAGAGCTTGCAGACAAAGAACGTGAAACTAGACCTGACCTCAAGTCACTGAGTGATGATGAACTACTTAAAAGACTCCGAGATCTTCAACCACTCATTGAAAATCTTTCACGCAACCAGATGGTTTCAGCAGGCTCATCTGGTATAGCACCAGGAAT
>CEPK01022791.1_pt1 | contig 39110 bp, 36 predicted proteins | sample 356231 | NCBI WGS metagenome assembly CEPK01 (sample SAMEA2620259, study PRJEB7988) | marine metagenome | biome: marine biome (ENVO:00000447); feature: deep chlorophyll maximum layer (ENVO:xxxxxxxx); material: "saline water (ENVO:00002010), including plankton (ENVO:xxxxxxxx)" | depth 80 m
GGGGTAATAGGACAACTGCAATTTGAGGTGATGGCAGACCGTATCAGAACAGAATATGAAGTACCTGTTGTTTTTGAAGACAGTAATTTAATTACTGCCAGATGGGTTAAATCAGATGAACAAAACTCACTTAATGAATTTATCAAAAAACATAAGGATGTAATTGCTGATGATCATAAAGGAAATCCAGTATTTTTAGCTAGAAATAATTGGCACATAGACCACACAATAGAAGAATGGCCCAACCTAAAATTTTCTAAAGTACTAGAACCTAATACCTAAAATTTTATCTTTCTATATTTCCACTAATTTTAGGAATTCCAAATTCTTCATAGCAAATTTTTGCTAAATTTTGAATACCTTCTCTAATAACTTCTTTACTAGGATGAGCAAAACATAAACGTAATTTATGTCTTCCCGCTTCAGGGTTACTTACCCATTCTGAGCCTGGATTTATAGTTATGTGATGATTTGATGCTAATTCGTACAACCTATCAGTATTTATATTTTCAGGAAGAGTAATCCACAAAAATATTCCACCTTTAGGATATTCATATTCAGCTATAGATCCAAATTCTGATTCTAATGACTCTATCATTACATCACACTTACTTTGCAAATCCTTTACTAATTTAGACGTATGATCTAGATAATATTTTTTACAAAAATCAGCCAATAACATCTGTTCAATAGCTCCGGACCCACCATCGTTTTTAAATGATAAAATCTGACTTATTACTGTCCAAGATGCCACTATGAAACCTACTCTCAAAGCAGGAGCAATAGATTTAGAAAAAGAACCACAATATATAACCCTATCATTTTCAGACATTGAAAAAATAGCTTTTGGTCTTTTTCTATCCCATGTTAAATCTGCATAACAATCATCTTCAAATATTAAAAAATTGTATTTTTCTGCCACTTCAAGTATTTTTTTTCTTCTTTCATTAGGCATAATTGTCGCTGTCGGATTCTGCACTGTAGGGATAGTATATAAAAATTTAGGAAATATATTTTGAGATTTCAATTTTTCTAAAATTTCAACTAGGTTTTCTATAACTATACCTTCATTGTCTAATTTTACTCCAACATGATTAACTTTCATACTTTCAATGCGAGAAATCGCTCCGCCATATGTTGCTTCTTCAACTAAAACTGTATCACCTTTATTTAAAATCAATTCATTTATTAAATCTAAAGCTTGAAGAGAACCTGAAGTTAATAAAATATTATCAATTGATATATTCATACCAACATAATCTTTTAAATAAGAAACTAAAAACTCTCTCAATGAGGTATTTCCTTGTGGACCACTTTTATGCCCATATAAAGCTAAATTATTACCTTGTTGATTTATTACATATTTTGCAGATTCCGCTAATTTATCAACAGGAATATTTTCTTCAGAATTATGTCCACCTACAAAATTATGCTTAACAAGTCCTTCATATTTTTTTGCAGGTGAAGGCAAATCTTTAGAAAAAAAACTTTCAATCTTATAACTCATATTTTCTCCTATTAATGCTTATGAAGTTACTATATTTACTCCAAATTTTTTAAATGCTTTAAATGTTGCATCAACAGAACCAGGAAGATCAACAGGCTTAGTTGCATCCATAATTACATAAGTTTCAAATCCAGCAATTGAAGCATCTACAGCGCTATATGCTACACAAAAATCTAGAGCTAAACCACAAACAAAAACTCTCTTTATGCCCATTGTTTTAAGAGTTCCTTCTAGTCCAGTAGGTGTAACCTTGTCATTTTCCCAAAATGCTGAGTAAGAATCTATTTCTTTTCTAAACCCTTTTCTTATAATTGTTCTAGCTTTTAAAGTATTAAGTTTTGGATGAAATTGTGCACCATGAGTTCCTCTTACACAATGAGCTGGCCATATTGTTTGATCACCATATGGCATTTTTATAGAAGAAAATACTTCAACATCATCATACTGCGTAACAAATGAGCTATGATCTTCTGGATGCCAATCTTGAGTAAGAACTATGTGATTAAAGCTTTCTTGTATAGTATTTATATTGTTAATAATTTTATCACCATCTTTTACAGCTAAACTTCCTCCAGGACAAAAATCATTTTGCACATCTACAATAATTAGCATATCTTCGTCTTTTCCAGCATTCAAACCTTTAATAGATTTTAAATCATCTTGAGCAGAATTCGCATTGGAAATAAAAGTTGTAACTAATGGAAGCATTGTTAAACTTACCGATTGCCTAATAAAATTTCGCCTATTAATATACATATTTATTTAGTTCCTTATTTATTATCAAAACAAAATTATAAAAAATCGTTACAGTTTATCATATAATATTATAAGATAAAATAGTATATAAGTATAACATACTAAATTGTAATATGGTTTAAAAAATGAAAAAAATAATGCTATTAGGTTCAGGAGAATTAGGTAAAGAAGTAGTTATTAGTGCCCAAAGATTAGGATGCACAATAATAGCGGTAGACCGATATTCAAATGCTCCCGCTATGCAAGTTGCAGACCATAAAGAAGTAATAAATATGTTAGATGAAAATGAACTTAAAAATTGTATTAATAAACATAATCCAGACTTAGTTGTTCCTGAAATTGAAGCAATACGAACAGAAGTCTTACTTGAATTAGAACAAGAAGGTAGAACTATAATACCAACAGCGCGCGCAGCTAACTTAACTATGAATAGAGACAGAATAAGAGATTTAGCAAAATCTATAGGTCTTCCTACTGCTAAATATGAATATGCAGAGACAATAGAAGAATTTACCGATGCAGTAAAAAATATAGGTTTACCTTGCGTTGTAAAACCTGTTATGAGCAGTTCTGGAAAGGGGCAAAGTACTTTAAGAACCATGGATGATATTCAAAATTCATGGGATTATGCCATATCTGGAGCAAGAGGTGATAGAGTAAGAATCATTGTTGAAGAATTTATTGATTTTGACTATGAGATAACCTTGCTCACAGTCAAACAAAAAAATGGAGCTACAGTTTTTTGTCCTCCAATTGGTCATTTTCAAGAGCGAGGAGACTATCAATATAGTTGGCAGCCACAAGAAATGTCAGACCAAGCAATAAAAAAAGCTCAAGAAATAGCAAAAACTATTACGGATAATTTAGGCGGAAAAGGTATTTTTGGAGTAGAGTTTTTTATAAAAGATAATGAAGTTATTTTCAGTGAATTAAGTCCAAGGCCTCATGACACTGGTATGGTGACAATGAAAACTCAAAGACTAAGTGAATTTGACTTACATGTAAGAGCATTTTTAGAATTACCTATTACTCAAGATATGATTGATAACTATTTTACTCCAGGTGCAAGTCATGTAATCCTAGCTACTGAAGAGGGAGAGGTTGATAAAATCACGGGGATTGACGAGGCCTTATCTGACTCAGATATAGATATAAGAATTTTTGGTAAATTAACCACACGCAAATATAGAAGAATGGCAGTAGCTCTAGGACCATCTTTAGAACAAGTTAAAAAAGCTGCATCAAAAATTAAAATAATAGTAAAGTAATAGAATCTCAACTATACTTGAGACAATCTTTTATGAAGTTCTTCCCTTTGTAATTCTAATTCTTTAGGCACAAAGGTGCCAAACTTATCGAAATGCTCTTTTACTTCTTCAATTTCTTTAATTCCTTCTTCTTTAGGAATTTTTATCAAGGCATCAAAATCAGAAGTATTAAAATCAAGGCCTTCCCAATTAATATCTTCAAATTTTGGAACCAAACCAAATGTTCCATCACTTGCATCTACTCTAGAATTCACTCTATCTATAATCCATTTTAATACTCTCATATTCTCTCCAAAACCAGGCCAAATAAAATTTCCATTCTCATCTTTTCTAAACCAATTAACCCTAAAAATTTTTGGTGCTTTATTATTATGCTTATGTCCAAGTTCTAGCCAATGTTTCCAATGTTGTGCCATATTATATCCACAAAATGGAAGCATAGCGAATGGATCCCTCCTTATAGAAGCTTGATTTAATGCTGCAGCAGTAGCTTCAGATCCCATAGTAGCTGCCATAAATACTCCATGATCCCAATTAAAAGATTCATAAACTAATGGAAAAGTCTTAGATAATCTTCCTCCAAATATAAAAGCTTCAATTTCTACACCTTCAGGACTTTCCCAATCGTCGTCTAAACTAGGACATTGCGAAGAAGGAACTGTGAACCTAGCGTTAGGATGGGCAGCTTTAGTTTTATTTTCAGGAGTCCAATCATTTCCCTGCCAATCTATTGCATGAAGAGGTGGATCTCCATCCATACCCTCCCACCAAACATCTCCTTCATCAGTTAGAGCAACATTAGTAAATATACAATTTGACTTTAACATTTCCATCGCATTAGGATTAGTACTATAAGATGTGCCTGGAGCGACACCAAAAAATCCAGCTTCTGGATTTATTGCTCTAAATCTACCATCATCCGTTGGTTTTATCCAAGCAATATCATCCCCAACAGTTTTTACTTTCCATCCTTCAAAACATTCAGGAGGCATCATCATTGCCAAATTTGTTTTTCCACACGCACTTGGAAAAGCAGCTCCAACATAAGTTGTATTTCCTTTAGGGTCTTCCAATCCTAATATAAGCATATGCTCTGCCAACCAACCTTCTTCATTGGCCATTTTTGAAGCTATCCTTAATGCAAAACATTTCTTACCTAAAAGCGCATTACCTCCATATCCAGAACCATAAGACCATATGGACCTATCTTCAGGAAAATGAACTATATATTTATCTTCTGGATTCGGAGCACAAGGCCAACTTACATCCTTTTGAAAATCTTTAAGTGGCATACCAACAGAATGCATACATTTTATAAAATTATCATTATCCCCTAAAATATCTAAAACTTGTTTACCCATTCGAGTCATTATTCTTTGATTAACCACAACATAAGGACTATCAGAAATTTGAATACCAATATGTGAAATTGGAGAATTTAATGGTCCCATGGAAAAGGGAATTACATACATCGTGCGCCCTTCCATACAGCCAGAAAACAATCCAGATAATTTCTCTTTCATAGAATCTATATCGGACCAATTATTAGTAGGTCCAACATCATTTTCAGATGGAGTGCAAATAAACGTTCTATCCTCTACTCTTGCTACATCACTCGGATGAGATCTAGCTAAAAAACTGTTAGGTCTTAATTCAGGGTTTAAGCGAATTAGTGTACCTGCCTTTACCATCTCTTCACATAATTTATCATACTCTTCCTGTGAACCATCACACCAATAAATACTTTTAGGTTTACAAATTTGGGCCATTTCAGAAACCCAATTATTTAAAGCTGTATTTGAGGTATTCATATTTAAGTGACTCCCACCACTAGAAAATAAAATATTATTAGAAACATGTTTCTAAATGGAAATCAACAAATTCTATTACAATAATAATATAAAAGTTACGATAGTAATTTATGAGTAAATTTATTTATAGATTTTATATCCAAATTATAATTACATTTATCAAGACAAGGTGCATCAATACATGAAGAACATGAAGCAGCATTATTGGTAATTTGTGAATAAGAAAGTATTGCATTATCTGGATTTTTATAATCTACTGCATACATACGGGACCTCATTACATCAGAAATATGTACATCATTTGGACATATATTATTACATGAATTGCATCCCGGAGGACATATGTTTTCTTTATTTAAAGAAAAATATTTTTCTAATAAATTGTAAGAACTTTTTTCAGAAAAATTCTTAGAATTTATATATGCCAATTCATCAATTAAAGAATCAGATGTCATAGATATAACTGCAGCATCCGCATAATTAGTATTTAAAGCCCATTTAATAGCCGCTTGTGCATAAGTTAACTCAAGTTCCTCATATGGTTTCATGTCATTTAATCGAGCACCTGCAAGGGTTTTCATAGCTATTACACCAATACCTTTTTTTCTAGCTTTTTCTAAAACTATAGGAAGCGTTGGATTTATAGCTACAAAATGAAAAGTATGACGCAATTTTTCCAAAAATTTTGGATCTTGAGCAAAACTAAATGCGGATAATATTACATCTACTAAATTATTATCTATGCAGTAATCTAAACATTCAGCTAAATTACTACCATGACCAGAAACACCAGAATATCTAATTTTACCTTGTTGTTTAGCAAGATCTATAAATTCCCACCATTCTTCATTTCTTAATCTATTTACAGAATTTACTGCATGATTATAATATATATCTATATAGTCCGTCTTTAATCGTCTAAGTGAACCTTCTAAAGATTTCATAAAATCATCTTTTTGTTCATAAGTTCTTGCTTTAGTTTTAGTTCCAATAACTATATCATTTCTCACCGAACTAAGGGCATTTCCAATAGCTGTTTCTGAATCACCACCATGGTATGATTCTGCAGTATCAAAATATCTTATACCTTTATCGTAGGCATGTAATGCTATTCGTTCACTCGATGTAGAAGAAGACCCATAACCTATTTCAGGAATGATTATATCAGTATTACCTAATTTTACCTCAGATGAATATGAGTCTTGGGAATAGCTATTCGTTGTTTTAGTTACCCCTGCCAATAATGAGCTTAAAAGAAAATTTCTCCGATTTATTTTCATATTTACCTTCCTAACTTTTTAAAAAAAGTTTTTTTTCTTTTAATAATGTTACACTTATAAATAAAAACAATATTAACATTACAACTTTATTAATCATCCAATTTGTATCCCATATATTCCATTGAGGATCATTAAAAAATAAATACAATTTTAATATTATAATAATTAGCTCCGCAATAGATATTACGGAACCAAAAATAAAAGTATATCTTGATATATTTAAGAAACTATATGCCAACCATATATGAGCCACCCACCAAAAATCCCACATTATGTAGTTAAGAAAATCATGCCCATAATTAACTGCGTAAACTATTGGGAATAAAAATTTAATAAAAACGGTCCAAGCAGCCATTAAAATCAACCATGCTGCCAACAAATTAAACCAAGTTTCTTTTTTAATAGACATATTAATACCAATAAAAATATTATCGATTGCAAATAATATAAAACATATAAATAATAATTTAAAGATTTAAGGAAATATAAATATGAAAAAGATCACAGGCCGCTCAGCATTTTTAGAAATTCTAAAAGATGAAGGTGTTACTCATCTTTTTGGAAACCCTGGAACAACTGAACTTCCTATTATGCATGCTTTAAAGGACTTTCCTGAAATCAAATATATTCTAGGTTTGCAAGAATCTATAGTAGTAGCCATGGCAGATGGCTACTCAAGAGCTACAGGAAAGCTATCTGCTTGTAACGTGCATGTGGCACCAGGCTTAGGAAATGCAATGGGCGCCATATATAATGCTAAATTTGTTGGAAGCCCGATAATTATAACTGCAGGACAACAAGAACAAGGGCATGGTTTAATGGAACCTATGTTGTATGGCCCTTTAGTAAGAATGGCGGAACCACTTGTAAAATGGGCAACGGAAGTCACTAGACTAGAAGATCTACCAAGAATTATGAGAAGAGCTGCTAAAATAGCTTTATCTCCCCCCACTGGACCTGTATTTATTTCATTACCTGGAGACATCCTCAATACCGAAGCAAAAATAGATTTAGGCAAATCAAGCCGAATTATTGATACATATAAACCAAATCATGATACCATTGAATTAATAGCAAATAAAATTACTAAGCATAAAAATCCTGTAATTATAGCGGGTCATGAAGTTGCTACTTCTAATGCATTCACAGAAATAAGTTCATTTGCAGAAATAACTGGATCGGCTGTATATCAGCAAACAGTTCCTCATGGCTCTCACTATCCATCTGAACATATTGCCTTCATGGGAACACTTCCTAGATTACAAAAACCTACTAAAAAAATATTAGACAACTATGATTTATTAATTTGTATAGGATGTGATGGATTAAGAATGTCTGTTTGGAGCGAGATAGAGCCACTTCCACCAAAGATGGCAATCATTCATATTGGCTTAGATGACTGGCAAATAGGAAAAAATTATTACACAGAACTTGGTATAATAGGAAACGTAAAAACTACTCTAAATGATCTTAATCTGTTTTTAATAAACACATTAACACCAAAATATGTGAAACAAGCAAATAATAATTTAAAAATTATCTCTAAAAATAATTGGACTGCCAAAAGAAAAAACTTATCCCTAAAAACATTAGATGACAAATTTAAAAAACCAATTACGCCTAATTGGTTAATGATGAATTTAGCAAATAACATATCAAAAAATAATATAGTTGTAGAAGAAGGTCTTGTATCTACAAGATCTCTTCTTAATTACTTACCATATAAAAATAATAAAGACTTTTATGGTCTTGCAAGTGGAGGTATTGGATGGGCTGTATCTGGAGCAATAGGAATTTCATTAGCCAATCCTAAAAAAACAATCATAGCAATTATTGGAGATGGAAGTTCAATGTATGGAATACAATCATTATGGTCTGCAGCCCATTACAAACTTCCTATAATCTATATAATAGCTAACAACCAAAGCTACAGAATTATTAAAGAAAGACTCGAAGCTTTTCATAAAAATACAAATTTTGTTGGCATGGATTTTAATAAACCAAAAATCGATTTCTTAAAACTTGCAAATTCTCTTGGCATTAAATCTGAAACTATAGATAAACCACAAACTTTAGATGCTGTATTTAATAGAGTTTTTAAATATAAAAAACCTTATTTACTAAATGTGATGGTGGATAAAGGTTATTAAATATTATCCATTCGGTGTTATAATTATTTTCCCAGAACGATTATAAGCAGCTGAATGTTTTACTGCTTTTTTAATTTCTTCTAACGAATAAGTTTCTTCAATGGGCACATATAATTTCTTAGATTCTATTAAACTTGCAAGATAATTATACATATCAAAAATTTCTTTCCTATTCATTTTTTGTAGCCATGGCATTAACCAAAAACCAGTAAGGACTAATCTTTTAAATACAGTTTGGTAGGATGTCATCTCTATATTTTTACCAGATAATAATCCATAATTTAAAATTGTAGCCTCCTCTACTAAACATTCACCAATTCTAAGAATAATATCACCTCCTACAGCATCAATAGCTAATTTTATATCACCACCATTAGTTAACTCTTTTACTTCAGAAGCCATACTTGGAGAATCCTGAATGACAAGATCAGCCCCTATATCTTTTAGATCACTAGCTAATTCTTTTCTTCTTACTATATTTATAGTTTTAATTCCTTCCATTTTAGCAAGTCTAATTATACATTGCCCAACACCTGAATTTGCGGCATCTTGAATTATCCAATCACCTGGTTGAAGTTTTACATATTTTTTTAACATTAAATAAGCCGTTGCGGGATTAACCTTCAACATTGATAATTGAATGGGATCAATATCATTAGGTAGCATAATAAGATTTTTTTCATCCACAATTTTTTGTTGTACCCAATTTTCTCTATCTAGAGGCAAAACAATGTCGCCCTCTTTAAATCCTTTGACTAAATGTCCAACTTTTTTAACTTTTCCCACACACTCGGCTCCTAATCTTGCCGGAAGTTTAGCTTTAACACCATACTTTCCCTCAATATTTAAAACATCTGCCGGATTTATAGGACATGCTAATACATCTATTAACACTTCATTTTCACCTGGAATATCTAGGTCAGGTACATCAATGCAATCTATTACTTCATCTGGTTTTCCATAATTTGAAAATTGAGCGATTTTCATATTAATATCCTTTTTTAATATATACAAAAACTATAAATAATTTTAATTATAAAAAGACAATATAGGATAATAATAAAAAAAATAATATGAATATCTTTTACAAAATATTAAATCATAATATTTATAAAATAATTGAACTGTTAATTCTAAGTTCTACAGTACCATTTTTAGTACTGGTAATGAAACTATATAATTTAGTAATTCCCGTATTATGGATTGTGACATTATATTGTCTTTTAATTTACTTTTTTAAAAACCATCAGGTTAAATTTGAATTTAAAAATATTTTTAATTTCAATTTTAAAATATTATTTAAAATATTAGCCCGATGGGTTCTTGTAAGTATAATATTATATCTATTAACTTATTATTTCTTTATAGATAAACTTTTTATAATACAAAAAAATAAACCTGAAATATTATGGAAAATAATGTTACTTTATCCATTATTTTCTGCTCTTCCTCAAGAATTTATCTTTTGTAAATTCTTTTTTTACAGATATAAAACTATTTTTAAAACTAATTTTAATTTAATTACATCCAGTGCAATTTTTTTCTCAATTGCACATATATTATTTCTAAATTTTTTAGCACCCATTTTAAGTTTAATTGGAGGTTTATTATTTGCTAGTACATATAACAAGCATAAATCATTATTATTGGTTTCCATTGAACATGGCCTATATGGTAATTCATTATTCTTTTTTGGTTTAGGATGGTATTTTTGGGGCGGAAGTTTGAATTAATGCTTTGTAAAAACAATTTACTAATACATATAAAACTAAACTATTACATATGTGCCATACAAAATGGGTTCCATGTATATTTTCAGCACAAAAATAATGATCAACAGCCCTAAAGGATATAGATAAAGTAAATATTAGTGCTGCCAATAAAATATGTAAGCTAAAGTCTATTTTATTTATGAAACTTATTAAAAATATTATATAAAGATGAATTAAAATTATAACGTAGAAACTTGAATCTCCTAAAAATAAAAAGTTACTTTTTAGAATTCCACCCAAATAGAAATATAGAAATGGAGAAATGAATGCATGAGAGGCTGAGGAAAGTTTATTTAATTTTAGCAAACAATAGCTTATTAAATAAATATAAATTAATATAAATATCAAAATAAATAAAATATCTACTAAACCAGTTATTTTACTTGGAATAGTATGAAAAAGAAAACTTCCAATTCCTATAAAAAATATGGAAAAAGAAAAAACGTTTACATAAATTTGGTCTCTATATTTTTTGTATATAAATATGGCTACAATTAGAAAAGCTAAATTAGTAATAGAATTTAGTGGTTCTGATAAGAAACTATCCGTCGTTCTTTCGCAATAATAATACATAGTTAAAAACTACTTTTATTTTATCTTAATGACAAATTATTAAAAAATACATTATTATAGTAATTTATAATTTTCACAGAATTAAACCTTATGCAAAAATCTCATTACAAAAACGACTTAAATATATGGTTTATTATACTAGGTGTTTGGCTAGTCTATTTTTGTTTTGGCTTTACCGTCAATTCAGTTGCTCCCTTAGTACCATTTATTACAGAAGATCTAAATATTACATATAAAGAAATGGGTCTTATACTAGGGGCATGGCAATTTATATATATATTTTTTGCTCTACCTGCAGGAATTTTTGTTGATAAGTATGGTCTTAAAATATCAATATTTATTTCCGCCATTATAATAACTTTATCTTTATTGTTTAGAGGGTTTTCTGAAAGTTTTTTTTATATGTGGTTGGCTGTTGCTTTATTTGGTGTAGGAGGTCCGTTAATTTCTGTGAGCGCTCCTAAAACAGCTTTAATATGGTCTAATCAAAAAAATAGAGTTATTTCAATGGGCATACTTCTTACAGGTCCTTTTATAGGAGGTATATGTTCTTTGTCTCTTACTAATACTATCATGATGCCATTAATGAATAATAATTGGAACTATGTATTTTATTCATATAGTCTTTTACCATTACTATCTGCCATTTTGTGGCTAGTAATTTATAATGTTTTCTGGAATAAAGATTTTGATAATAATACACAAGCAATTAAATCAAATATAAGTCATACTTTAAAACTATTAATAAATAAAAAAAGATATATCTTAGTTATTTTTGTTGGCATTATAATAATGTATTTGGTTCATGGAATATCGGGTTGGATGCCAAAAATTTTATCCTCTAAAGGTATAAATATAAGTTATGCAAGTAATTTAGCTACTATTCCTGTAATCATTGGAATAATTTCAGCTCTTTCTGTACCAAGATTTTCTAATAGCAAAAATAGACTTAAAATTATTTTCCTTCTTTTTATAAATGTTATGTTGTCAATGCAGTTTATAAAATACTCAGAATCTTATTTATATATGTTTGGCCTTTGTTTTATTGGTATTTCTACAGGATCATTAATGACCTTATTAATTAGTCATCTTTCTGACACTAAAGATATTTCTTTCAGTAATATAGGAATAGCATCAGGTTTATTTTATTCAATAATTCAAATAGGAGGTGTTCTAGGTCCTTATTCCATCGGCATAATATATGACTTGACTCAAGATTTTAATAACGCACTAACTTTTAATATATTAGTAACATTATTATCTTTTTTACCTTTATATTTATTAGCAAAATTAAAAAATTTATAAATTATTGCTATATAATAATAAAATTAATTAGGTGTAACATAAGCTGACAATCCTTTAACATTTTCATCATAAATTAATTGTCTATTACTAGGAGGAAAAGCCCTTTGCCTGCAATCAATTCTTGGACACGATCTACACGATACGCCGACAGGAACTATACTCTCTGAAGAATCTAATAAAATATTATCCGCATAAATCATATCTTTAGCATTATCTAAGCTACATCCTAATCCTATTGAGTAAAAGCTTTCAGGACTATCAAATCCTCCACTTCGTTTTTGAAATGCTCTTGCTATACAAAAGAATTTACTTCCATCAGGCATCATAGATACTTGAACTTTAATTCTATCTGGTGTTGTGAATGCTGAATATATATTTAATCTAGGACATGCTCCACTATATCTTGAAATTGCAATACCTGATGCTGAAAATCTTTTTGATATATTTCCCGCAATGTCCACTCGCATCATATGAAATGGAATAGCTCTAGACCCTGGTTTTTGCAAAGTAGTTAACCTATGGCAGACTTGTTCAAAACTAGCTTGAAATCTATTTTCTAAAACTTCAATATCATATCTTGTCAACTTGGCATGATCTAAAAAATTGTCATATGGAAGAATAAGAGCGCCTGCAAAGTAGTTTGAAAGTGCTAGTCTTCCTAGTTTTCTAACTTCTCCTTCTGATTCTATATTTTCTTTATCTAGAATATGATTTATTGCATCATCTGCAAATAATAATCCCATTTGCTGTGCTACTAAAAATGTTTTACTAGCTTGAGGGAGTCTATCGCTTACAACTAGAGTTTTTGCTACTGGATCATAATACCTGATAGTATCATGCTTTAATTCTGGAGGAATCGTAGCTACTCTAATACTATGTTTGGATGATAAGTACTCTACTAGGCTGACGTACAAACTAAAATTGTTAAATTTTGAAAGTTGAGAAGTTATTTTATCTGCTGACTCTTCCAAAATAGGAAAATAATTAGAATTTTTCTGAATTAAATCTGATATAATTTCTGCAGATATATTATTTTTTATTTCTCCTAAAGACCCTCCATTTCCATTTAGGTCTTCCATAGTTCTTGTCTTTATCTGTTCTGTTTTAAATACATCATATAACCTAATAATACTTTTTGCTATTTCAGGCTGACTTGAGACTAATTCCTGAACATCATGATTTTTAAGTTCAATTGATTCAAATAATTCATCACTAAAAGCTTCCATTAAATTTGATAATAGCCCAGAGTCATTTTCTGCTCCAATATCTGATAATTCTATATTAAACTCGGTAGCCAAAGTAAGTAATAATTTTCCGGTTATATTTCTTCTATTATTTTCAATAAGATTTAAGTAAGGTGTTGATATCCCAAGTAGACTTGCAAGTTGCTGCTGACTAAGCTTTCTTTCTCTTCTGATCCGTTTAATAGCAGAACCTAATTTTATTGAACTATTATTCATTAAAATTCTCCATTTTTGTAAATATTTACAAAATTAACTAAATTTACAAGAATATTATAACATATTTACAAAACGATTTGTAGTTTTTTATTGGTTTTTAAGGATTTTTATAGTAAATAATTTACAAAAATTAATTATTTACGAATGGAAATTATTATGGACGACACTATCTTAGAAGGTTTATCCCCAAGCACAAATACAAAATGTGATGCAAAAAATGATTTGGAAACAGTTACTAATAAAACGGATACCAAATGGGATGCTCCATCATGGGCAAATGACAGATGGAATAATATAAAAAGAGATTATTCTAAAGAAGATGTCGAAAAACTAAAAGGTTCTATTTCTATAGATTATACTTTAGCTGAAAATGGAGCAAAAAAGTTATGGGAATTATTACATAATGAAGATTACGTTAATACCCTAGGCACATACACTGGAAACATGGCAGTTCAGCAAGCTAGAGCAGGTTTAAAAGCCATATATTTGTCTGGATGGCAAGTTGCTGCTGATGCAAATAGTACTGGACAGATGTACCCTGACCAAAGCCTCTATCCAGTAAATAGTGTGCCAGATGTAGTAAAAAAAATTAATCAAGCTTTTATCAGAGCTGATCAAGTTCAGCATATGGAAAAATGTGAAAAAGTTGATACTACTAATATTGACTTTTTTCTTCCTATAGTTGCTGATGCAGAAGCAGGTTTTGGCGGACCTCTAAATTGCTTTGAATTGATGAAATCAATGATTGAAGCAGGTGCTGCAGCAGTTCATTTTGAAGATCAACTTGCGTCAGAAAAAAAGTGTGGCCATTTAGGCGGTAAAGTATTAGTTCCTACTTCTACATTTGAAAGAACTCTTAATTCAGCTAGATTAGCAGCAGACGTAATGGGTGTACCTACTTTAATAATGGCAAGAACAGATGCAGAAGCTGCAAGATTAATAACCAGTGATGTTGATGAAAGAGATAGAAAGTTCTTAACAGGAGACAGAACAACAGAAGGTTTCTATAGAATGACAGGAGGAATTGACTGTGCGATAGCTAGAGGAATAGCTTATGCTCCTTATGCTGACCTAGTATGGTGTGAAACGGCTACACCTAATTTAGATGAAGCAAGAAAATTTGCAGAAGCAGTTAAAAAAGAATATCCAGATCAAATGCTGGCATATAACTGCTCTCCATCATTTAACTGGAAAAAATATTTAGATGAAGCACAAATGAAATCTTTCCAGAAAGAAATAGCTGCCATGGGATATAAATTCCAATTTATTACTTTAGCAGGGTTTCATAATTTAAATTATTCAACATTTAAACTTGCTGAAGCATATAAAGAAAATGGAATGGCTGCTTATTCTGAGCTACAACAAAATGAATTTAGCATAGAAAGTAATGGATACTCAGCTACTAGACATCAAAGAGAAGTAGGTGTTTCTTATTTTGATGCGGTATCAAATGCAGTAACTAGAGGGCAATCCGCTACAACTGCTATGAAAGAATCTACAGAAACAGATCAATTTTAATTTTCTTCCCCTCGTTTAGAGTTTATCTCTAAACAATAAATAAGTAAGGGGGCTTAATTGTCCCCTTACTATTTTAAAATATTTATATTATAATATTTTAATTAAATTAGGAGATTAGAATGTTTAAAGCACTAATATTTGATAAAAATAATGATGAACTACCCCACGGTTCAATTAGAGAAGTTAACTTAGAAGAACTTCCTGAAGGAGATGTTCTAGTAAACATTGAATATTCTACAATAAATTATAAAGATGGACTCGCTATTACTTCAAAATCTCCAATAATGAAAAGTTTTCCTATGGTACCTGGAATAGATTTTTCCGGTACAGTTGAAAATAGTTCAAATTCAGACTTTAAAATTGGTGACAAGGTTGTTTTAAATGGCTTCGGTATAGGCGAAAAGTATTGGGGAGGATACGCACAGAAAGCTAGAGTAAATGGAAAATGGTTAATTAAATTAAATGATAACCTATCTACAAAACAAGCCATGGCTATAGGAACGGCAGGATATACAGCAATGTTATGTATAATGGCCTTAGAAGATCATGGCGTTACTTGTAATAAAGGTGAAATTTTAGTTACTGGAGCTACAGGAGGAGTAGGAAGTATAGCTATTTCAATATTATCTAAACTTGGATACTCTGTGACTGCTTCAACTGGAAGAGTTGAACAATATACAAATTATTTAACATCTTTAGGCGCAAATAAGGTAATTGACAGAAATGAACTTTCCGAAAAATCGAAACCATTAGGTAAAGAAACATGGGCTGGTGCAGTAGATTCAGTTGGAAGTCACACACTAGCTAATATTTGTGCACAAACAATGTATGGAGGTACCGTTGCGGCTTGTGGACTAGCACAGAATTTTGATTTACCAGCAACTGTAATGCCGTTTATATTAAGAGGTGTAATACTTGCAGGTGTAGATAGCGTTTATTGCCCTATTGAAAAAAGAAAAAAAGCATGGGATAGACTATCAAAAGATCTTGACCTAAGCCAACTGAATAATATGACAAAAGTGATACCATTATCTGAAGTTGTAGATACAGCTACAAATCTTATGAATGGAAAAACCTATGGTAGAATTATCGTTGATGTAAATACTTAATATTATTCATTATTTACAATTTTTTGTGATCTAGACTCATCTAAATAATAACTATTATTAATATTTAAATTTTTATCTAATTCTATTAGCATTGGATTACCAGTCGGAATTTCAAGCGTATTAATTTTTTCATTAGAAATATTAAATAACTTTTTACATAGTGCTCTTAAAGAGTTTCCATGCGCCGTGATAATTATGTTTTTATTTTCTTTTATGTATTTCAATATATTATTTTCAAAATAAGGTATTACCCTGTCATATGTATCTTTTAAAGATTCTGTATTTGGTATCTTATTAGAATCTATACTGCTATATAATTTGTCAAATCTCGGATTATACTCATTTTTTTCACTTAGGTCTGGAGGAGCAATATCCCATGACCGTCTATATATTTTAATTTGTTCCTCACCTAATTTTTCTCTCATTTCTGATTTATTTAGACCTGTTAATTCTCCATAATGCCTCTCATTTAATTCCCAAGATTTTATAACACCTAAATGTTCTAAATTCATATTTTGCAAAATAATATCTAAAGTTTTATTGGCTCTTTTTAAGTAAGATGTAAAAGCATAATCTATACTTTGATTTGCTTTCTTTAATAATTTCCCAGCTAAATTTGCCTCACTTATACCGTTTTCAGATAAATCAACATCATACCAACCAGTGAAACGATTTTGCAGATTCCACAAACTTTGCCCATGTCTAACCAAAATCAATTTACTCATTTTTATCCCTATTATGCAGTTTTGTTTGAATATATATATCAACTTTTTAAATAAAAAAATTAAAATTTATAATTTATTTAGAATAAATATATAAATGTAGCCCTAAAGTTAAATACTAATTATTATTTATATCTTTGAAGCTCTCTGGAAGCCTTTCTTTCCAAGAACCTCTTTCAACTTTACTTAGAAACATAGAAATAACAGAATTAAATTGTGAAGGTTCTTCTAAATTAATTGCATGTCCTGTTTGAGGATAAATCCATAATCCCGATGTTTTAATTTTTCTTTTTAAATAAATATTAATATCTAAACATAGTTCATCTTCATCTCCCACCATTAATAAAGTAGGAATATCCATTTTAATAAATTCCTCCTCAAAATCTATTAAAGAAGGTCTCAAGGCTTGATATTGTCTCATAGTTAGAGAGCTACCAGTAGCAGAATGTTCCTCCAAATGATCTAGAAATTGTTTGTATGCTCTTGGATCCTTTCTCAATAATTGCAATCTAGAACCTGAATTACCAATGATTTTAGCGGCCTGAGCAGAACCTTCTTTTTCAAATATGTCAGCAAGATCATTTGCCATATTTATAAAACTTTTTCTATCCTTAGGCATAGCTCCTGAACCCACTCCTGCAATTACTAAAGATGCCACCATTTCCGAATATTTTATTCCAAAAATTAAAGATGCATATGCTCCCATACTTAATCCAACTATATGAGCTTGGTTAATTTTAAGATTTTTCATCAAATTGAGTATATCATCTACCGAAAATTCATATCCATAATCTTCAGGGTTTTCTGAGACTTCAGATGGAGTATAACCTCTAGCATTAAATGCAACACATCTATAATCTCTTGAAAAATAGCGTAATTGTTGTTCCCATTCTCTTAAATCTGAGCCAAATTCATGAACAAAAATTATAGGAAACCCATTTCCTACTTCTTCATAATATAACTTTATTCCATTAGACAAAGCATACGGCATAGCTATCCTCCTAAAATTTCCTAATTACCATTAAATTTTGGCTTTCTTTTTTCCTTAAAAGCTTGGCGGCCTTCCTGATAATCATTACTTGCAAAACATACTTGTTCAGCTTCAATACAATTTTTATATTCTATATCATTATTTGGGTTTGCATCTATTGACATTTTTGCCGAAGATATTGTTAAAGGAGCATTTTCACAAATATTATTAATTATATTACTTATATTTTTTTCGAATTCACTCTCTTTAAATAATCCATTTATAAGACCCATTTCAAAAGCCTCATCTGCAGTAAATTGTCTTGCGGTATAAAAAATATACTTAGCATTAGAAGGTCCTACTATCTCTCTAAGTCTTTTGATGCCGGCATAATCATAAGCCAAACCTAATTTTGCTGCAGGAATAGCAAAAGAGCTTTTTTCAGAAGCAAGTCTTAAATCGCAGGACAAAGCTGTAGCTAAACCGCCACCTATACAATATCCATCTATCATAGCAATAGTTGGTATAGACATTTGTTGTAATAATCGCATACTAGTTTTAGAAGCATTATCATATTTTTTTACTTCTTCCAGTCTAGATCTATTATCATCAAATTCAGATATATCCGCACCAGCAGAAAAAGCCTTACTACCCTCTCCTTTTAAAACTATACAACGAACACTTTTATTTATCTCATATTCCTCAAGGATTTTTCCAATATTAAGCCACATCTCAAAATTTATAGCATTTAGCTTTTTTGGGTTATTAAGTATTATATATGCGACATTATCTTTTATATAATGAATAATATTTTTTGAATTATTTGTCATATAACCTTCCTCATCTTTAGTAATTTAATTTTTTCACTTTTGTATCCAAGCTCCTCTAATATTTCTTCAGTATGTTCTCCTTTTTCTGGTGCAGCTTTATAAAAATTACTTGGTGTTCTGCTAAGTTTAACTGGCTGTCCTACTAAATTAATATTACCTAATTTATTATGTATAACAGATTGCGACATATTATTATGTTTAACTTGAGGGTCAGAAAATACTTCTTCAATATTATTTATTGGACCACACGGAATACTGACTTTATTTAATTTAAGAATCCATTCATTATTAGTACCTTGTGATAATGCTTCAACAATTATTTTAGTTAAGCGTTTTCTGTTCTTTGTTCTTAAATCATCGTTTAAAAAGTCTTTATCATTTGTATATTTTTCTATATTTAATGCTTTGCATAATCTCTTCCACATTTCATTTCCTGCTGATGCTATATTTATATATCCGTCTAAAGTAGGATATGTGCCCATAGGAGTCATAGTTGGATGATCATTTCCAGTCTGACCTGGTATTTCTTGATTTATTAAATATCTTGCTGCTTGAAAATCTAACATTGCAATTTGAGACTCTAAAAGTGATGCAGACACATGCTGGCCAATGCCAGAAATATTTCTTTCATATAATGCTGTTAATATTCCTAACGCACAATGAAGACCTGCACTTAAATCTGCTACTGGTATTCCTACTCTCAAAGGACCTTTTCCTTCATGGCCAGTTACTGACATTAGCCCTCCCATACCTTGAGCAACCTGATCAAAACCAGGTAAATGCGCATATGGTCCTGTTTGACCAAAACCTGAGATACTTGCATAAATCAATTTTTTATTTTCTTTTTTTAAATCCTCGTAATCAATACCTAATCTTTTCTTCACATTTGGTCTAAAATTTTCAACTATTACATCAGCCGTTTTAGTTAATTTTTTTAAAATTTTTTTCCCTTCTTTATCTTTAAGATTAATAGTAATACTTCTTTTATTACGGTGTAAGTTTTGAAAATCTGATCCATGCCTTGCACCTCCTAAATCAATATCACTATTGCTTATATTAGGTAACTCAACCTTAATTACGTCTGCTCCCCAATCCGCAAAATGCCTTACTGCTGAAGGTCCTGCTCTTACTCTAGTTAAATCAATAACTTTTAATCCTTTCAACGCTGTTTTCATATTCATACCTTTTTTATTTATAAACTATATAGTAACAGTAATTATGTTTAATTTTAATAAAATATTTTTTGAATCAGCCTTGAAAGTAAATGATTTAATAACCACATTATACTTGAAGGATGCTTCAATAGATTCTTCAAATTCGTAGTCTGATATTAACAGACTTATATTAACAGAAAGTGCCTATTAAGGGCTTTCGCATTTTTAGTCGCTCAAAGGAGGGCAATATGAATACTTTTGATTTAACACCTTTTTACCGTCATTCTGTAGGATTTGATCATCTAGAAAATATATTTGATAGCATGATAAAAATGAATGATATTTCTGAAAATTATCCACCATATAATATAGAATCTAACGGTAAGGATAGCTATACCATTGAAATAGCTGTGGCAGGTTTTGATGAAAATAACTTAACAATAAGCTTAGAAAACGGTCAACTTACTGTAATAGGAAATAGGGAAGATGATAATTCACAGTATATGCATAGAGGTATAGCAAATCGTTCTTTTAAAAGAACTTTTAAACTAGCTGAGTATGTAGAAGTCATTGGAGCTGGAATTAAAAATGGAATTCTAGAAATACATTTAGAAAGACAACTTCCAGAAGAACTGAAGCCCAAAAAAATAGAAATAAAAACTGGTAATGCTTTTAAAAGGTTTTTGGATTCTACAGCAAAAACTATAGAAGCTGAAATAACAAAATAAAAATAAGAGTTAGGAGGATACAATAAATATCCTCCTAACTTTGTGAAAAACGAATCACTTATAAAATTTCTTCAAACATTATTTAATAGGCACCTGCTGCCCAATATATGCTCATTCATACTTAATAAGTTATATTTCAAGCTTCACAACATATAATTTAATGCTTAATAATTAATCATATTATAAAGATTGACGATTAATAATTAATCATATATATATAAATCATCGTTCATCCTTAATAATTTTAGGACGGAAGTATATCTAGAAATAGATAGAAGGAACGCATGCTAAAGTTAAGCTTTGAAAAAAGCTATGTAAATGCTGAAGGTCAGCGATAATCGTTCAACCCAAAAAAGGGTCGGAAGTAAGGGAAACCTGAAGGAACGCGCAAGCCACAAGTTTTACCTCAACTGATGCATGAAATTTAGGATAAATAGAATAATCTATTTATTAAACAATTTTATGGAGGTTTTTATGAAAAAACTATTTATTATATTACTAACAACTACAGCTTTAATTTCTTTTAAATCTTATGCAGGACCTACTGGTGTATCTCCACATGACCCCTTAGTAGAGAGCTACATAACAATTAGCAAACTTGCTGATAGTGGCAATGTAAATGCTATTAAAAATAAAAATGTTATTTACAGCTTTTTATCTGCAGGACAAAAAGATACCGTTCAAGCTTTAACAAATATAAAATATGAAAAATTAGCCATGTTAAAAGCTGTAAAAATCAGAAAACAATAATCAATATTTAGGCTTATTATCTACTCCCTATATTAAGTCTACTTTGCGCCATAATAAATAATTATGGCGTAAAGCTCTTAACTAAAGAAAGCATAAAAAAAATGACAGAATTTATGATAATTAACCTAAAAACCATAATTTATGGATTAATTTGCGCTATACTTTTATATCAATTTAGTAAAAATAAGCTTAAATTTATACCTTGCTGGACAGGGTTAACTGTATCAGCCTGGTCTTTTATTCATATAATGACTTAAAACTATAATTTGGTCGGATTTTCATGACCTTCATATATTTTATCAGGATCAAAAGATTTTTCTTCCTCAATAAATTTTAAAGCAATTTTATCTTTAGACTCTCCTATTGGAATACTGCGATAAAAGCAACTCCTATACCCAACATGACAGGATGCTTCTCTACCCCCTTTTGTAGGTTCTCCTAAAAGAACTTCAATGACTATACTATCCTGATCATCATCAATTAAAATTCTTTCAACTTTTTGAAACATGCCGGAAGTTTCTCCTTTTTTCCACAAGCTTTTTCTAGACCTAGACCAATAGTGGGCAAAGCCTGAAGAAATAGTTAACTTCATCGCCTCTTCATTCATATAAGCAAACATTAAAACTTCTTTTGTTTTAGCATGAACCGTAATACACGGAATGACGCCATTTTTATCAAACTTAGGCGAAAGCGAAATACCTTCTTCAACCTGCTCAATAGAAACCCTCTTTTCAAATTTAATCTGTTTTTCGGTCATAATTTTCTTCTTTACTATTATTTAATAAGAACCTACATAAATATAGCATAAATTAAAAGAAATAATCTTTGAAAATATAATGTTATTTCTTTATACATTGTGTATTATTGATTATTATAAATAAACGGAATAATTATGATAAAAGATGAGATAAAAGAAAATAAAAGAGTTGTTAAAAATAAAAAACCAACTCGAGAAGAAGCTATGCAAGCAGTAAGAACAATGCTTGCTTGGGCTGGAGACAATCCTGATAGAGAAGGATTACTTGAAACACCCCTCAGAGTTGTAAAAGCATATGAAGAATTTTTTGCAGGATACAAAGAGGATTCTGATGCCATTTTAAACAAAACTTTTGAAGAAGTTGCGGGCTATGATGAAATGGTAATTATAAAAAATGTTAGACTGGAATCCCATTGTGAACATCACATGGTCCCCATACTTGGAAAAGCCCATGTAGCTTATATTCCCAATAAGAGGGTTGTAGGAATTAGTAAATTAGCCAGAGTAGTGGATGTCTATGCCAAAAGACTTCAAACTCAAGAAACTATGACAGCTCAAATAGCTGAAAGTATTCAAAGAGTTTTACAACCTAAAGGAGTTGGAGTAGTAATTGATGCGGGTCATCAATGCATGACTACTAGAGGTGTACATAAACCAACAGCTACCACTATTACAAGTCAGATGCTAGGTGTGTTTAGAACAGACTACAGAACAAGATCAGAGTTTATGAACTTAATAAATAATTAATTACTGTGTATAAAGATAATGCCCAAATTATCTATCAAACCAAGTAAAGCTATAATTCTTGCCTCAGGTTCAAAAATTAGAGCAAAAATTATGAAAAAAACAGGAATACAGTTTTCTGTTAAAACATCCTTTGTAGATGAAGAACTAATAAAAAAAACTATTTCTTCCAAGAGCATCGGAAAACAAGCCGAAATACTTGCGTGTGCTAAAGCGTCAAAGGTAAGTGAAAAAAATCTAAATTCATATGTTATTGGATCAGACCAAATATGCAGTATCAATAATTTAATACTACATAAGCCTTTAAATACAGTTAATGCAATAAAACAACTTAAACTGTTATCTGGAAAAACTCATAAACAAACAAGCGCTATTTGTTTGTACTATAAAGGAAATAAATTATGGAGTTATTCAGAAGAGGCGAAATTAACTATGCATAAATTAAATATTTCAGAAATTAAAAATTATATTAGTTTAGATAAACCTTTTCAAAGTTGCGGTTCATATAAATTTGAATCAAATGGACATCATTTATTTTCAAAAGTAACTGGCGACTCTTATATAATTCAAGGCTTTCCTTTGATAAGCCTACTGGAACAATTAAGAAAATATAAATTATATTCTTTAAAAAATAATTAAATTTATATAAATATACTTTAGAAAAGAAATAAATAATAATAAATCATATGTTTAGTTTAAAATTACACAATACATTAGGAAACATTAAAGAAGAATTTATTCCTATAAATAAAAAACACATAAAAATATATGCTTGCGGTCCTACGGTATATAATTATGCTCACATAGGGAATGCAAGAATGGCAGTAGTATGTGACCTCTTAGTTCGCATATTAAAAACTTTATATCCAAAAGTTACTTATGTATCAAATATTACAGATATAGATGATAAAATAATTAATGCTTCTTTAGAAAAAAAAATTCCTATAGAAAAATTAACTAAAAAGTTTGAAAAAATTTATAATGAAGACATGAGTGCTCTCGGTGTATCTAAACCAGACATTCAACCTAGAGCCACAGAACATATCAATGAAATGATCCATTTGATAGAAACTTTAATTAAAAATAATTCTGCATATGTAAAAGATTACCACGTATTATTTGATGTTCTTTCGTACCCCCAATACGGTCAACTTTCAGGAAGGATTAAAGAAGAACAAGTAGCTGGAAGCAGAATAGAAGTGGCTAGTTATAAAAAAAATCCTGGAGATTTTGTACTTTGGAAACCAAGTACGGAAAATCAACCAGGTTGGGAGTCTCCATGGGGAAGAGGAAGACCTGGCTGGCATATTGAATGCTCTGCAATGTCAGAAAAAACTTTAAGTTTGCCTTTTGACATACACGGTGGAGGATTAGATTTAACTTTTCCACATCATGAAAATGAAATAGCCCAAACATGTGGAGCACATAAATTTGAGAACCCTAAAGAATATGCAAGATATTGGGTTCATAATGGTTTTGTAACTATAGATGGCGAAAAAATGTCAAAATCTATTGGTAATATATTTTTAGTTCATGATTTAATTAATACATTTCCTGGTGAAACACTTAGATACGCTCTTTTATCATCACATTATAGACAACCATTAAATTGGAACAATGCATTAATTAAACAATCACAAAAAACACTTGATAGAATCTATCGGATTTTAAAAGAGAACGAAAAAATTAAATATGACCAAAATATACCTTTTGATGATAATGTCTTAGAGGCTTTAACTGACGACCTTAATTCGGTTAAAGCATTATCTGAAATAAATAAATTGGCAGAAAAATTATCTAAATCAGAAAAAACAGAAAAAATACTTTATAAATCTAAATTACTATCTTCTGGCAGATTAATTGGAATATTAAAAAATAAGCCTAATATTTGGTTAAATTATAATACTACTAATGATAATATAAATATGAATGAAATTAATAAGTTGATAGAAAAAAGAGATGAAGCTAGAAACAAAAAAGATTTTACTACAGCTGATGAAATTAGAAATATCCTTTACAATATGGACATTGAAATAGAAGATACTAAAGACGGAACAAAATGGCGAAAAAAATAATAGGTTTAAAATATAAATGAATAAAATAGATAATATGATTACTTTAACTTTTCCCGATGGAAATAAAAAAGAATTTCCAGAAGGTATAACTGGTATGCAGATAGCAGAAAATATTTCAAAGTCTTTGTCAAAGGAAGCAGTGGCGATTTCTATTGATGGACAACAAAAAGACCTAACTGATAAAATTAATACTAACTCAAAAATATCAATTATTACCGCAAAAACAGATGAAGGTTTAGAAATTATGCGGCATACTTTAACAGCTCAAGTATTAGCTAGAGCTGTTAAAAATCTTTTTCCAAAAGCAAAGCTTGGCATAGGCCCAACTATTGAAAATGGTTTTTATTATGATGTTTTATTTGAGAAGCCCATATCATCTGAAGATTTACCAGTAATTGAAAAAGAAATGAAAAATATCATAGCTTCTAAAAACTCTATTAATAAAACAACACATTCAAAAGAAGAAGCTATGAACTTTTTTAAAGATCGAGGAGAAACTTATAAAGTAGACATTATTGAAAATTCAGACCAAATGGATAACTTCCAGATATATAAACAAGAAAATACTGAATTTATTGACTTATGTTATGGACCGCATGTTCCCAACTTAAAACATATTGGAGTTTTTAAATTAACGAAAATAGCAGGGGCATACTGGAAAGGGGATTCTTCGAAAGAAATGCTTACCAGAATTTACGGAACAGCTTGGAGAAATGAAAAAGAATTAAACTCTTATTTACAAATGTTAGAAGAAGCAGAAAAAAGAGATCATCGAAAATTAGGAAAAGATATGGATCTGTTCCATTTTCAAGAAGAAGCTCCCGGCTCTGTATTTTGGCATTCAAAAGGATGGATATTATATCAATCACTAATTAACTATATGCAAAAAAGGCAAGATACAGCTGGTTATCTAGAGATAAACACACCAGATATAATGGACAAATCTTTATGGGAAAAATCTGGCCATTGGGAAAAATTTGGGGAAAATATGTTCACTACTGAAGCAAAAGAAGATAGAATCTATGCATTAAAACCCATGAGTTGTCCTGGTGCTATTCAAGTTTATAAACAAGGAATAAAAAGTTATAGAGACTTACCTTTAAGACTTTCTGAATTTGGTAAAGTACATAGATATGAACCTTCTGGAGCTTTACATGGACTAATGAGAGTCAGGGCATTTACTCAAGATGACGCTCACATATTTTGCACCCAAAATCAAATAACAGAAGAATGTATAAAAGTATGTGAACTTATATTGAGCATTTATAAAGATTTTGGTTTTGAAAAAATACATATTAAATTTTCAGACCGACCAGCAAAGAGAGTGGGCAGTGATGAAATATGGGATAAATCTGAAGAAGCTCTTAAAATAGCAATTGAAGCGTCTGGATTATCCTATACATACAACCCTGGAGAAGGTGCTTTTTACGGACCTAAAATAGAATTTGTCTTAAGAGATGCAATTGGAAGGGATTGGCAATGCGGAACTTTACAAGTTGACCTTAACCTTCCAGAAAGATTATCAGCAAACTTTATTGCTGAAGATGGACAAAAATACCCTCCGGTTATGTTACATAGAGCCTTATTTGGGTCCATAGAGAGATTTATTGGAATACTCCTAGAAAATTATGCTGGTCATTTACCACTTTGGCTATCACCAACTCAAGTAGTTATTGCTACAATTGTATCTGAAGCCGACAGCTACGCTCAAGAATTATATAATGAATTGAAAAGTAAAAATATTAGAGTTGATTTAGACTTAAGGAATGAGAAAATTGGATATAAAATTAGAGAACATAGTAATTCAAAAATACCAATACTACTAATATTAGGAAATAAAGAAAAAGAAGAAAAAACTATCTCAGTTAGAAGACTAGGATCAACTGAAAATGTAAATAAAAGTTTTAAAGAAATTATTTCATTAATTGTTAATGAAGCTCAGATCCCTACTAAATAATAATGTTAAATAAGTGCGTAATCTTACTGATAAAATTTTATCAATATTTTATTTCTCCCCTTATTGGTCCAAGATGCAGGTTTAATCCGACCTGTTCAAACTATATACTAGAATCCTATAAAAAACATGCTTTTATAAAGGCAACAAAGTTATCATTAAAAAGAATTACAAAATGTCATCCATGGGGTGGTTCAGGAGATGATCCTGTTCCAGATTGATACCTCAACCTAATGAGATCAAATGATACGTAATACTTGACTTGAAAATATTTTCTGACATGTTCGCTTATAGCTAAATAATATATGTTAAGATAATTTTTAAGAAAATATTCCCTATGTCAAAAAAATTAAGAAATATTGCCATCATAGCACATGTAGATCATGGAAAAACCACCTTGATTGACTCTCTAATGAAACAAAGTGGCATGTTTAGAGACAATCAACAAATTGATGAGCGCTTACTTGATACTGGAGACCTTGAAAAAGAAAGAGGAATTACAATACTTGCAAAACCTACTTCTATAATTTGGGATGATATTAAGATAAATATTATAGATACGCCAGGGCATGCAGATTTTGGAGGCGAAGTAGAAAGAGTTCTTGACATGACAGATGGAGTCATACTTTTAATAGATGCAGCGGAAGGACCAATGCCTCAAACAAAGTTTGTTCTCAGCAAAGCACTTTCTCAAGGACTTAAACCAATAGTAATTATTAATAAAACTGATAAGCAAGATGCAAGACCTGAAGCAGTATTAGAAGAAGTGTTTGATTTATTTATAGCACTAGATGCTAATGAAGAACAGCTAGACTTTCCTACTCTTTATGCTTCTGGTAGAGATGGATGGTGTGTATCAGATTTGAAAGATAATAAAATTGGACTTCAACCACTGCTTGATTTAATTGTGAAACATGTTTCACCTCCTAATGTAAATAAAGAACTACCATTTGCAATGCTAGTTACCTTACTAGATGCAGACCCTTATTTAGGAAGGTGTTTAACAGGACGTGTAGAACAAGGGTCAGCTAAAATAAATGATGTAGTTAAAGGTATTAATTTGAAGGGAGAAAAAATAGAACAAAATAGATTAACAAAACTTCTTAAATTTGAGGGAATTAAAAAAGTACCAGTAAATGAAGTTCATGCAGGAGATATAATTTGTGTAGCTGGTTTAACAAAAACGTCTGTAGCAGATACTATTGGAGAAAATACATTAGAAACACCAATGAGATCAACACCAATAGACCCTCCTACAATGGCTATTACAATTACAGTAAATGACTCACCATTTTCAGGTCTAGAAGGAAAAAAAGTTACTTCTACACTAATAAGAGAAAGACTACTATCTGAAGCAGAAACAAATGTTGCAATTACCTTCAAAGAAAGTAAAGACAAAGATTCTTTTGAAATAGGTGGTAGAGGAGAATTACAGTTAGGCGTTCTAATTGAAACAATGCGAAGAGAAGGGTTTGAATTAAGTGTATCAAGACCAAAAGTATTATTTAAAAAAGATAAAAATGAAAAAGTTATTGAGCCAATAGAGGAAGTCATAATTGATGTTGATGATGAATTTGTAAGTAATGTTATAGATGCAATGAATCAAAGAAAATCAATAATGCAAGATATGCGAGCTTCTGGAACAGGCAAAACACGTATTAAATTTTTATGCCCTTCTAGAGGATTAATTGGTTACCAAAGTAAATTTTTAACGGATACTAAAGGAACGGGTGTTTTAAATAGATTATTTCATTCTTATTCTTCTTTTAAAGGAGAAATTTCAGCTAGAAGGAATGGCGCTTTAATATCAACAGATACTGGTAAAGCTGTAGCTTTTGCAATATGGAAACTGCAAGATAGAGGATTAATGTTTATTAAACATAACACCCCTGTTTATAAAGGAATGATTGTAGGAGAACATTCTAGAGATAATGACTTAGAAATTAATGTTTTAAAAGGTAAACAATTAACAAATATTAGAGCTTCTGGAAATGATGAAGCGGTAGTACTAATTCCACCAAAGTTAATGTCCTTGGAAGAAATGATGGCATACATAAATGAAGATGAATTATTAGAAGTAACACCTAAAACTTTAAGATTACGAAAAAAATTTTTAGATGCAAAAGAAAGAAAAAAAAATAATAAAAATTAGTTATTTATATATTGGGAATTAATATTGATGAACCAGTAGTCTTCCTTCCAGCGAGTTCTTGATGGGCAAGTGGAGCATCTTCTAAAGAGTATTTTTGATTAATATTAATTTTTAATATATTTCTATTAATTAAATCAAAAAGTTGATCAGAGTTTTTCTGTCTTTCCTCATGATTTTTTGTATAAGTTAATAATGCACCAGTAGCTATTGAACCCGAAAAAGGTCTTATACTAGAAATATTAACAGGTTCTACTGGGCCTGATGAAAAACCATAACAAACTATTCTTCCTCTTTCAGCTAAACAACTCAAACCCTTATGAAAAGTATCTTTACCGACAGCATCGTAAATTACGTCTACTCCAAGTCCTTCCGTTATATCTTTTACTTTTATTAAAAAATCTTCCTTTGTATAAATTATAGTATGATCACATCCATGCTTTCTAGCGTATTCGGCTTTTTCTTGATTACTTACCGTTCCAATTACCTTTGCTCCAATATGTTTAGCCCACTGACATAATATTAAACCAACTCCTCCAGCAGCAGCATGAACTAAAACTGTTTGTCCAGCTTTAACTGCCCAAGATTCATGAAGTAAATATTGCGCTGTTAACCCTTGAAGCGTACAAGCTGCAGCTATTTTCAAAGAAGTACTTTTATCTAACAAAATTAGTTTATTTGCATCTAATAACATTCTCTCAGAATAGGCCCCAATATTCATACAATGACTAACCTTATCACCTAAATTAATTTCTTTTACATCCTTCCCTACTGCTTCTATTACTCCTGCCCCTTCCATACCTAAAGTTGCAGGGAATTGTTTAAAAGCTATAGGATGTTTTCCACTTCTTTGCATTATATCTATAAAATTTAAGCCTATAGCTTCATGTTTTACAACTACTTGTCTTGGACCAGGTTCTGGAATTGAAATATTATTATACTTCATTTCCTCTGGACCTCCTACCTTGTTTATCTGTATAGCCCTACTTTGCATAATCAATAACTCAATTTAATCATATAACTTTATCTGTTTTAGGATCAATAATATGAAATTTATTTTTATTAAAATTAAGAAAAATTTTAGAATTACTAGTTAAGTTATTTTCTGGAGACACCCTTCCACACAACTGCACTCCATTAACTGTAAAATATACCATTGTCTCCATGCCTAATGGTTCCACTATGTCAATTTTGATTTCGTGCTCAATCGTTTCTGCAGATTTTTTTTCATTTATGTGTTCGGGTCTAATTCCAAGCAATACGTCATTGTTAATAAATTTTTCTATAATTTCTTCTTTATTTTTATCAACTTTAAATGCTAAATCCGTATTAACAGAGACAAATAACCCTTCATCCTTTCTAACAATTCTACTTGGTATAAAATTCATTGCAGGAGAACCTATAAACCCAGCAACAAATCCAGTTCTAGGAAAGTTATAAATTTCATCTGGAGTACCAATTTGTTCAATTTTTCCTTCCTTCATAACAACCACTCTGTCTGCCAATGTCATAGCTTCAACCTGATCATGTGTCACATAAATTGTTGTAGTTTTTAAGTGTTGGTGAACTCTTTTAATTTCTATTCTCATCTGACCTCGCATTTTTGCATCTAAATTACTTAATGGTTCGTCAAATAAAAATACTTTAGGGTTCCTTACAATTGCTCTTCCCATAGCTACACGCTGTCTTTGACCTCCCGATAATTGCCTAGGCCTTCTTTTTAGTAATTCAGATATTCCTAAAACTTTAGCCGCATCTTCCACACGTTTTTTTATATCCTCTTTTGAAAATTTTCTTAATCTTAATCCAAATGACATATTTTCAAATACAGTCATATGTGGGTACAAAGCATAGCTCTGAAAAACCATAGCTATATCTCTATCTTTTGGAGGAATATCATTTACAAGATTATTACCAATTAAAATTTCACCTTTTGTAACTTCTTCTAATCCAGCAATCATTCTTAAAACTGTACTTTTTCCGCAGCCAGATGGTCCTACTAAGATTACAAATTCATTATCTTTTATACTCAGGTCTATTCCTCTTACAGCCTCAGTCCTATCAAAAATTTTATGTAAGTTTTTAATATCCACGTCTGCCATGATTTTTATCCTTTTGTAGCTCCTGATGTTAACCCTGCAATATAATAATCCATTAAAAAGGCATACACAATAACTGGAGGCGCTGCTGCTAACAAGGCCCCTGCCATTAATCCTCCCCAGTGAAAAACATCTCCTTTGATTAAAGTTGTAACTGTCCCAACCGTTAATACCATTTCTGATTCACTATAAATAAATGCTAATGGATACAAAAACCCTGCCCATGAAACAGTAAAAGCAAATATAGTTGCAGCAATTAAACCCGGCATTGCTACTGGTACAAAAACTCTCAATAACATTTGCATATGATTAGCACCATCAATTAAAGCTGCTTCATCTATTTCTTTTGGAATAGATGAAAAATATCCAATCATTAACCATGTACAAAATGGAACACTTAAAGTGGGATAAACTAATACTAAAACCCAATAACTATTTAGCAGACCTAGCCATCCCACGATCTTAAAAAGTGGAATAAATAATAATGTATCAGGAACTAAATAAGTTAAAAATATTCCAGTTGCTAAAACTCCAGAACCCCAAAACCTAAGTCGAGACAACGAATAAGCTGCTAAAACACTTATTACCATTGATATAACTACAACAGCTATGGTTACAATTATAGTATTTTTAAAAAATGTTAGAAAAGGTGTTTCCGTAAATAAATATTTGTAATGATCTAGAGTTAATCCCTGTTTGATTAACCACGGATTAGAAGTTAACTCTGCAATTTCTTTATTAGACTTCAAAGAAGTAATCAACATATAATAAGGCGGAAACAAAAAGAAAATTACAAATAAAATTAAGCAACCATAAGCAGCAAATAAAGCCCATTTTCTGTTTGCATTGATGCTATTCCTATAATTAAAAATTTTCATTTATACCTCGCTTGCCCTTTTTCTCACATTTCTTAAAATTATAAATGATAAAATTGCCAAAACTGGGAACATAAACAAAGATACTGCTGCACCAAGAGGAATATCTCCCGACTCAATTCCTACCCTAAAAGCATATGTTGCAAAAAGATGCGTGGTGTCTATTGGACCTCCTCTTGTTAAAACTCTCACTATATCAAAGTTAGCGAACGTTACTATTATAGAAAAAAGAATTGTAATAGATATAATATTTTTCATCATTGGGAGTGTTATAAAAAATAATTTTTGCCAATAATTAGCACCATCAATCGATGCCGCTTCATACAAATCTTCTGGTATAGATTTTAAAGCTGCTAAATACATGATTAAAAAGAAAGGCGCTCCAACCCATATATTAACCAGAATAATAGAAAACCTTGCCCAAAATGTTTCACTTAACCAAGGGATAGCCTCTATTGATAATTTTGCTAGAACCCAATTTAATGCACTATAAGTAGGTTCAAAAAGCCACCACCACCCTAAAGTAGATAATGCAGGAGGAATAACCCAAGGAATTAATAACATTCCCCTCCATTTTCTTTGCCCTTTTGATGGAATTTCATTTATTGAGTGCGCTGCTATAAAACCAATTAATGCTTTAAAAAATACGGCTACTAAAGCAAAAAATATTGATTGTTGAACTACTAACCAAAATGTTTCCCTTTTAAATAAAAACAAAAAATTTGCAATACCAACAAATTTTGTTTCCGCTTTATTTAAAGTTGCTAAAAAAATAGAATAAAAAAATGGATATATAATGAGGCATGCAACCATTAAGATTAATGGTAAGCACATTAAAAAAGCAATTCTTGGTTTTTGCCTAAACCATATAAATAAATTATTTATTTTCATTAGCCTCTCATAATGCCTTCTAACTCATTTTCAGCCCAACGAATTCCTTTTTTTATTGACTGTCCTTTGGAAGTTATTCTCGCGACTAAATTAGCAATAATGTACTGAGTAGTAATTTGTGAAGCAATTTCAGGTGGTGCTGGAAAACCCGGTGCAACAGGAATTTCATCACCTCGCATAGGATAATTATAAAGCACTCCATCTGGCGGCGACGCCTCAACCCAGGTTTTATTATCATTAAAATGAGACACAATTAGCGGAATGTCATAGCCTTGCGATGCTTTTACACATTCATCAACTACTGTCTTTTCGGAAACATATCTCAATAAATCTTTGGCAGCTGATTTATTCTGAGCAAAACTCCAAATACCCCAAAATTGCGAATTATCTGGTCTAAATCGTCCTTTAGGACCTCTAGGAGCATCATGATGCCATAAATTTTTAGCAACCTCTGGATTATCTCTTTTTGCGACAGCCCAAGCACTCGCAGGATTAGATATAACTGATCCTTCTCCTGAAATTAACCAACGATTATTACTTGAATCATCCCACGCATAAACACTATCTGGCATAAATTGAGTTAATTTTTTTAAATATTCTAAAACTTCCCTTACTTCATCAGAATCTACTGCAATATCTCCATCTTTATTAACTAATTCTGCTCCATATGCTGTAAACAAAGCACTTAACCATCTACTATCTGGCGTAGCTCCTATAGTTGCACCAAAAGGTTTTCCTGCATTGTATAATTTTTCGGCAGCAATTAAAAAGGTATCATAAGACCAATTATCAACTAATTCTCTATTCCTACTTTCACTTGCAGGAAAGATTTCTTTTAAATCTATTCCAGCTATATCCTTAAATAAATCGTAACGTGATACAAATGAATCAAAAAATGATCCAGTCGGTGCAGGAGCACCTCTCCAATGTCCATCTAAGAAAGCATAAAAACGAGCTGAATCTAATAATTTTCCATGTTTATTAATTATATCTTCAACAACGTCATCAATGGGTTCTAACCTATGCTTGAACATAGAACTAAACCAAGTTGGCAAAGAAAAGACATCATGACCTGTTTGAGCTCTAGATTCTGCCTGAGCTGTTAACAGTAATTTGTTTCCAATAGAAGTAATAAAATCAACCTTAATATCTACACCATTCTTTTCTCCCCATGAAAGAATAATATTTTCTAATACATCGTTTGCGCCAGGTATCCAGTGATCCCATATTCCAAGAGAAAGCTTACCAGCAGAAGTAGCTGTTTTAATATATGGTGCTGCTAAAACTGAAGCTCCTGTTACACCAACTGATTTAATAAATTTTCTACGACCAATATTTTTTACCATGTATTCTTCCTCCCCTTAGCAGAAACAATTACAAATAGCTTTTTATTTTAAATACAAAAATGTATAACTTACAAATTAAATTTGATTAATTTTACATATAATTAATAAGGGAGTTAAAAATGAAGATCAAAAAAATTATATATTTATTGATAATTATATTTGTTTTTAACTATAACTCTGCTCTATCGCATCAAGAAATTATACCATTAACCAAATCAATCAAAGAATATAACTTAAAATCACCTATTGGAAAGTTAAACTATCTTGCATATTTTTCTCTCAGATGCGGAAGTTTATTTTCCTCTATAAATGATGTTATTCCTAATAATAATTATTTAAATGCTGCATTAAACCTTCAAGAAGGAGCAGTTATAACAGCCATAATGATCGAAAAAGTAAATCAAAAAGAAATTAAAGAGCGTGTAGATAATAAAATACAATCTTATAAAAGTGTTTACTCAAAAATTATACAGGAAAATTTTTATAAAAATGGAGAATATATTAATGGCGCAAGCTTAATTGAAAGTGATGAAAAGTCTTGTAAAAATTTTGTACCACGAGCTTATCGTTTTTTAAAAAATAATAGATTTAATATTAGAAAATAAAATTACATTATAACCTCTATCAAAAATGGTCCATTCTCTTTAAATGCAACTTTTATAGACCTTGCTAAAGTTTCACAATCATCCACTTTTACAGAATTTATTCCCATTCCTCTACCTAAACTAACCCAGTCAATAAAGGGCCTATCTAAAGTAAGCATATCAATTGCTCTAGGTCCAGGATTATTAACGCCAACATTATTTAGCTCTCCTTTCAAAATTTCATAAGAGCGATTTGCAAATATTAAAATAATAATATTCAAATTTTCCCTAGCCATTGTCCATAGTGATTGCACCGTGTACATACCACTTCCATCTCCTTCTAATAATAAAACTTTACGATCAGGTGCTGCAACTGACGCTCCTATAGCTACAGGCATTCCATAACCAATAGAACCACCTCTATTATTTAACCAATCATGTTTTGGAGCTCCTGCAGTAAAAGGAAAAAAATCTCTTCCTGTTGTAACAGACTCATCAACAACTATAGTATTTTCTTCTAGTAAAGCTCCTATGACTTTAGCTAAGTTTTCTTTTGTAATAGTTCCCTTGGGTAATTGTGGTCTATTATATTCAGCAATATAGGCGGACTTAAAATTAGTAGCATTTAACTCATAAACTAAATCAACTAAGGCAGAATAAATATCCTCTTCAGTTTCAACCAATGTGTATATCGGCGTTCCTTTTTTATATAATAAACTTGGTTTATTTGGATAACCAAAAAAAGCTACTGGAGGCTTAGAACCAACTAAAACTAGTTGCCCAGCTTTATCAAGCATTTTAATTGCTTTATCTACTACCCCAGCTCCTGGAATTCTTAACATTTGAACTCTGCCCTCACCGCGCGATAACCGTGAATTAGCAGCTTCTGTAATTATTCCACATCCAGTCTTTGCTGCTATTTTCCCAGCCAATTCGGTACATTTTTCATTTAAAGCCTTTCCTCCTAAAACTAATGTCGAATTTTTACCATTTGTTAAAATTTTTGCCGTTTTAACAATATTATCTTTATTAACTTTTTTCCTAGGCATTGGTTTTTCGGCACTAACAATATTACTTGCTTTTCCCCAAGCAGTATCAGCAGGTAAAATAAGTGTAGCAATTTTTCCAGGATCATTATTAGCTATATAAATAGCTTCCGCTCCATCTTTTGAAATATTTTCAGAACTTACTGATGTTTTTACCCAATGTGACACGGGTCTTGCTATCCCTTCTATATCTGAAGTCAAAGGAGATTCTAATTCTAAATGACTAAGTGTGTGCTGGCCTACTATATTTACAATACCTGAATTAGCTTTTTTTGCGTTATGTAAATTTGCTAAACCGTTAGCTAATCCGGGACCGAGATGCAATAACGTAGATGCTGGTTTTTCTGCTATGCGATAATAACCATCTGCTGCTCCAGTAATCACTCCTTCAAACAAACCTAATACACACTTTATACCTGGCACTTTATCTAGAGCTGCTACAAAATGCATTTCAGATGTACCTGGATTCGTGAAACATACATCAACATCATTTTTTACTAATGTTCTAACTAAACTTTCTGCACCATTCATATTTACAGCTTCATTCATAAATAAATCTAACTTTTAGCTATTTTGATTTCTGATACAGACGCAGATGCAAGTAAAGCAAAATCAGCTGCTATTGTTGCCAAATTATATCCCATTTCAAATCTATTTTTAGATACCTGACCATTTGGACAATGTATACCTGCTTTTACATTATGTTTCTTACAACTATCTAGAATAAATTTAATTGTATCCTCAACTTCTTTTTCTTCTTGCATAGGCTTATAACCTAAACTAATTGCCAGATCGCTTGGACCTACATAAACAGCATCTAATTCTTCTACTGACAAAATACTGTCTAAATTATTTACCGCCTCTTTAGTTTCTATCATAGCAAAATTAATAATGGTATCATCTGCATGATCTAGATAATCAGCGCCTGCATATATTCTTGCTCTTGCCGGACCAAAACTTCTGTTACCTCTCGGATGATATCTACACGCTGATACAAATTTATAACATTCATCCTTGTTATTAATCATAGGACAAATTATTCCATATGCACCTGCATCAAGACTACGCATTATAATACTTGGTTCATTCCATGGAACCCTAACCATCGGTGTAATATTATACGCTGAAATAGTTTGAAGCATTTCAACAGATTTTTGAAAGTCTACTAAGCCATGCTGCATATCTACTGTAACGCTATCATAGCCAGAAGTAGCTAAAACTTCTGCACTAAAAGTATTAGCCATTGATGCCCAACCATTAACTATGAAATTATTATTATCCCATGCGGTCTTAACAGCATTCTCTCTCATTTATATTCTCCCTAATTATTAGAAAAAAAATTCTATCATGTTATTTGAAAATTTAAAAAAAAATAAATTTTATTTTCTATTATGTACCACAAAAAGTTTCTAATACTTTCTCATTATCTAAGGGAGCCTTACTAAACTCTGTATATTCTTTATTTTCTTCAAATGGATTTGATAAACACTTATTAAAAGCATGGAATCTGGCAAAATCATTTTCTAAAGATTCAGTAATAATTTTTTCAATTACATGATTTCTAGGAATATATGCAGGGTTTGCAAACTTAATAGTTTTAATTCTCTCAGCCAAACTAATATTTTCTTGATTTAAACGATCATAATACTTTAACTTCCATCTATTAAAATCATCATAATTTTTTAATAAAGAGCCTTCATTATTAATTTTAGCTAATCCTTGAAATGATAGTGTAAAATCTAAATTGTGTTTTTCCATAAGACTTAAAAAATCATTTATTAAATCCTTATCTTTTGTAAAAGATTTATGAAGACCAAACTTTGCTCTAAAATTTTTTAACCAAAAATTTTCATAAGTATCAGAAATACTGTCTATTACTTTTTGAGCTTCAGATAATGCTATATTTTCATCCTCATTAATTAGAGGTAATAAGCATGTAGCTAAACAAGCTAAATTCCATTTCATAATTTCTGGCTGGTTTTTATATGAATACCTTCCCATATGATCAATTGAACTAAATACTTGATTGTAATTAAAATTATCCATAAAAGCACATGGTCCATAATCTATAGTCTCGCCAGTTATTGAAGTATTATCAGTATTCATAACCCCATGAATAAAACCTAAACTCATCCATTTTGCTACTAAATAAGCTTGCTTCAAAGCCACATTTTCAAGAAATTTCAAATATTTATTTTTATCTTTTAACAAATTAGGGTAATGACGGTCTAGAACATAATCAGTCAAAATTTTTAATGACTTTATATCTTTTCGTGAAGCAAAATACTGAAATGTTCCAACCCTTATGTGACTATTTGCGACACGAGCAAGAATAGCTCCTGGATATATTTTTTCCCTAATAATATTTTCTCCGGTTTTAATAATTGAAAGAGCCCTAGTAGTAGGTACAGATAACGCGTTCATAGCCTCACTAAGTATATACTCCCTAATAACAGGGCCTAACCAAGCTCTGCCATCTCCCATACGAGAAAATGGTGTTTTACCTGAACCTTTCAACTGAATATCTTTTCTAAGACCATCTTTCGCAATTATTTCACCTAATAAAATAGCTCGACCATCTCCTAACTGTGGAACCCAGTGACCAAATTGGTGGCCCGCATATGTCATAGCTATAGGATCAGAATTACTCAATATTTTATTACCAGAAAATATTTCTTCTAAAATACTTGCTTCTATATTATTTGTGTCTATCCCTAAATCTTCCGCTAGTTTATTATTAATTTTTATTAATACCGGTTGTTTTACAGGTTCTGGATTTAATCGAGCATAAAAGTTATTAGGTAAAGCTGCATAACTATTTTTAAAATCTATCTTAAAATTCATTGTCTGTACTTCTTGTAATATCTATTTATAAATATTAGATTATAACATATTTTTTTTTGTTTAATATAAGTAATAACTTTTTT
>CEPK01154942.1_pt1 | contig 38401 bp, 28 predicted proteins | sample 356231 | NCBI WGS metagenome assembly CEPK01 (sample SAMEA2620259, study PRJEB7988) | marine metagenome | biome: marine biome (ENVO:00000447); feature: deep chlorophyll maximum layer (ENVO:xxxxxxxx); material: "saline water (ENVO:00002010), including plankton (ENVO:xxxxxxxx)" | depth 80 m
ATGGGATGGACAGTCGCCCAGATGGGGGGTCCTAAGGCATACGGGCTGATCTTCACGGCGTATTTTCTCGGGCACCTCCCGCTTCTCCTCTACGGAGGCATGGTCGTGGACAGGTTGCCACGTAGGACCGTGGCCCTGGTTGCAGACATCGCCCAAGCTGTGCTGTCTACCCTTGCTGTGGTCTTCCTAGTTGCGGGTTTCCCTAAGTTCGAGACCCTGATGGTTGTCACCTTCCTGACAGGTGGTGCTGGTGCATTCTCAATCCCAGCGATCAGGGCCCTTGTACCGGACTTAGTAGAGGACGATCTGCTAGCCCAGGCCAACTCGATAAGGGGCATGGCGATGACTGCTGCCTGGATGGTGGGGCCGTTGATCGGTGGCTTCACCGTTGCCGAGTATGGCATCGAAGCGTGCCTGATCATAGACGTGATTACCTTCGTATTCAGCGGCGTAGTCCTTTGGACCATTTCAGAGGTCCCCATAGAGAGAGAGGGAGAGGCAGGCGCTCTGGAGGAAGTGAGGGAGGCTTGGAGATTCGTAAAGACCCAGCCTTGGCTCTTGGCTGGAATTATCATATTCATGATTTGGCACATCGGCGACACGGGGATAGAGATCGGAGTTCCATTCATTATCGAGAACAAGGGGCTAGGGGCTAGGGAATTCGGAATCTTCGGAGCGGTAGGTGCAGGAGGGGCGATCATCGGTGCCGCAATTGGGGGAATCAGGCCTGTTTCGAAGGAGAAGAGGGGTTTTGTGTTCTACGCCTTCGTGGTAGGGATTGCACTGTGCATGCTAATGTGGGCGATGCCTATACCATTCTGGCTAATATTGCTCTTCGTCCTGATAGAGGGAGTCCTCGGTGGGAACCTCCAGGTGATATGGACGACCACTCTCTCAGACAGCGTGGACCAGTACCTACGTGGCAGGGTTAGCTCTCTGGAGACCATGGGGTCTCTGTTCTTCATCCCCCTGTCGCCGCTCCTCTCCGGCTGGCTGATCGAGGAGACGAGCGTCCTGACGACTTACTCGATAGCGGTATCCCTGATGATTATAGTCACACTTCCCGGATTGCTAGTTTCCCCCTTCAGGAGGTTCGTCAGAGTCGACACCGAGCAGTTCCCGATTCAGGCGAATGGCGATTCATAGGGTTCTCAAAGGAGAGCCTGTTCGATCACCATTATGGTTCACGAGAACATGTACTACAGAATGATGGGTAACACCGGAATCCAAGTCTCCGTCCTATCTTACGGCTTCTGGGCCACCTACGGAATCAAGGACAGGCTATCCGGTGACAAGGGAGTCGAGACTGCCAAGGAACTGATGAGGATTGTCAGAGAGTCGGGAGTAAACTGCTTCGACCATGCCGAGGCGTACGGGAACCCGAATGGTGAGGCTGAGAGGATTTTCGGTCTAGCACTGAGGGACCTGCAAGATGAAGACCCAGACCAATGGAGGCGATCTGATCTAGTGATCACGACCAAGATCTTCTGGGGCGGTTCGGGGGTGAACGAGTCCGGGCTATCGATGAAGCACTGCAGGGAGGGGCTTGACAAGTCGCTCGCTAGGCTGCAGCTCGATTACGTCGACCTTCTCTTCTGCCACAGGCCCGATCCATTCACACCGACCTCCACGGTGGTGCGCTCCATGACGGAGATGGTGCGATCAGGCAGGGCAACGGCATGGGGGACCAGCGAGTGGTCGGCGCAGCAGATCACCGAGGCATTCTGGATCGCGAGGAGCGAGGGGCTGGAGCCTCCCCAGTTCGAGCAGCCCCAGTACAACATGCTCCACAGGGACAGGTTCGAGAACGAGTACTTCCCCCTTTACAACCCCCCATACAACATCGGGACCACCATATGGAGCCCCCTAAGATCGGGATTCCTCACGGGCAAGTACCTGGATGGTATTCCGGATGACTCCAGAGCGACGCAGTCGGGTTACGAGTGGCTGCTGGAGGACCTCGAGGAGAGGAGGGAGAGGGGCGAGTTCGAGGTAGTGGCCAAGGTCTGCGAGTTCGCCGAGGAGAAGGGCTGCTCCCCAGCGCAGCTTGCTCTGGCATGGTGCCTGAAGAACCCTAACGTGTCGACAATTCTGATGGGAGCCACGACTCCCGAGCAGATCAAGGACAACATTGGGTGCATCGAGGTGGCAATAGGACTCTCTGATGACGACATGTCGAGGATCGATGAGATTCTGGGGAACAAGCCTGATCTCTGGATGGGCCCTGGTGGTACCGGGACGCGTCAGCTCAAGACCCTGTGAGCCTAAGCGGTGAGGGTCAGTCCCCCATCTCCACTAGAGCATCCCCCATGCCTACCCTGTCTCCCTTGGAGAAGTGCACCTTGGACACTTCCCCGGGCTTGGTGGCCAGGATCCTATGCTCCATCTTCATCGCCTCTAGGGTCATCAGGTGCTGCCCCTCCCTGACCCTCTGGCCCTCCTTCACGGCTACCTCGAGGACCGTTCCTGGCATGGGAGCATTCAGACTTCCCTCGCCAGATGAGCCTTCCCTGCTGCCCTTCTCGTGGAACTTCAGCTCGTGAGCCCTGCCATCCACGTGTACCCACCAGCTGTCGCCGGTCCTGGCTACGTGGGCGATCCTCCTTGATCCGCCGATGTCCACCACCACCCTGCCTGGCTGCGAGTCGGGCGCGACTGAGACCTCTGGCAGGGAGGCCTCTGAGCCGTCCACCGTCACGGAGGTCACCGATACCGTGCCTTCGGCCTCCTGGATCGTGGGCCTGTACCTGCTGGTCTCGTCTGAAACGCTCCACTCCATATCATCACCTCAGGGGAATGTCCTCCCAAGCGTCCTGAACGGGTCCCCGGGGTGCCCGGTGTGCGCATCCGCTTCCTCGGGCTGTCCAGAGGATGCCCTGTCCAACCCCAGCCTCCTTGCAGAGGCTGCGATGGCTACCAGGGCCGGCCTGTCCGGCTCAGGTCCGGACAGCTCGCTCGGATCGGTTGAGTCCAGGAAGTCCGTGTCAATCGAGCCCTCGAGGAAGGAGGGATGTGAGAGCGAGTTCCGCAGGAAGTCGATGTTGGTCCTCACCCCGAGGACGACGAACGAGGAGAGCGCGGAGTCTAGCCTCCTGATGGCTGAAGCCCTATCGGGAGCGTGGACGACCAGCTTTGCCAGCATGGGGTCGAAGTCTATGGTGACCGAGTCCCCCTCCCTCACCCCGGAGTCGACCCTTATCCCAGGGCCGGACGGGGTCCTCCAAACCGCCAGCTCCCCCGTGGATGGCAGGAAGCCCCTGCTCGGGTCCTCCGCGTAGACCCTGGCCTCTATCGAGTGCCCATTCTGGCCTACCTGGTCCTGGGTCATGCCAAGGCCCAAGCCGGCTGCTATCTCGAACTGCTTCTGCACAAGGTCGACTCCCGTGGTCATCTCTGTGACGGGGTGCTCGACCTGGATCCTTGTGTTCATCTCGAGGAAGTAGAACTCCCCGTTGCTGGCGAGCAGGAACTCCACTGTACCTGCCCCGACGTATCCGACGGACCTGGCAGCGGTGACAGCAGCCTCCCCCATTGAATCCCTGAGCTGCGGGGTCATTGCTGGAGAGGGGGCCTCCTCGATGACCTTCTGGTACCTCCTCTGGAGGGAGCAGTCGCGCTCGTTGAGGTGAATAGCCGAGCCATGCGAGTCGCACAGCACCTGGATCTCCACGTGCCTGGCCCTCCTTAGCAGCTTCTCGATGTACACCGTTCCGTCGCCGAACGCCGCAGATGCCTCCCTGGCCGCTGCCTCGAACTCGGCACGGAGGTTCTTCGGCTCGGAGACGGACCTCATCCCCTTGCCCCCTCCCCCGGCGCTGGCCTTGATGAGGAGGGGGTAGCCCACCTTGGCGGCTGCGCTGGCCAGTGCCCCCAGGTGGTCAGAATCCTCCCCGACCCGGATCTGCTCGCCGGGGATCACTGGCACACCCGACTCGATCATCAGAGTCCTGGCAGAAATCTTGTCCCCCATGGTATCTATCGCCTCGGGGGAAGGGCCGATCCAAGTTATCCCGGACGACTCGACCTGCCTCGCGAATTCGGCCCTCTCCGACAGGAACCCGTAGCCTGGGTGGATGGCATCCGCCCCGCAGGACCTCGCTGCCTCTATGATCGCGCTGCCGTCCAGGTAGGTCCCGTCCAGGCCCTCCCCCTCCAGGAGGACCGCCTCGTCTGCCATCTCTACGTGAAGGGATGAGGAGTCGGTGCTGGAGTAGATGGCGACGCTCGTAAGGCCTGCCTCTCGGGCTGCCTGGATGACCCTGACGGCTATCTCGCCCCTATTCGCTACCAGAACCTTGGAGAATGGGCTGGGGGAGCCGCTCATCCAGTCCGCTGACATGTCTAACCTTCCCGGTCGTCTCCGGACCAGGCGGGCTTCCTCCCCTCCAGGAAAGAGGAAAGCCCCTCCTGGCCCTCGGGGGACCCACGCATCCTGCTAGTCAGGTCTAGGGTCCACGACCTTAGCGATTCGTCGTCGCCCTGCCACCTGTCCAGCTCTGCGACCATCCTCTTGGCAGAGGTCACTGCGATGGGGCCGGAGGTCATCACCTCGGATATAACTGCTGAGAGCGCGTCCCCCATCGCCTCTATGGAAGGTGCGACCTCGTCCACGAATCCTATTCGAAGAGCCTCCTCGGAGCCTATCCTGGAAGCCAGCATTGCCAGCCTCCTGAAGCCAGCGCTGCCCAGCCTACGGTGGACGTATGGGCCTATGACGGCCGCTGAGATTCCTAGCTTGGCCTCAGACAGGGCGATCTTGGTCCCTGGCTCGGCTATCACGTGGTCCGAGCAAGCAACGAGCCCGGCTCCACCTCCAAGGGCCACCCCCTGGACGCAGGCTATCGTGAAGCAGGGATGGGACCAGAGGCCGTGGAAAAGCATGTCCAGCCTCTCCGAGTCCGCTCGGTTCTCCTCCTCTGTCTTGCCCCCCGCGTCCCTCATCATGTTGATGTCGGCCCCGGCGCAGAAGTGCTTCCCCTCAGAGCGAATCACCAGGGCACGGAGGTTGGCGGATCCGCCTGGGGCCATCAGGTCCCCCGTCTCACCGACCGACCGGTTGGAAGTCCAGGAAAGTACGTCCACGATCTCTGAGATGATCTGCTCGTTTAGGGCGTTGTAGGAGTCGGTCCTGTCGAGGGTTAGGAAGGCCACCGGGCCTTCCACCTCGAGCCTGCATAGCTCCGTTTCTGGCATCGGGTCTTCTGTCAAATGGTCACATCCTGAACACGCCGTAGCCCGTTTCCGGCATCTGGGCGTTGAGGCTGGCGGAAATAGATAGCCCAAGGACGTCCCTGGTGTCCCTGGGATCTATCACTCCGTCGTCCCAAAGCCTCGCTGTGGAGTAGTAGGGACTGCTCTCCCTCTCGTACTTCCTGAGAATCTCCTCCGGGTCGGAGTTGCCCACCGTGGAGAGGACGCTAGCGGCCTGCTCGCCACCCATGACGCTAATGCGTGCATTGGGCCAAACGAAGAGGAGCCTCGGATCGTACGCCCTGCCGCACATGCCGTAGTTCCCGGCCCCGTGGGACCCCCCGATGATCACTGTGAACTTTGGGACTGGCACGCATGATACTGCGGTGACCAGCTTGGCTCCGTCCTTGGCGATTCCTCCAGCCTCGGCCTCCCTGCCGACCATGAATCCGGAGATGTTCTGGAGGAAGACCAGTGGGACTCCCCTCTGGCCGCAGAGCTCCACGAAGTGGGCCCCCTTCAGGGAGGACTCTGAGAAGAGGATGCCATTGTTGGCCACGATTCCAACGGGGTAGCCGTGGATCCTGGCGAACCCGCAGACGAGCGTGTTGCCGTACCTCCTCTTGAACTCGTGGAACCTAGAGCCGTCAACTATCCTTGAGATGACGTCCCTGACGTCGTATGGGGTCCTGTTGTCTGATGGGATTATCCCCATGAGGTCATCGATGTCGTAGGCTGGTGGCTCGGGGACGGAGGTGTCAAGCCTGTGCTTGGCTGGGACATTGAGGTTCTCCACTATGTCCCTGACCATAGATAGGGCCTCCTCCTCGTCCTCAGCGTAGTGGTCTGCAACGCCGGACTGGGAGGTGTGGACCTCTGCCCCTCCAAGTTCCTGGGCTGTCACCTCCTCTCCCGTAGCTGCCTTGACTAGGGGGGGTCCGGCCAGGAATATCGTCCCGTTGCCCTTGACAATTATCGATTCGTCGGACATTGCTGGGATGTACGCCCCACCTGCAGTGCAGGATCCTAGGACGGCCGCTACCTGTGGGATGCCCTTGCTGGATAGGATTGCCTGGTTCCTGAATATCCTCCCGAAGTGGAGCTTGTCAGGGAAGACCTCGTCCTGCATAGGGAGGAAGGCGCCTCCCGAGTCGACAAGGTATATGCATGGAAGGTTGTTCTCCTCGGCTATCTCCTGGGCCCTGATGTGCTTCTTCACCGTCATTGGGTAGTATGAGCCTCCCTTGACGGTGGCGTCGTTGGCCACGAACATGCACTCCTTCCCATGTACCTGGCCAATTCCTGTTACTATCCCAGCTGACCTTGCCCTGCCGTCGTAGAGCCCTTCTGCGGCTAGCGAGGATGTCTCTAGGAAGGGTGCCCCCGGATCGCACACTTCCGCTATCCTCTCCCGAGGGAGTCGCTTTCCCCTTTCCCTGTGCCTCTGGAAGATCGGCTCGTCGCTGCTCTCCCTGACGGCATCTAGCTTCGACCTGAGCTCGTCGCACAGTGACGAGTTTCTAGCGCTCCTCCGGGCGAACTCATCGCTCCCTGTGTCGACCCCGTTCGGCAGCCTCTCCATGTCTCTCGCTCTGTCAGATAGCAGTCGAGCCTTCAATTAATGGGCGTGCGATCGAGGATTTTCGGTTTAGACGCCTAGGGTGAGCCTGCCGACGTCTCTTAGGCCCGGTGCCATTCCGACTACGAGCATCGCTACTCCGATGAGTAGCCTGAGATGCTGCTCCCTCCTCTCGAAGTTCAGGCTGTAGAAGACGTAGTAGATGAGCCCTGCTAGGCCGAACTTGACGATGGCGAATAGCCAGACCCCCTCGTCGAGCAGCCCATGGGTGATGCCCAGCTTCTCGTTTACCCAGACTCCGGCGTCGATTACCCTCTGGGAGACCACATGCTTCTCCCCCAGGCCAGGGAATCCGTCTATGCCAATCCATGTTGCAAGGCCGTCCATTACCTGCCCGGCTACTGCTAGGTATACGAGTGGTTGGGCCATGATGGCTCTAGCTCTAAGGGGCTCGATGATTTCCTTCTCGGGGAATTGCGACTCCCTGTACTCCTCGTCTGTCATTCCAGGGGGAAGTATCCCTGCCACTAGTCCTTGGCTGGACAGCTCGGCTACAGCTTCCCTACCATTGGAGTGCATCCAGTAGCAGACCAGGGTTGGGACCCCTATTACAACAACCAGAGGCCACAATCTGTCTGTTCCGGGAGGGTCGCTCAAGGAGAACGAGGCAAGTGCACCGAAGAAGATCAGGGATCCCCCCACTCCTACTACGTAGACCATCCTCTGGACGTCCGAGAAGGCCGCGCCCAGGGATCTGGAATTGAGCGAGAAGACGACTCCCAGGGCTGCCCCCAAGACCATTGGCCATAGATCGATCTCGCTGCCCACCTTTCCCGAGATAGACCATCCGTAGAAAACGAACTGCAGGATAATCAGGATGGAAGCAAGGGCCTCCAGGCTGTGTTGCTTGTCTTCTTCATCCCTGTCAGACCTCTGCAGGGAGAATCCGAGTGCTCCAGCGATGATTACCCAGAATGCTGCTTGGAAGTGTATGCCGGGACTAACGAAGTATGGAGCTAATCTGGACCCGAACATCTCGGCATCCTCGACCACCTCGCCGAATGCAGCCCAGGTGATGAACGGGAGAAGCGCTAGGACGCTGGCGTCGCTGGGATCTATCCCGAGTCCCCTGAGCCATGCCGAGAGGGCGACGACGAAGAGTCCCAGCACTATTGCGTAGGTCGCGGTGTTAACGGGGTTGTACCCAGAGTCTCCAGTAGACTCCCCCCTGATGGGGTCTACGAAGTACTCGAAGAGGGAGTCCGTGAGAGGGTTCTTCACTTCTGCCCAGTCTAGTCCGAGTCCGAGTAGGATCAGAAGTAAGACCGAGATGAGTGCGTTTATGGCCCATCTCTCGTAGACATGGAGCTCGTCGAGAGGGTTAAGCATGGAACTACGACAGGAGGTCATCGCTTATTTGTGACGGTGGTTACTCCTCCTCGAAGACCACGCTCTCTCCTTCCTCCAGCTCCAGCGATTCCTCCGACATCTTCCTCCGTGCTTCTGTGAAACCTGGCACCATGACGTCGAACGAGTCGGAGTCTAGTGAGCTCTTGTCCCTGAATGTCTCCAAGGTCTTGGATCTTAGCCTCTGTCTCCTCTTGTCCTGTTCGAGGCCGAACAGCACCGTACTGTGCTCAGAGCCGCCAAGTATCCCCTCTATTGCCGGGGTGGCCAGAGCTAGGCCATCATTGTCACCGATTACGGCTACAGTGGAGCCGTAAACAGCTATCTCGCATCCGGACATCTCCTCGATCAGGGTCCGTATTCTTCCATTTGTCCCTATCAGCCTGCTCCTCATCCTCCTAGTCTGGTTTGGCTGCCTCCCTACCCACTCCCTGATGTCGTACATCCTGAGGAACATGTCGTCCTGGACTAGCTGGATGGCCCTGGATGGTGCAACGCCCCTAGCGATAGCCGTAATCACGTCTGGCGCCTTCATCCTCCTAACGGGATCGGGCTCACCTTCCCAGGAGATTGAGACGTCGCCCGATTGGGAGTCAATGGATAGCTTGCCGCCGCAGGCTTCCTCGATCATCTCCCTAGTTTTTCCGGACTTCCCGATCAGGACTGCAATCCTGTCCTTAGGTACCCTGCTGAGGTGCTCCATGCCGGTAGCGAGCCGCCGTGCGGCTTTAACCCACGCTAGGCAGTGCAGGAAGGTCTGGTACCGGCCCGTCGAGAACCCTGACCAGGCTCTCGGCCACCTCTACTTTGTGACCTTGGCGCCCAATCCAGTCGGTGAGCCTGGTTACGTCCCTGACCAGGAACTCCTTTGCACTGGGGTGCCTGGTTGTCACAGCCTGCCCAGCGTCGATTACCCAGGGTACCCCTTCCCTCCAGAGGATGTTGTACTCGCTCAGGTCTGCGTGTACAAGGTCGCAGGTCTGCCAGATAACCGCTGCAATCTCAAGGAGGTCCTCGAAGACCGATTTTGGGTCATCCACCTCGACGTCCTTGAGCCGGGGACTGGGCGAGCCCTCTTCTCCGATGAACTCCATGACGAGCACGTTCTTGTGGCTGAAGATGGGCTCTGGTACCCTCAAGCCGCTCTTCCTCATCCTCTTCAGGTTCCTGAACTCCTTCCTGACCCATATGTTCACCAGCTCCCTGTGACGTCGGGAGAGGCCTGAGAAACGCGGGTCCCCGTCGATGTACTTGGCCAAGCCCTTGAACACAGCATTTGTTGTGTGGAAAATCTTGACTGCTAGCGGGCCATTGGTTGAAGATGCCCGGAAAACGTGGGCCTCCTTGCCTCTCGCTATAGGGTAGTCTATGGTCTCGATGCCCCCCTGCTCCATCAGCTTGTGGAGGGCCAGGAGGGTAGAACGATCGAAAACCTGGTCGAAGACCCTCCTGTCTACCCACTCGAACTTGCCCTTCCCCATGACTCCCTGAAGTGCATTCTCTATCTGATCGAACATCCGCTTGTACTTGGGCTCTGATATCCACTCGTGCTTTCGCTCAGAACGCAGAATAGAGTCTGGGTCCGGCAGATCCCATTCCTCTTCGTTGGCCATCTTGTCACCCGAAGAAGGAGTCGATGTCGTCGTCCTCTTCTTCAATCACTGGCTCGGGGGCTTCTTGCTTCTCCTCGGCCTCCTCCGGAGCCTCCTCGGATTGGGAGGGGGTCTCCTCGGCCTCCTCCAAATCGGGGATGGCGTCGTCCTGGTTCATTCCGAATAGGTCTACGATCTCGGGAAGGACCCCCTTCCTTGAGAGGTATAGCGACTGTGTCTTAGTGTACCTCATGCACACGTTAGCCTTCTCGTCCTGGAACTCCCAGGGCTGTATGACAATCAGGTCACCCTCCCTGACCCACTGCCTCCTCCGCATCTTCCCAGGAATCCTTGCCAACCGGGTCTCGCCGTCCTCGCAAATTGAGCGTACTCTTCGCCCGCCTAGAATCTGGTCGGCTATCGCGAACATCTCGTTCACCTTCCTCTTCGGAAGTGGGACCCTGATTCTGTCTCCACCCGACTCCATCTGGGCCAGAAGCTCGGTGTCCACTGCCTCCTCCCTACGGGCCATGTATCACCGGTCAAGGGGCCCCTATGTGAAGTTGAGCATTTGTTCAGGACAGGAGGGCCTCTGAGGCGCTCTCTGCGAGGCCTAGCAACCATTCGCTCGGTGGGCCCACGCCAAACGCGAGGGATAGGATGGCCATGGCCACAATTATGCCCCTTAGCAGCGGTGTGCAGGTCCTTCCGCTTCCTTCCTCGCTTGGCTCGAAGAACATCACCATTCCCATCCTGAGGTAGTAGAATACAGAAAGAGCGCTGTTTAGCACTATTGCGACGGCAAGCCAGAACACCGGGTCGACGCTCGTTGCCCACGATAGCACAGTCGAGGCTCCCCCGGATCCAGCGGAGACGCTCACTATCCCGTTGATCATCAGGAGCTTGGACAGGAACCCGGAGAAGGGCGGAACCCCAGCTAGGGATAGTGCGAACACGAACATCGAGGCGGCCAGTAGAGGGTCCCGTGTTGCGAGCCCGTGAAGCCCGGCCATCCTGTGGCTATCCCCTCCTGCCTCAATAGTTGATAGAACCATGAATGGGCCCATCTTGAAGACCACGAGGACGCAGAGGTGGAACAGGACGGCGGTAACTATCATCGACTTGGAGTCTGCATCTGCCAAGCCGGATCCTATGGCAGCGACTGCAGCCAGCATGTATCCAGCGTGGGCAACGCTCGAGTAAGCTAGAACCCTCTTGGGGTTCTCACTGGAGAGGGCAGCCAGGTTCCCCCAGGTCATCGTGAACAGTGCTATCATGGCCAATGCCGCGTACCAGAATGCCTCACCGGACACGGGCAATGCCACTGTGACTAGTACCCTGAGGAGGGCTGCGAAACCCATCGCCTTGGATGCTGTGGCGAGCACGCCTGCGACCATAGAGGAGGCTCCCGAGTAGGCATCGGGTATCGCGAGGTGGAATGGGGCGGCCCCCACCTTGAACCCGAAGGCTACTAGCATCATCCCCACACCTGCAGCGGCTAGTGGGTCGAGTGCCTCCATGGAACTCCACCTCTCAGAGAGGCCGGAAACGCTCAGGTCGCCGCTCCACAGGTATAGCAAGGACATCCCGTATATTCCGACCGCGGAGGCTACGGAACCCACGATGAAATACTTGGTTCCTGCCTCACCGCCCTCTCCTGTATGCTTGTTGAATCCGACTAGTACGTACGAGGAGAGCGAGGCCAGCTCGAGGCACACGAAGAGCATGAACAGATGGGTGGACTTCGCCATCAGGCACATTCCAAGGCCCATGGTTAGCAGGAGTATGTGGAAGTCTGCCTGCCGACGGTTGTCGTATAGCACCGAGGTCTTGCTCGCCTCCGTGTCCTCATCGTCTCCATCCGCTGGAGGCTTCGCATAGGGATCAGATGGAAGGCTGAGGGAGGCCGCCGCGGCCGACAGCAGCAGGACGCAGAGGAAAACGTTCGTCAGGAGGATGCTGAACTGGTCGGACTCTAGTGCGCTTCCAACATTCCCGGACCACTCGGCTGGGTCCAGGAGGGCCAATACCGCCGCTGCCAGTGCTGCTGAAAGGGTGGCCAGAGCCATCCAGTTTGGAAGTCGGGGGTCCCTAGTTTTCTCGAACCTGGTACCGCCAATGAACACTGGAACCCTAACGCTGGTTAGGGGGATCCTGAACTTGGCATCCCCTAGGTTCGGGACCAGGATTATTGCTGCCAGCCCCAGAGTAAGGATCACCTCAGGCAGAATTAGCCCAATCTCGAGGCCGTCCACCTCCGAGCTCATGGCTCAACCCCCTCTGCCTCCATGGCAACGGAGAGGATCTCGATTATCTCGCTGCTCCAGTAGGACATCATGTCCCAGAAGAAGAATGGGAGAATACCGAAGAGAATGGTCAGTGCGCCGAGTATTGCCATTCCTGCGTTCTCGTGCCAGGTGATGTCACGGGGATCGTGGTGTAGGGTCTCTGGGAGGTCCCCATGATGGGGGTCGTTGGACTCGAAAATAGTCCTCTGCATGGATGTGAGGTAGTAAACCGCTGTGATGACGAGGGTTAGTGCTGGGAGGATTACCAGCCACCCGAATGTCATCCAGAATGCTATCATCACAGCTACCTCCGCCACGAAACCTGCCATCATCGGGAGTCCAAGGCTTGCCATCCAGCCCAGCATCATGTGCCCTGATAGCCACGGGCTGTGGTGCGCTATACCCCTCATGGAGCCTATCTCGAGGGTGTGGTAGTGATGCTTGAAGGCACCTGCTACTGCGAAGAGCAGTGGGCTGATTATTCCGTGGGCGAACATCATGAAGAGGGCGCCTGCTATCCCGAGTGGCTGCATGGTAGCTATCCCGAGGAAGATGAGGCCCATGTGGGACACTGAAGAGTATGCGACCATCCTCTTGAGGTTGGTTTGGCCCATGCACACCCAGGCACCATAGACCAGGCTTGCCATCCCTAGGGCAACCAGCACGGGGGTGAAAACCACGGTGGAGGCTGGGAATGCGGTGACTGCGACCCTGAGGAAGCCATAGGCCCCCATCTTTAGCATGACGCCTGCTAGGATCATTGATCCGGCTGTAGGGGCCTGCACGTGGGCGTCGGGGAGCCATGTGTGGACAGGGACGCTCGGCATCTTGGTTGCAAACCCTATCAGAAGTAGGAACCAGACCATGTGCCTTAGGCCCTCGGACATTTGGCTGCCGCTTTCGAGCATCAGGGCCATCTCGAAAGACCTGTCGGAGATGGAGGCTCCAGTGTTGAAGTACATCACCAGAATTCCTACTAGCATTATGACGCTCGCTGTGAAGGTGTAGATGAAGAACTTCATCGCGGCATACCTCCTATCCTCGCCTCCCCACATCAGGATTAGGAAGAACATTGGAATGAGGGTCATCTCCCAGAAAACGTAGAAGACGAAGAGGTCCAAGGACACGAAGACCCCGATCATTGCTCCTTCCATGACTAGTAGTAGGGGGTGGAAGTAGTGGCCATTCTTGGCGTCCCACTCCACGAGCATGGACACGGGCACAACAAGGGCAGTCAGCCAGATCATTGGCAGCGAAAGAGCATCTGCACCTACGTGCCAGGATACCCCTATCTGGGGTATGAGTGCGAAGGGCGTGTTCTCCAACTCGTACTCTCCGAACTCTATTGCCATCCAATCGAACTCGCTGAGAGAAGTTGCTGCAGCCCATGTTGAGATGGCCAGGAGGGCGAGGGCCACTCCCATGCAGGCGTTCCTAGCCATCCTCCTTACCATCTCCGCATTTTTTTCTGGTAGCAAGTGCGGAAGTGCCATTAGGGCTAGTCCGACCACTATCGGGCTGACTGATAGAATCGTGAGGATCATCCGCTCACCCCCAAGGAGAGGATGAATATCGAGAGCATCCCGACTGCCACCATCAGAATGTAGTCGCTAGCCCTGCCAGTAGTTATGCGCCTAATCTGGAACGACCCTAGAGTGGAGTTCGACTCAACCCTCTTAATTACGCCGTCAATTACTTTCTTGTCGAACCACGCTGAGAAGGCTGCGAACGGGATCACGGTCTTTTCCAGGGCCATCTCGTAGTAGTAGTCAATGTAGAGTCGGTTCTGCAGGGCCGTTGCAAGGCTTGATTCTGACAACTCAGAGACGTCTTGAGAGCCGAACTTACCCGATAGCCAGACCAGCCACGATACCAAAGGGTTGGAAGTCTGGCCGTCCTTGAGCGAGCCTCCGTGTACCCTGGCAGCGAAGATAGGGCCTACGACTAGGGACAGGAAGATCGTGGTCCATCCTACTATTCTCAGGTTTGGGTCATCTGGAAGGAATGCGTGCTCTAGCTCGTATACTACCTGGTCGATAAGCGATCCCTCGTTTATGCCAAAGTCGTATTTGTAAGGCTTTGAGAGCCACTTCACTATTCCCAGTACAGATAGTCCGAAGCCCCCTAAGGCACTGATCACAGAAAGGATGACGAGGGGTTCCTTGATCCAAGGAGTAGCCTCGTGAACGTGCTCAACGACCTCGTGCTTTGGCTCCCCGGCGAATGTCATAAACCACATCCTTGACATGTAAAAGCCCGTCATCCCTGCAGTGAGCAGGACGAGCACGGCAGGGCCCATCATCAGTGGCTCGTAGTCAAGTGAGGCCTTCCATGTCTTGGCCACTATGGCCTCCTTTGACCAGAAGCCCCCTATTAGGGGTATCCCGATTATTGACATTGAGCCAATCATCATGGCAGCTGAGGTGACTGGCATCTTCGAAGCCAAGCCCCCCATATTTCTCATGTCCTGGGGGTCGAAGTCGTGATCCTCGTGCCCCCCTTGCTCGTGAAGATGATCGTGTGCGTGATGGACCTCGTGAATCACCGAACCGCTTGCCATGAAGAGCATCCCCTTGGCCATTGCATGGTTGAACAGGTGGAACATTGATCCCCCGAACACGAGAGTTGCTGCATCCGTCTTCCCGTTGTTGTAGAACCAAAGTGACACCCCCAGACCCGTGAAAATGTACGCCAGTTGGCTCATGGTAGAGTAGGCTAGCACCTTCTTTATGTCGTTCTGGACGAAGGCTATAGACGCCGCCATAAAGGCTGTTATCCCACCAATATAAGCAACAATCAGGCCTAGGTCGTCTAGTCCTGCGACCCCGTAGTTGCCGACGTCCACGAATGGGACCATCCTAGCGACAAGGTACAGTCCTGCGTTAACCATAGTTGCCGCGTGAATCAAGGCTGAGACCGGAGTCGGGCCTTCCATCGCATCAGGCAACCAGACGTGCAGGGGGAACTGCGCGGACTTGCCCACGGCACCTATGAACAGCATCAGCAGGGCCCAGAACAGCTTGTCCGAATCGACCATGCCATTAAGCGAGGGGTCGTTGAAAATCACTGAGAACTCTAGGGACCCATAGATGTCGTATAGAATCAGCAGGCCGACCATCAGGAAGACGTCTCCAACTCGAGTTGTGAGGAATGCCTTCTTTGCAGCATAGGCTGCGCTCTCCTTCCAGAAGTAGAATCCTATCAGGAGATACGAACAGAGGCCCATTATTTCCCAGAAAATGAACAGCCAGAGGAAATTGTCAGCTAGAACCATCCCGAACATTCCCATTGCGAAAAGTACGAACTCGGCGTAGAACCTGTGATTCCTATTCTCATTTATCGGGTCTGTGTTCATGTAACCGAGGCTGAACCAACAGATGAGGAAGCAAAGGAAGGTAGCCACGAAGAGCAGCATCAGGGTAACAGAATCTATCCAAACCCCTACCCCGATTACCCTGTCTGTGCTCATGGTGTAGTCAGATAGTAGGACATCGAAGGATATCCAGTCGATCCACGAAGAGGCTGCTCTTCCGGTTACCTCCTTTGAGATCTCACGGGCCCCCCTGAGGTAGTCGATAAGTATCCACAGTGCGGTGGATAGGGAGACAAGCAGCGCAGCTAGTCCGATCACCCCCCCTTCCTTCAGTTTGTGCTTCCATGTGTGGTTTGCGTTGTACAGCTGACCGGCGATCAGTATAATCGGGAATGCCAAGAACGGAGCAAGTACTATCAGGATTGCCGCGTCAACGGACTCCATCCCAGCTAGGGCTAGTCCTGGCACTACCAGCAATGCCGGTATGAGGGGCAAAAGTAGATTGTATTCGTTTCCTGATTTGCCCATTCAATCACCTAGTTCTTTAGCTCCCTTGCCGCATCTAGGGAGATCGTCCCCTGGGTGCTGTATAGGGAAAGGAGGATTGCGAGGCCGATGGCGACCTCGGCTGCGGCAATCGCGATTGCAATGGCCGTGAAGACCCACCCGTTCACGTCACCATAGTGGGACGCAGCTGCTACGAAGTTCAGGTTTGCAGCGTTCAGCATCAACTCTATGCACATAAGCACCACAATGGCGTTCTTGTGGTAGAATGTGCCAAGGAGGCCTACTCCGAACAAGATGACGCCCAGGGCCGCTATCCAGCTCGGGTCTATCATTCCTCGACCCCCATGTCCCATAGAAGGTTGATCAGGCGCTCGTCCCTGACGAGGTATGACGCCCCAATCATTGCCATAGCAAGAAGGACCCCCAGGATCACTGTGGCTACGGTCCATTCGTTGAATAGTGAGTCTGCAAACTCTAGTGTGGATGGTGCTCCGGCGTTCTCCGAAGCCCAAATGGTGCTCTCCATAACCTCCCTGATCAGGACCAGTACGAATGCAATCACGCCGATTCCCGATAGGGCTGAGATTGCGTTGAGAGTCGGCAGAGACTCCACGTCCTGGATCCTCCTCCTAGTCAGCATAACCCCGAACTGCACAACTAGCATCACTGAACCGAGGTAAACTAGGATCTGGATTGCTGCAAGCATCTCTGCATATGCCATCACGAAAACGCCGGCAACAGCGAAGAAGGTGAACATAAGCCATAGGAGGGAGTGTGCGACTCTGGACGAGAAAACGCATCCAATTGCCCCTGCAACCGCAGCGGCGGAAACGATAACGAAGACAATGGTCTCGAAATCGATTGCCAATGGATCAGGCCTCCGCCCTTGCTGCCTTCCTGGCTCTCTTTTCCTTCTCCTTCTTTGCTCTCTTAGCTAGCTCCATATCCACTCTCTCTTGGTGGACCGCTGGAAGAACACGCGTCCTGTCTGCGTCCATCCACAAGTCCTCTCTAGAGAATCCGGACATCCCATCGTACTCGTTTGTCATGAAGAACGACTCGAAGGGGCAGGCCTCCATGCAAAGGCCGCAGAACATGCACCTTCCAAGGTCGATCCTTCCAGAGACTATGTCCTCCTCGGCGGGTTTGATTGATTGCATTGACACGTCCTCCTGTCCCGATCCGTCCATCCACCTAACTGTGGCAATGTCCCCAGTTATGTCGATGACCTCGGCGAAGTCGTATTGCTGCGGGGCCGCCTCGTGGTGGTTAACCAAGTCGTGGTTCTCCTCGATCTCATGGAAGTCTTCCCTAACCCTAGCAGCATACCCTCCGGCCTCAATCTCACTGCCGTATCCGTGCCAGTCGTGGCTCTCGTCTGCGGTGTCCAAGACGTTTACCCTTACCTCTGATGTCATGTGCAGACAGTCATTAGGGCACGCCCTCACGCATGCCTTACAAGCTGTGCAAGTCTCCCAGATAACGCCAATTCTCCCGTTGTAGTTTCCTGGGACGAATAGCCAAGGCTCCAAGTCCTCTAGCCTTTCGTAGGGGTACATCACTGTTACTGGCCTCTCCACGAATGGCATTATCTGACTGGTCTCCCTGTCCGCAGAGAATTTCTGGCCAGAGCTAGGATGGGCGTCCCCAACCCTCCTGGACGTCTCTGCGTCAAGCATGTCTGCTGATTGCCCATGGTAGTCGTTCTTCAGGAACCTGAGCTTTCCGAGGAAGGGCACCGTCCTCAAGGCTGTCTTGAGGGTGATCCACATTGGCCTAACCACTAGGTTGCGGAAACTTGGGGTCCCATGTGGGTGGTAGCTCATGATCCTGCCTCCTTATCCGGCGTTGCTGAGGCGGCTGAAGCCCTTACAGAGGAGTATGCCGAGTACTGCCTCTGGAGCTCCTCTCGCTTTGAGTCCCTGTGACTGCCCGGGTAGGCCTTTGAAAGTGCGTAGGTGCTGTATGGTCTGCGCATCTCCTCAAGGGCTTCCTTGTCCTCGTCGACTACGAGAATTACAAGGCCCAAGACACCGGAAAGGATCATCACAACTGGCGCGATGTAGCCCCATCCTCCATCCCAGACCCAGACCCTGAGGAATATTGCGATCGCGAGGTTGACTATGGAAAGGGGAAGTAGCCACTGCCATCCGAATTCCAAGATCTGGTCGGTTCTTACCCTGTGAAGGGAAGCGCGAATCCAAACGAAAACTGCGAACAGCGCCCATGCCTTCAGGAGCATCCAGGCTATTCCTGGAACCAGTGAGAGGAGGAACTCAAGGATCCCCCCCACCACAGGAGCGGCTTCCAGTGTTCCTTGGAAGGGGGCCTCCCATCCTCCAAGGAAGAAGAGTGCGAAGAGCAAGCAGGCAGCAAAGCACCTCATGTACTCAGCCATGAACATGAAGCCCCACCTGAGTCCACCATATTCGGTCCACCACCCTTCCACCAGCTCCGCCTCCGCTTCGGGCATGTCGAATGGGATCCTCTCAACCTCTGCGATCATTGTAATCAGGAACAAGGCGGCGCCGAGTGGCATCATGAAGACGTTCCAGACGTTAGACTCCTCGGCCTGGAAGTCGACTATCTCGATGATGTTGAACGATCCGCTGATTACGCAAATTCCCAGAACAGTGATCAGGAGCGGGATCTCGTATGCGGTTAGCTGCGCAGCTGACCTCATGCCCCCAATCAAGGTGTACTTGTTGTTCGATGCCCATCCGGCGAAGAAAACTCCTAGAGGAGCGACTCCGAAGATGGCCATCATGAACACTGCGGATAGCTCGGGGCTGGAGATGTAGTAGTGTGGCCCGAAGGGGATGAATGCGAATACCAATACGGTTGTCGAGATAATGATGACTGGGGCGACTTCGTAAACAGTCTTGTCAGCATTCTTTGGTACGATGTGTTCCTTTCCTGCGAACTTGGTGAAGTCCGCGAAAGCTTGGAAGAAGCCTGGAAGTAGGAACCAGTACCCGTGGTAACCCCTATTGTTCACTCTAGAGACGGTCTCTAGGTGGTGGTCATTCCCCCAGATTGAGTTCAGGGTCTTGTTTAGCCAGCCTACCGGGGCGCCCATTCCGAATGGGAGCTGATTCCACCACTCACCAGCTGTGGCTCCGCTTTCACCTATCCATAGGCTTCTGAGAGTTGTGGTCGCCCCTAGCCTGTCCATCAAACGCCCTATGAATTTCCTCTCTATGTAGGGGATTGGGAGCATTGTAAGCATCAGAGTGGTGAAGACCACGGTGCAAATCATGGTGGAGGCGAAGAGCTGCTCCAAGGCAGGCTGCATCTCGGCAAAATCGCTCTGGAGGGTTAGGACTGGCCCTAGTACTATGTCCTCTGGCCAGATGCCCTTGGGGAGGGATATGGTCAGCCTCAGGTCGATCTCGTTCGATGGGAGAATGTCATGCACGTTGTCCATAGACCACCCGACCAGGCCCTCTATCCAGCCCCTGAGGTTCAGCCAATCGCTGCTTGCCATTTTCTCACCTGTCTGTCTCCCCGATGCACGGGTCGAATGAACCCATGATCGCAGGTATGTCTGCTACCTTGTATCCCACCATGCACTTTGATGCATAGGGGATTGTGATGAATATCGGTGATCTGATCGAAACTCGGTAGGGCTGCTTGCCCCTTCCCTCGCCCCCTCCTGCTAGATAGAACATCGACTCCCCCCGGCTGTCCTCGAAATGGTGGAATCCGGATGTTCCCTCCGGTGCCCTGCTTGGGGCCTTTGAGAGTATAGCTGGGTCTCCTGGCTCGTGATATGTGTCAGCCCCCCTAGGGATTTTGTCCAGTGCCTCTAGAACCATACTAGCGCTGACTCTCATCTCCTCTACTCTGACCCTATATCTGTCGTAGCAGTCAGCCCCCTTTATCGAGGGGCGCTCCACTGGTGGTTCCCAGTCGAGCTCGCTGTAGACTGAGTAGGGATGCGCAGTGCGAACGTCGTAGTTCACACCGCCTGCTCGCAGGTTTGGTCCCGAAACCCCATGATTGACCATTTCCTCTGGTTTGGAGTATCCCACGCCCTGGGTCCTGATAAGGAAAATTGTACTCTCATCGAAAAGCGCTTCGTACTCCTGAATCCTATTCAGGAAGAGGCTAACCTTGGCCCTTGCTCTCTGGGCGAACCCGTGAGGTAGGTCTCTCTTCACCCCCCCTACCCTGGGGAAGTTGTAGTGCATCCTGGAGCCTCCTAGCTCTTGGAGCAGATCCATCATCATCTCCCTCTCCCTGAGGCACCAAACCATGATCGACAGGTTTCCGATATCAGGGCCATAGGCTCCGAGCCACATTAGGTGAGAGGCGATCCTCTGTAGCTCTACTGCGATGAGCCTGATGTACTCTGCCCTCTCGGGGACCTCCACATCTAGTAGGTCCTCGACGGCGTAGATGTATGAGTGAGACCATGTGTTGGCGCTTGCATAGCAGAGCCTGTCGCAGTAGGTGGTAATCTGAGTGAAGTCCCGTGACTCGCAGATCTTCTCCACTCCCCTGTGGATGTACCCAAGATCGGGCTCGGTGTCGACCACGGTCTCACCATCGACTTTGACCTTCAGCGTCCATAGTCCATGGGTCATAGGGTGTTGGGGGCCCATTGAAATCCACATCTCTGCCATATTCTTACCTCACTTTATCTTGCCAGCGTCGGATGGCTTTCGAAGGAATCCCTGGGCATCATCATACATCTCCTCGAAGTCGTGGTACCTCAGCTTGTGCTGCTTCTGGAGGGGGTGAAAACCAACTGGAGTCTCATGGGGCTGAAGTACCCTTCTCATTCCAACGTGTCCTTCGAAGTCGATTCCTACCAAGTCCCAAGTCTCCTTCTCGTTCCAGTCTGCCCCTACCCAAATGTCCTGAACCGAAGCAACAGATGGCTCTCTTGTCTCAGGCAGGGCCACCCTGATCTCGATCTCAAGGGGAACTGCTGATCCTTGGACCTTTGTCGGGTCCGTCTCTATTGGTTGTACCATCCCCTCAACTACTGGCGGGTCTGAAACATTCATCCTGAGGAAGTGGTAAATGACCTCCCAGTTCTTCTCTGGACCGCCATCTGGCCAGTGGATTCCTGTTATCATTGAGCAGTAGTCTACTCCATGGTCCACTCTCAGGCTCTCGGCCAGCTGCCTCCAGTTCCCTGGAGAGCAGTCTATGGATACGACGCTCCTTTCGCTGGTACCGCTTTTTCTGGAGGAGACCTCAGCGGAAACGCCTTCCATGTCGTTAAGAGTTGAAGCCATGCTTTCAGCTGCTGACCTCTGAGTAGAAGTAGGTACAGTCTTGCCCATTTTTCCCCCTCCCTAGTCGTCTCCTATGATGATTGGATTGTTCGAAGCGGGAGCGCCATCATCTGGAATTGCTCCAATTCTGATGATCTTTTGCCTGAGCTTGTCGAAGCCGTCTATCAGTGCCTCGGGCCTTGGAGGGCATCCGGGGATGTATACGTCCACTGGAATCACAGTGTCGACTCCTTCGAGTATGTTGTAGGATTGGAAGTAGGGGCCTCCAGAAATTGCACACTCGCCCATTGCGATGCACCACTTCGGCTCTGGCATCTGCTCCCAAAGTCTGACTATTGGGTCGGCAAACTTCTTGCTGATTGGGCCATTCACCAGTAGGACATCACACTGCCTAGGGCTAGACCTGAAGAAGACTCCGAATCTCTCGGCATCGAATCTGCTAGCCCCAGCAGCTGCCATCTCGAGAGCGCAGCACTTTATCCCCAGGTGAAGTGGGAAGAGTGACTTCCGCTGGCTCCAGTTGAACACCCTGCCTACAAGGACTCCTATCACGTCCTTGATCTTGCTAGCCTTTAGTGCCTCGTCAGTGATGTCTCCAACTGTGTCTACCAGCATCCTGCTGTTGAAGGTGGAGTAGTTCTGGCCGTCGTCTTGCATCAAAACACCTCAGATGTATATTCTGCCCCTCTTCCTGAACACATGCCAAACTCCAAGGCCCATCAGGAAGATAAACAGAGACATGGTTAGAAGGGCACTAATTATCGAAGAGTCGTCCATTTCGCGGCCCTTCTCCATTGCCATTACCCCCCCAAATGCTAGGAACATGAATGCGATGTCGAAAACCAGGAACACTATCGCATACCAGTAGTACTGGAAGTGGAAGTTTATGTCGGCCTCCCCGACGGGTTCTGCACCGCACTCGTAGGTGCTGTCCCTCCTGATGTAGAGGCTGTGATCGGTCTCATATCCCGGCAAAAGTATCGACCTGGTCTTGTTTGAGTCAGAGCCTAGATTGGTTGGCCTTAGGAACCTGGTTGCGAAGAAGCTGAACACTGGAAAGCCGATTCCGACGAGAGTCATTACTGCCACTGGGAGGTACATCTCAGCGACCGTACTCATAGCATCACCCTCGGTCCCGTAGGGACCGATGTGTGCCTCGACGAAAAATACGGACATAAGCGTATCCGAGAGCAGGCCTTGAGACGGTTAGTCATCCGACTCAACGCGCATTGAGTCGTAAATGGTTCTATTGTCAGACCTTACTCTCGTCAGAATGACAAGGACAGCGATTGATCCGAGTGAAATTACAGCTATCGCCACCACCCTCTGTTCCCCCTCAGAAAGCGAGCCTGCACCTAGGGTCGCCTCTACTGAGAGATCTATTGGCTCGCCTGCTACTGGCATGCCCTTGGGCTGGACTATTACAGTGAACAGATACTCGTCGTCTGATGCCATCTCGCTCGGAGGGGTGACTCTGATTTTGACAGGCCTCGACTCTCCGGGGCTTAGTTCGAACTCGTTGCCAATTACGTCTACTGTCCACCCTCTGAGAGAGTCGCTAGTCTTTACTTCGATTTCCTCTTCGATATTTCCCTGATTCGTAACGTAAACCGTGAATTCCGTGCTCTCGGGGTATGATGACTTCTTCGATGGGGAGTCTTCCAGGTCTACGCGCAAGTCGTGAATCGCTCTTACGTCGACAACCAAATCTACGAAGGACGGAGATTGTCCGGTATTCTTCTTCGATGTGACCCCTATTCTGATTACTCCTGATGTACCGCTATCAACTTCCAGAACCTCGAAATTGATCTCCACAGATATCTGGCTGTTGGCTGGAACTCTGACTTGGTTCCCTTCTAGAGCCTCCCCGTCAACCAAGATTGTCTTCAATACCGAAGAGTCCATCCCAGAAATGGAAAATACGACATCATCTGCACCCCCGTCTCCAGTGTTTGAAACTACGAAGGAGGTCGATACAGATCCTCCGGGGGGCAAGGAGACGCTCATCAGCGAGGGGTCTTCTTCCGGGCTCTCGAAGGCCACCGACATACTGTAGTTGAAGTTCGAAACGGTCACTGTTACCGTCTCAGTCATCTTTATCGCAGTTCCTACAATTCCTATCCGAACGTCAAATGACTCTGAATTGTTGTTAATGTTGTCAGAAACTAGAACATCGAGGAAAATATTGGAGTTTTCTTCATAGTCTATTCCCACTTCTGAGATTTCGTTTCCTTGGGTGTCTCTGAATCTTGTTTCCCACTTTGTGTCCTCACAGGATTCCGAGACATTTGGGTCGCAAGCTAGGAGGGAGAAGGTGTCCTCTATGTTTCCAAGGTTGGTGATCTCAATCGGGAACGAGACCCAGTTTCCGAACTTCCCGGTCTGGGAATCCGATGGCAGGTAAATACTTCCGTCATGCACTGCAGCCACTGTGACAGTGATTATTACCTCGTCTAGAGTGACGCCCTGAGAGTTAACATACATCGTTACAGAGTACTCTATTCCCGATCTGGCATTGGAAGGGACTGTGATCTCAATCTGGACGCTCTTCCTATCGCAATTGGTATGCGAATCGCAATGCCGACCGTCAATCGAAATGAATGACTCAGAAATTTGGACTTGCCAGCCGGGGGTAAGTTCCTTCACTCCGAGGGAGAAGGTGTCCTGGCCGTTTCCAGTATTGGTAACCATCATGTTCGTGAGTGCTGTCGCTCCGGGGTCCACATTGCTGACTGATGGGTTTGATAGGGACAAGGAGGCATCGTGGATCTGGCCGAGATTAACCCTGAGGAGAGACTCGCATCCTATGCTGCTCCCTGCTCTGCCCTGGATGTAAACGTCAACTGAGCCAGGTTCGACAGAGTCATCGGGGGTTACTTCGAAGTTGAACGAGGTTGTGTCTTGGGAGCCTCCCGGCTCCGAGAGAAGCCTACTTGTTGGGGTGTCGAAATCGAACCAGCTACTTACATCATAGCCGTCTTTGTTCATGGCATAGGCGCTAACGGTCCAAGCTGTGTTGCCTGTGTTCTCCAGGGTTAGTGAGTTAGTCGCAGACTCACCTGGGTCCAGAGTGTGGGAAGTCGACTGCAATGATGAGTCGCATGTCTTGACCTCTGGTATCCGGAGGTTCAGCTCAATGCTGTCGTTTGCAGGATCAATGGTGTTTGGATCGTTTTGTACGGTCGCGTCTAGGACGAAGCAGTGGTCTCCGGACTCCGTCGAGCTTCCATCGCTCAGCTGAACGGTAACGGTGACCTCCTCCCGATCTCCGGAGCCTAGCTGGAGCTGCTGCTGGTCCAATGTCGCATCGAGTCCGTCTGCATCGCATTCTGATGTAGATGACATTGCCAGTTGTACCGTTGCGTCGTTCTCACCGGTGTTCTCGACCCAGACGGTCCACTTTGCCTCATCGTCCTGACCGTCGTAGTTTACGAATCCGTCACTTGGGTTGTTGTAATCCAGCTTCACTGAGTATTGCCCGCCCCCCTCCGCTGTGGTGGTTACCGTGACGTCCGACTGGGCGTTGTCTGAGGGATTAGCGCCTACCCCATTCGCGTTGACTGTCGTCTCGCAGTCGCCGGTTGCCTGATCGCTAATTGAGACTGTGAGCTCTACTGTCTTTGTCTCTCCAGAAGAGACTGTCTCTACCGAGGAGTCAAGATTGGAGGTGAAGCCGTTACAGTCTGCAGCCTGCGAGGTGCTTAGAGTAACAGTCAGGTCCTCGTCGCCATCGTTCCAGATGGAAATCGTGTAAAGAGCAGGATCATCGGTGGTAGCCTCGGCTGCCATCGGGCTGGATGATAGGGTGATCGACGCTGCAGCCAAGGCTGGTGAAGAAGCAAAGGATGTCAGCATTATCGCTACCAGTAGAAATGCAGAGCTTGGCCTTCTCATCGAATCACCGAAGCATTCGCCCCTCTAAGGGCTTCGGGCACTTGGTGCGCCTATTGAGTCGGTTATTCGACGTTGTTCGGGTTTCCACACTAGTCTGCATCCTGGTTGTATCCTGGATCGGGGACCCACTCCTCGATGGATGGGTCCCAGAGCCATCCGGGGTACTCCGAGTAGCTCTGGAGTCCATCTTCCTCTTGGTTTGATTCGTGAGAGGTCGGCTGGGCTCCCTGATCTCCGACTTGGAAGAAGGTTTGTTCGAGGTTTTCCTTTTTCGGTTTGATTTTCTTGTTGCTTCTGCCTCTAAATGATGCCAATGGCGATTCCCCGGTAGAGCGATAGAATGCGAATGCCGCGGAGGCAGCCCCTATAGAGACAAGCAGAGTGGCACCTACGAAGTAAATCAATGCTCCAGATCCCCCTCCTCCAGATCCTGACTTGACTTCCACTTCTACTGACTTCGAGTATCCAGGGATGTCCTCAGAGTTTGCCAGCTTGACAGAAATGACGTCGTCGGAGCCAGAATTGGGGGTGAATGAGACTCTCACGGACCGTATCTCGCCTGGCTGAAGGGTAACCATCATTTCATCCAAAATGCGAATGTCCCATTCACTTGGGCCTTCTACTACGATTCTGCTAGAAATTAGTGTGTTTCCACTGTTCTCCAATTCGAAGTTTAGGGTGGTTGGTAAGCCCGCCTCAGTTTCCCCGAAGTCGGCTAGGCTCCACTCGACTGCTCTGACTGTCTCGACCAGAAGTGAGACTGCCTTCCTCACTTCTATTCCATCTCCTGAGAGAACCATCGTGACAATTGGCTCGGATCCTGCTTCTTGACTTGAGGGAATGGTAATTGAGCACCAGACTGTGGATTTCTGGCCGGGGATAATCTTCTTTGGGTTGATGTTGCAACTGGAAACCCATTCATCATCGGGAGTCTCCATAGAAACAGCGGGTTCCCAATTTGAGGTTCCTTCGTTTTCAACTGTCCATCCGAAGTCGAATGGCTTCCCTACTGGATGGGCCCCTAGTCCAAGAGGAGTTGTCGAGTTCTGTATCGACTGCCCTTCGACTAGGACCACCTCGTAGAAGGAAACTACTGGGACAGCTCCCGATACGGCATCCAGGCTAGTTGTCCAATCGAAGAAATCCCCTCCCTCGACAAGGAACCTTATCTCTATTAGTCCCCCTTCCGCGAATCCATTTCCTTGTATGGAGAAGGCCCAGTCGGAGGAAGACCCGACAGGGACCGTGATTGCCTCCAAGCCTCCTTGGACCTGCCAGCCCCCGGGTAGTGACCTCTCGATTGGGGTCAGATGAAGCTCCCTGTTTCCATTGTTGGAAACCTGTAACGAGATCTCGTGAAGAGAGTCGGCCGGAACCTCCCCCTGGGAGTCACCTGAGGGAGGTGTGAATTCTGCCGAGTCTGAGGCGTTTACTACCAATGGGAGGTCGTAGGACCAAACATCAGAGCTGACCCTGGATTTGACTAGCAGTTGCGCCGTGAATGTTGTACCTGCACCAAGCAATACTCCTGGAGGGTTTACAGCGATTCTTGCGTTAATTGAGCCATCTTCGGACAAGGTGCCAGTAGAGCCCTGGTTGGATCCCTGGAATGTTCCCAAATCGACAAAACCTAGTTGCCAACCTGCTGGAGATTGGACCTCGATATCATAGGTCTGTGCGCCGTTTCCCCTATTGTAGATTACAACAGAGGTATTGGTGATATTGAACGATTCGACACCTATGGTTTCTGACGGCAGGGTCACCTCTGGCTGTCCTAGAACGGGTACGTCGAAGAATAGCTCCAACTGAGACTCTACGTCGAAGTCCTCGTCTGTGGCTGTAATTACCATTGAGTAAGTTCCAGGGTCGGGAGGGGCGGGGTGGCCAAGAGTTAGGTTCACAGTGGTAGAAGCTGATGGTCCTAGTAAGACGTAAGGCTGGTCGAAGCTAGAGAACCAGTCGAACGTTTTTCCGTCTAGCTTTCTTGTGAGTTGGGATGCCTGGATGCTTGCATTTGTCTCGAACGCAGCTAGGTTTGTCATCACGATCTCCCATTTCGTATTCGTCGAAGAAGGGTCCTGGAGTGTCTTCCAAGGGCTTTCCGAGGTAGCCTGTATTCCTGGAGCGCTGACTAGGATAAATTCTGTCAGGATGTTGTTGTCTTCGTACAACTCTTCCAGCTGGTCGCTTGGGTCAATCTCTATCCTTATCTCCGTGTTTCCCCTGTCTTCAGTCTCCGGAGTCCAATCCCATTCCAACTTGACATTCTCACCAGGGGTCATTCCCAAGGACTTGGTTTCGACCAGGTTGTCATTTACGTGAGCGGAGACGAAAACTCCCGGGAAAGAGCCAGAGCCCTGGTTGACAATTGATACTGAGAAGGTGGTCTCCTCTCCAACTTGAGGGATTGGAGTTGAAATCTCGAAAGAGTCGGGATCAATTGCCGGATCGGGAGTAAGGTCATTGACGTTCACGCCCCTTACTGCTACTGCGAATGGCTGCCATTGCCTATTGCCACCATGTGAGAAGTCCTTGACCTTGACATTCCAAATCCCCGTGGTTGCTGAGTCGATCAGTACGACCTCAACGTTGTTCTTTGAGTCCTTGGCGCCCCCGGTTGTAGATCTGCCGTTTGAGAAGTCGTTACCCAGATAGGTCACCCCATCCGGGGATGTGACTTCTAGGTCCAGATCGTTCCTAAGCTGGGTTGTGGAGAAAGTCGAGCCAGGGTAGTCGGACCATGCTACGACCACCTTGAGCGGTTCTCCGGAACGGGTGACATCGAAGTTGTAATTGGCTTCCTGACCGCTCTGAAGGCGAGACCTGTCGTCTACGAAAACCCCTATGTCGCCCACATCGTTGTCTGGAAGTAGGGTGTTTACCAGATTCAGGCGGCCCCAGCCCTCTATGTTGTTGGGGATGTCCCTAGTAGCCATGTCTTCTGCGCCAAGGATAAGCATCGCCTTCACGAGAGCTCCTTGCGGTTCTGGCCTCTCTGCGACCTCGATCAGGTACTGCCTGACAATGGCCGAGGCTCCTGCCGCCGCTGGAGTGGCCATTGACGTTCCATCATACTCAAGATACCACTGATTGTTTAGATTGTCAGGTGCGTCTGATGCCTCTTGGGCCCTGCAAGATCTGACATCCTGCCCTGCTGCAACGATATCGGGCTTGATCCTCCCGTCATCGGTTGGACCCCTACTGCTGTAGTAATACATCAAATCCTCAGCATTTTGGTCGTATCTGTTTTGATGTGCTCCCACGGTGATAACGTTCTTCGCAGTTCCCGGAGGTGAGATGCCGTCGTTCCTCTCATTACCGGCAGCGAATAGGACTGTCATTCCATCATATGCCCAGTACTGGTCCCAAGTAGAGGTCCTGTCATCAGCATCCTCTGACTGTGTTGAGTACACTCCTCCGGAATTGAAGCTGCCCCAGCTGTTGGTGTGAATTCTGGCCCCGCCCGAGCTATAGGCCGTGTTTAGGAGAGAGAAGACCCCGGGGCTAGACAAGCCCCCTGTATCCTCGTCCTCCATGGCTTGCATGTAGAGGCTGGCTTCAGGGGCAACACCACGATAATCGATATCCCTAGATCCAGATCCAAGGACCGTGCAGGCCACGTGTGTTCCATGGCCATCGCTAGGGTCGGATGTGGATCCGTCATTAGCGACGTCTACCTTCTGGGTGATCCTGCTTCCGAAGTCTCCGTGATCGTGGTCTATCCCCGAATCAGCTACTGCTACTGTCTGGTTGCTTCCATCGAGACCCGTGAAGAAGAAGCTCTCGACTTGGCCTACTCCCATGTGCAGGCGGGATTGGTCGTTCCAGGTAGAGATCTGAAGGACCTTGGAGATGAATGCTACTTGGGGCTTCATGGCAATGTCCGGAATGATGGAAGTTTCCAATGATCCGAAGTGGATTCCACCAGTGGGCGACCATTGGTCTTCGAGTTTTTCTTTTGCCAGTGCCTCCAGTGATTCCCCTAGTCCAAAACCAGGAGTGTCTAGTCTCAGTAGATCGTCATCTTTCCAGCCAGTAATCTCGACTTCTTCTGAAGAGCCTGTTTGCCCCCAAAGCTGGCTATCCACAACCATCGCGACCGGTACTGAGTGGCTTGCCTCCACGAACGGCAAGTCCATGATAGATTTCAGACTCTCGGGGCTCCCTTGAATGAGGAATCCGGATGGTGGGATTGTAGTTCTAATGGCGACTTCCGAGTTTTCTAGGATTTGCCCCCTGGCATCCCAAAGACCGGTATGTGGCGAGATGATGGCCACCATCAGGTCTGGTCGGAATTCTCTGAGCTCCTCTGGAACATCCTCCCTAAGGATCAAGCCCTCCTTGGTGTAAACTCCAATGGAAGAGTCCGCCCAAACTTCCCTATTGCCCTCTTGACCATCGGTAATCGCAGGTAGGCCCAGATCCCTGATCCTATCTGGATCAGGAGAGATCTCTATCCTGGTAATGTCGGATGCTAATTCTGATTCTTCGGGCGCTACTGCTTGGCCTTGTTGGGTCTGGATGTTTAGCGTGGAGGAAAGCAGGATTAGCAGGACCAGGGTCGAGATTTGCTTCCGCATCGATTCTCCCCCCTTTGTACTCGCTTTGATACTATGGGTTTCTCGTCAATCTTGATTGGGCATTGTGTCAGAAGAGTTCGAATTGCGAATGGTCCACGAAGGCCTCCCTCGTCCAGTTCCCAACTGGGTGGACCCAAGTCCGAGGTGCTTTTTCCCCCCCATAGTAGCTGTATTCCAGAGTAAGGTGGATTTCGTATTCCTCCCATACTGATTCTCCCATTACTACAAGCTCTAAGTCGTCTGAAGGTGTATTCGAGATTGAGCTATGGGCTGGCAGCTTGGACATGAAGAAGTCGTGTCTGTCAATCTCAGAGCCGTCTTGCCCCAGGAACCTGATTGTTACCGAAACGTCCTCTATTGCCCTGCTCCCCCTGTTGTCCAGCTCCACAAGAACTACGTGACCGGATCCTGATTGCATGTAGACGGTTTCCACGTCTACGTTGTCGTAGGGTATTATCCACAACACTGCGAAAATGGAGGCAATGCAGATTACCATGGTAGCAATGGAGGCAAAAAGTACCCTTGTGGGCGTAATCACCTCAGTTACGTCTCCCAGCTTCTCTAGGATTACGCGAGCGGTTTCTGAGTCTTCCTCAGTGGATCTTGATATGAGTCCCTTAGGAGATGCCATTAGGAAATCACCCCGGATGATGCTGCTAGAGTCAGGATTCCAGAGGACACGGGTTCTGGGGCCATCCAGTGGCTAGTGGAGCCTGAAAATCCTGGAATCTTGTTCAGGAAGGAGAGGTCGGAGGCGAATCCATTCACACCTAGGGTGGTCCCAGATGGTATCCCACCAGTGACTTGTGCGTCAAGCAAGACTCCTCTTAGGTCAAGGTCGAATCCGTTTACCTCTGCAGAGGCTCTCGCGGAGATGATGATCCTCCCTCCCTGGACATCTGAGACTTCGAAAATTGTGAACCCTGGGATTCTAACGGAAATCCTCCCAAACTCGTGAATGTTGATGTTTGCGCTCTTCAAGTCCTCCCCTAGGGCTTCCATCTCGTCAAGGACCACGGGGGGCATTGTTGGGATGTTGGTTGATCTGAAGTACAGTCTCTCGACTCCATCACCTCCTGACCTTATGTTTAGGCCGTATGTATCTGTGGGCTTTATCGAAAGTCTATCCGATAGTCCCTCAGCCATCAGGACGACGTCTCCTTTGCTATTGATGGCCCTTCCTTGGGCCTCGATATACAGGGACATGCCTTCGCTAGAAGCAGAGAAGTCTAGAATCGGCAGTCCTTGGAAGGCTAGGTTTTTTGTTATGTCGAAATCCAAGTCAGGCTCAGTTGTTAGGTTCATCGAACCTGGTACCTGAGTTAGGAACATCGTTGCAGGCCACCAAGCCTGTTCCATCCACTGCATCTGTTGAATCATGATGGAGCCAACACCAATGTCATCTATCCTGAACTGGTCGGGGACGGTTACGTCCATCGAGATAGCCGTCCCAAGGGTAGCTTGAATCTCAATAGACTCTGGGATGTCCTGGACCATCATTTCTGTCCTGCTCCCTGCCTGTCTGTCTATGAGGAGAGCATGGAACCAATCGAGCCTCGTAGACATTGAGTAGAGGGTCGATGTTGAGGTCTCAGTTATTCCGCCGATGGTCTCTGTCCTGAATACCGAGTCCATCCCAAGAGATGTGGGCTCCCCGACATCAAGCCCCTCTAGCGTTAGGAACAGATCCTGCCCATTCACCCCTCTGGATGCAATGATGAATTCTGAATTGAACGGTTTCCAGCCTTCCAGTCCCATTGAAAGGGACCAAGATTCACCGAATTGAATCATATTTCTGGAAACAGAAAGGTCGACCTTAGGGGGTAGGTTTGGGATCCATGTCTTCAGATGGTACCCCTCTGTGATTCCATCTGGGGCAGAGTTCAAGGAGAATCCATGAACCCATTCGGGCTCTTCCAGCTTATCGGCCCCCATAGAGGACTCAACCACTAGATCGAACTCCGAATCCGCATCGAGGCCAATGGAGAACGTGAAGTTTCCATCCCCATTTGCTGAGCCTGTAGAGATGTCAGAAGTAATCCCCGATAGGACATCATTAACCGACCTTCCCAGATCGGAAAATCCTCCAATGAAGAATGCCACCCCTGAAAGGCCTAGCGAGGAGTTGAACTCTGGTATCTCCAGAGAGGCGCCTTCTTCTGGCTCGGTCGGAATACTAACAGAAAGGCTGGAAGGAAGTGGGTCTATCTCCGCCATTACTGTGAGAGGGAGCTGCTCACTTGTGGGTGCGTTTGCTATGTTAATACGCATTTCCTTCCCACTTTCCATGGTTGCAAATGCAGTGCCCATTCCCGATATTCCAGGGGCCCCCTCCTCTAATGGTGGGATCCACCCCACCTCGCTAACTCCCGAGATAGCAGCAGAGAGTGATGAGGTGTCGTTCTTTGCATCGTGGTGGAATAGGAAGTGATCCCCATCCATTGACATAGGCTCCGAGGAGTTGCTAATCTGCGCCTCGATTAGATCGATTGGCGTGTCTGAGTTCCAGGAAAAAACAGTCCCAGTCGTGGATGAAAATGACTGGGGGAAACCCGTGATTCTTGCTGCCTGCCTCTGTGATCCATCGAATCCTGTGTAAATTATTGATGAAATAGGGGATTCTGCAGAATATTCTACACCCTGAGGCGTTGCAGTAACTGTGATGTTGTTTGGCAAGTCAGAAAACCATGCTGAGTGGTATTCTGATTCTGACAATGTTCCGGAATCGTGTCTGATGAAGATCATCTCTATCGGTTCGTTCGAGGACGTCTTTAGTGCGAATTCCTGCCTCTCCGAGTTGTTTGAGTCTACTAAAGAGAATGCCTTCAGACCTGAGAAGTTCATGCTAGCCGCTACCTGAACTAGAGGGTCCTTCAGGCCTTCATCGGTCTGAACCATCCCAAGCCCGTTGTCCTGAGCTAGCAATAGGTGGTTGCCAGAGGCAATGGGGTGATCAGAAGACCCGATTTGCATCTGTAAATTGTCTATTGCGACAGAGGTCCTAGTCTCCATCCAGTGGTCAGTCATCAGAAGATGAACCTCTCTGCCAGATAGCCCTTCGGAATCCATACTCCCGCTAATTACCTCTACGACTGTTGAGGGGATGTCATTCAGAACGTTTCCTACATCCAAGAAAACGTCGACTAGAGTCAGGATTGTGGAGTCCATGATCTTTGAAATGAAATCGAGGTTGCTCCCAGAATCCACAGATGCGTTTGGCTCTTCTGACCCCCCTAGTCCGAACGAGCCAAAAACGGCAACTGCTGTGGGAATTGAGTCTGAGTAAATGTGAATCCTCCGATGGTCATCTGGGTCCCCTCCTCTGGAGAACCAAGAGTAGTAATCCAGCGACTGTATGGGTTGAACTGATCTAACTACGACTAGGCTATCTGGAGGGTTGGCTGGATTGATCGGAAGTGTTGGGTCATCCACATTCTGGCTAGCGTCCCTAGTGAAGTTCTTGATTCCAATAATCAGACCTAGCCTCTGGGGAATGCTTCCTGGCAACTCTGGCTGGTCTGCTGAACCTAGCATCCTGAACACTCTTTGAATCTCGGATTCGTCTAGTGAGCCAGAAGGCATCCCCCTGAACCAGCCCAGTGAGTCTGTCGAGTTTCCATATGAACCGTCTGACTGTGATTGAGGTAGGTTTGAACGATCTTCGTGGAAGTGGATGTGGAGGTCCGATCTCCGGTCTGCCCAGTATTCCAGGGTGGTTAGGCTCCTCTCACCCTGAATTCCAGATGAGCTCGGAAGTGTGCTATCGGTGCGAACTATTAGCTCTGCAGAGCTTGGGAGTCGTTTTGAGTCTCCGTTGGGGTGGAACCTTGCTTCGATGTATGCAAGCTCCCACATCTTTCTCTCGAAATTGTCATCTGGTGGGGCGAAGTGTATGTAGCCAAATCCTGCAGAGACTCCGCAGGATATCTCAAGTGAGCTTCTAGTGAAAAGCTCGGATGAATTGTATCTCTCAGAGCACTGGTCCTGGCCCGCGTTATCAAATCTGAGAGAATATGGGGAAGATATGGCTGCAAAAGAGATTCCGGATTCTGATGGGGAGTCCCCAATTCCCAGGGTCAATAGGGCCAAAAGGGCTTCACCGAAACCGAATGCTGCTTCTGATAGGTCGAAGTAGAATCGCTCTATCCCCACTTCGAATGTGAAATCGTTTGGAGGGGTAGTGAACCTAGAGTCGATTACCCATACGTAAGTCTCCCCCTCTCCGAGATTCAGAATGCTTCCTGAGTCGGAATAAGTAAATGCCTTGATCAACGAAACATGAAGTGATTCCATTCCGTTCCAGTCGGGATCCGATGCGCTATTTCCAATGTCCCTAACTGTGAACTCGATCCCCGGCTCAATCCATAGAGTGTCGCCCTCGACACCCCAACCCCCGATGAAGGCAACATCTACCTTTAGTCCGACTTGGATGTCGTCATCACCGTCGTCATCGACATCGACACTATGTAGAAGGGCCTCTGTGTTTGTGTTTATCAGCGAGAGAAGCGATGCGCTGAATGATACTACCTCTATCTTCTCGATGATGTCTCCGTTTTGGTCCTCGTACTGTGTCCAGATCACGTAATCAGTGAGGTTAAACAGGGTTTGCCAAATATTCTCGACAAAGCCAGGTGGCCTATTGCTTCCATTAAGGAGTAGGTCGTATGGAGCAGGGTGAATTGGTTCTGGAGGGGAGGTGCTTAACATCGTTAGTCCGTCTATCGAAGGGCCGACTAGAGCCAACGGGGAAGATGGGTCTGAGGATTTTACAGAGTCCCTGATTCCTTCTATTCTAGGCTCTGCTACTGGAGATACGGTGTTGGAATCGATGATTTCCCCCCTCTGATCTAGCATCAAGCTCAATTCTTCCAATACGCCGAAATCTCTTGCTTCCACCCTTGGCTCCCCACTTACACTGGATAGTGGTGAGACGAGTGGCATTACGAAGAGTGTCACGAGAAGAATTGTCACTTTGCTGGGAACGCGGGACTCCCTCCTGGGTACTAGTGCCGGTTCCATGTCGAACTCACCTCCCATAGGTGCGCTATATGTTATTGCCCTGCTCGTACGTGTTACTATCGCTGTTTCAGAGAGTGTCTCTAACGCTGACCAGCTGCTCTGAATTGCAATAAGGGCAGTTTGTGTAAGCTTCCTCTACTCCCTCTGGAAGCAATATCTCGAATGGTTTTGAGCAATTCTCGCACTTCTTCCTAACCCTGTTCTCGGAAGAATCTGCCCTTTCCTCCTGGTGTGGCATTGTTGTTAGCTCATCCAACAGTCTCGATTCATGATCTCCTTCCGGATTCGAAGTCTCTTTTGCTTCTACTTCCAATAGCTCCAGAATCTCCGGGGATGGTTCCCTAGTTGTTGGTTCGAACGATTGGGCCTGGAAGGGCGATTCGTCTGGCCCCCCCCACATCTGCTTCTGCATCTGGGTTGTCGGGGGCATTGGAGATTCTGTCTCCCCTTCCTCTTCCTCTTCAGGTTCGATTATTTCGGACATCCTTCGCCTTACAGAGTTGTTGAAGAAGAGTGCTGCTGCGGATATAATCAACAAGGCAATTATCGAGAATGCAGCTATGAGCCTCGTACCTAGGCTGCTTTCGCCATCCCTGCTATTTACAATAACCAGTATTTCGGCATAGGAAGACAGCCCTGCATCATTCTCGACTTTGCAAACTACGTTTTGCGGGCCCTCCGTGTTGAACTGGTGAATTACTTGGGATCCTGAGAATTTCACTTCGTTTTCGCTTCCTAGCTCTAGTGTCCATGTGTATTGTAGGCTCTGTGACTCGTTATCCTGAGCAAAAATCTGTAGGATTACTGGGGTTCCCTGATCGACTTCGATTTGGCTCTCGAAACTGTAAATTTCTGGCGAAGTCACGTCAATGAAGTTGACCTGTACGTCTTTCTTTGTGCTCCTCCCGGATTTGTCAACGACAACCAGCGAGATGACATGGGGTCCTGGGGAGTATGAGTTTTCGACCTCGAGAACCAGTGTTGAGATGCGCTCAGTCAAAGTGTAGTTTGACCAAAGAACCTCTCCGTCCAACAACCAGTCAAGGCTCTGTACACCCCAGTTGTCGCTGAATGAGGCGCTAATTGACAACTGCTCACCGAATCCCTTGGTGACTGTTTCCGATGTGCCAATGGAAATCTCAGGATCTGAGAGATCGACAACCCTGATGGTTCTGGAAATGGTCTCTGACCTAGAATCTAGGGAAGTTGCTGACAGAGTTACTGTGTAGTTACCAGGTTCTACCCAAATTTGTTCTATCTCGGCTCCTATGTGGTCCGTGATCCCATCTCCGTTGGTGTCCCACTTGAAGCCAGAATCTGGAATCTGGTTGGATTTGTTTGGAGTTTCTGAAGACGAGAGGTTGATCCAAGAGCCTACGTCAACCGATTCAAGGTCGGCCTCGCTAGTGATTGAAGGGCTGATGATTGGGGTCAGGGTTACGGTGACTGTTACTGCGATGGGGGAGTTTCCTGGCCCTCCTCCTCCCGGGCCTGGCCTGTTGTCTACTACGATGTACAATTCCTCTCCGTTGGTGCTCTCAGCCTCCCAAGGGCTGTACATCTCGTTAGTCACCCTAAGCATATCTGCAGATGCAATCCTGAGGGAAGAGGACCAATTCGAAGAAGTTGAGTAGTACGAGAAAGCTGTCTCGGTCATTACGAAAATGTCCGGTAATCCTTGCATTGTCCTTGCGTGGATCTCGACAAATGTTCCTTCGTCTACAGAGAAGGGGCCGTGGACAACTGAGAAATCTCCGGGACCCACCCTGTGGATTGAGTCGGAAAGAGTGAACTGTTCGTGAGAAATTAACCCCCCGTCTAGAGTTATTTCTGTTGATTGTCCCCCTTGGGCCCCCTCCCCCGAGTCCTCAGGATGAGCAAGATTGTCAATCACCAGGTACCATCTAGTTTGGTCCCTGTCGGATGGGACCTCCCAGTGCCATTGTCCGGAGCCGATGAATGACTCGAAAACCGATTCACTAATCCAAACTGAATCCATCCTGTACGACTGTTCGTTCTGGTATACTGATACTGTGTTAGATGGAAATAGGAGAATGTCAACTTCCTCATCCGCTGATATCTCGAAATTGAGAGTGGTTCCAGGGACATGTTCACCTAGATCTACACGAATGCAAGTCTGGTCATCGAGGCTCCAGTTTCCAGGAAGGCTTCCCAGCTCAGCGCTTGTGCACGATATAACTCCCTTTGATGAAGCTGTGACGTGTGTCGTAGAAGCCAATATGATCACCATGACCAATGTGGAAGCGCCTCTCATCAGGCCCCCGTTTGCCCTTTACTTTTGAACGGTATCGGAGACTCGTTCCTCTTTTCCGTGCGAGTTTTCTAGAGATTTCTCGGGATTGGGGTTTGTGGGAACCATCTGAGAATCACAACGTCGCCTATTGATCTGACCCAATTCCATGGTACTGCCACGTGGGTCCTCCCCTCAACTAGGGACTCTGGGGGGTCGGACACGAAAATGTGTGTGCAGGACCAATTGTTTACGTCGATCACAGTATCATGCACCGTGCCGAGAAGTCTGCCGTCCGGGATGATGACTGGGAGGCCCCTGATCTCAGAGGCGTGGCGGTCCGGCATGTCCAGCTGCCGCTAATCCTTCTGCATCAATATGACGGAAAATAGGGGCTACTTGCCTCTGTTCTTGTTGGCCTTTAGGCTTGGACGGAGCTTCTCCGCGCCCTTCCCCTTGTTCAGCAGGCCCCTGCCCCTCTTGCCCGCACCTGTCTTACCTCTGAAGGCACGACCTCTGTGGCTTGATCCCTCGGAAATCCAGCTTAGGTTTTTGTCTGAGGAAATGGCAGGGTGAGAAGGATCTACAAGAATTACCTCGTAGAACTTGTTCTTGCCGTCCTCTCCCACCCAGTAGGAGTTGAGAACCTCTAGATTTGGGTACCTTCTTGCTGTTCTCTCCTCGGCTATCCTCTGGATGGACTTTCCCATTGTGATCTTCTTCACCCCTGCCTTGGATGGTTTCCTCTTCATGTGGACCTTGCCCTTCCTCAAGCCCCCTCTCCTTACTCTGGTGCGAACCACAACGACCCCTTGCTTGGCCTTGTAGCCAACCCTCCTTGCAGCGTCAATCCTTGTGGGGCGATCGATTCTAGAGAATACCGGCTCTCTTCTCCATCCAGCCATTCTGTCGATTCGGTACCTTGAGGGAAGAGAGTCCTTTGGCTTCTTCCAGGCCTCGCTAACGTGCTTGTGTAGCCCCATTGTCATCCCTCCAGCGGCCCGCCGACCTAGAGCTCATTTATGAGCCTGCTTGCACCTAAGGGGACCGATGATAGGGCAGAGAGTAGAGGTCACCTTGGAATCAAGAGGGTCGTTAAAGGGCCACGAAGAGATTATCCCATCGAATCTGGAAAAGAGGCTTTCCAAGTTGCTCGAGAGGGGTTTCTACAAGCCCATCATTGTCGACAGAACGACTATGGTAATACTCGATGGCCATCACAAATGGACTGCTGCTGGCCTTCTCGATCTGGAGAGGGTCCCTGTCATAATGGTGGACTACATCAATGACGAGAGCATTTCCGTGGATATTTGGCCGGACTGTGGGAAGGATTCTATCACAAAGGAAGAGGTTCTGGAGATGGGGATGTCTGAGAATTGTTTTCCTCCAAAGACTAGCAGGCACATCTTGCCATTCGACCTTCCTTCAATTGGGATCCCACTGGATGAGCTGAAGGATTAGTGGTCCGCGCTCCCGGACTTGAATCGGAGTCCGATATCGGATGACCTGATCAGGCTTCTAAGGTGTGCTGC
>CEPK01002183.1_pt1 | contig 37362 bp, 34 predicted proteins | sample 356231 | NCBI WGS metagenome assembly CEPK01 (sample SAMEA2620259, study PRJEB7988) | marine metagenome | biome: marine biome (ENVO:00000447); feature: deep chlorophyll maximum layer (ENVO:xxxxxxxx); material: "saline water (ENVO:00002010), including plankton (ENVO:xxxxxxxx)" | depth 80 m
AACCGTTTTGAAGAAGCAGCGATAGAGGCAGAATTCGAGACTGGATACCGCGAAGAAACTCGACAGGAAGCTCGCCGTGGTGTCGCCACCCGCCTTTTCCGCATCACTACGGGATCGTTTATAACAGTTCTTGGCGTTATTTTGATACCGCTACCTGGGCCCGGTCTGTTGGTTGTCGCTATTGGTCTCGGCGTTCTCAGCAGAGATGTTGCCTGGGCCGATCGCCTTCTTCAAATAGTGCGGCGCCGGTTACCTAGCGATAGTGAAGGCCGGTTGCCGAGGTCCACAATCGCCACCATAGTTGTTCTTGCATTAGCGGGCCTAGCGTTTTCAGTTTGGGTGGTATTCCTCGACTGATTTACAAATTTTTTGTGACGAATCGCTCTGGTTGCTCTACCTTGGTTATATGTCTGAAACGCCTTCAGAAGCAGTGACCAAACAAGATTTATTGAGATGGGCGGAAACCATTGCAGGTATCGCCCGAACAGGACTCGCATTCACCGAAGTTTTATATGAACGCGAGCGATATGAAGAGATTCTAAAAGTAGCCGCAGATATTAAACAGCATGCTAAAGGCAACACCTCAAATCCAGATGAGTTATATGAAAGTTGGCTTGATTCAGTAATTGAAGGAACACCAGGCTACGCAACTCCAAAAATAACTGTTGGTGCTGTTGTCGGAAATGACGATGGAGAAATTCTGCTTGTCCAAAGAGCGGATTCAGGAAGATGGCTTTACCCAACTGGATGGGCAGACATAGGTTACTCAGCCTCGGAGGTGGTAGTAAAAGAAGTCGCTGAAGAGACAGGTATCGAATGTGAAGTAGTGAAACCCATTTCTATTCTCGACGGAATGAGGCTGGGTTTCACCGGAATACCCCTCTATTCGCTTGTTTTCCATTGCCGAATGACAGGTGGAACTTTGAAACCTCATCCTTTAGAGTGTCGCGATGTCGGTTTTTTCAGCGAAGATTCATTACCAAAAGAAACTGTTTCGCCACAAAGGTGGGCGTCACATGCATTTGCAGCCATCAGAGGTGAAAACGTAGAAGTAATGTTCGATAGGCCTCGTGAGCCTGTTTGGTTACATGAAAACGATGATGAAAATCTTTCAGAAGTTTTTCCAGACTTCTGAAAGATTTATGTTTGCCCAGTCTGATTTCTAAGAAAAGCCTCTACTTCGCTAACCAGCAGTTCAGGGTTACTATTTTGTTCGTCAACATCTAAGTGTTTATCGAAGTCCTCTTCAAGCTGGTTGACGTATTCGGCGGTCTCGATGTCTTCTGCGACTAATTCATTTATTTGTCTTTCGTAAGCAGCGGAAGCTATTTCCAAATCTGTGCAAGCTATTCCCATTTGAAGGACTTCTGCCAATCTCTCAACTAAAGCGAGGGCTGCTTTAGGAGAGTTGGCTCCAGAGACATAAGAAGGAACTCCCGCCCATAAGGACATATTTGAAATTCCTTTTTGACGGAGAATATTGTTAATTACCCCTACTATTCCCGTCGGCCCTTCATAAGTTGAAGGATTAAGGTTTAGCTTCTTAGCTAAATCTGAATCATCTGTAGAACCAAAAACTTTTACAGGCCTGCTGTGTGGTATATCAGTTAGAAGCGAACCAAGAGTTACCACCATGTGGCTGTTCACCATTGAGGTTATTTCAGCTATTTGCTCGGTGAAGGTTCGCCAACGAAGTTGTGGTTCGTGTCCAATAACAATCACCAAATCATGTTCCGAACCAGACACCTTTGTTGCATAAATTTTTGTTGACGGCCACAAGATCTCGCGTTTGTCATCAGGAATTTGGATCACGGGGCGAGAGATAGTGAAATCGTAGAACTCCTCTGATTCAATAGTTCCGATCTCAGTGGCATTGAACCGTTCCTGAAAGTACCGCAAGGCACTTGTAGAAGCTTCACCGGCATCATTCCATCCTTCAAAAGCGGTAATAACTACAGGGCCACTAAGTTCTTCTAGAAGTTCCTGATTAGTCCATTGAATAAATTTCGAAGCCATTCAAACGGAGGCTATCGGATATCCGATACTACGCGACCCAACATTCGTAATCTAATAATCTAAGCTTGTAGTAATGAGTGAAAAAGAAATCACAGTTAAAGAAATTGTAAAAGTCGATGATGCTCTTGTTTCAGCTATGAACCTTTTGGTTCCCCAGTTGTCAACCTCTAATCCACCACCAGATCGTTCGACCCTGGAAGAGATAGTTTCTTCTGATTCATCAATACTGCTGGCCGCTTTTATTGATGGAGAAATAGTTGGTTCATTAACGTTAGTCGTTTTTGACATTCCAACAGGCAAAAGAGCTTGGATTGAAGACGTTGTGGTCGATAAAAAATTCCGAAGTAATGGTATTGGAAAAGTGATGAATCAACACGCAATTGGCGTTGCTGAAAAACTTGGGGTTAATACTGTGGATTTGACCTCGAGACCCTCACGTGAAGCCGCAAATCGTCTTTATAAACGTTTAGGTTTTGTTCAAAGAGATACAAATATTTACAGATTTGAAATATAGAAAACACAGAACATTATCTACTCCTAATTTAAGTGCAAGTTACGGTTTATAACAATTACTTACTAAGCGGATTTGGGAAGTCACTTATCAGCGGGTGTAGCGTCTTTTAAATGATTATTAAGGGGTTGTGTGATGGTTCATAAAGTAAAAGGAGTTGTTGCGAAGAGCAAAGGAGATCCAGTTGCAATCGAAATGATTGAAGTTCCAAATCCTGGTCCTGGTGAAGTTCTGATTGATGTTAAGGCATGTGGGGTTTGTCATACGGATCTGCATTATCGAGAGGGTGCTATCAATGACGAATTTCCATTTCTTCTGGGGCATGAAGCGGCCGGCATTGTGGAAGAAGTTGGTGAAGGAGTTTCTGATCTAAATCCAGGAGATTTTGTAATTCTCAATTGGCGAGCAGTTTGTGGGCATTGCAGGTCTTGTCGAAGGGGAAGACCTTGGAATTGTTTTGCAACCCATAACGCGACACAGAAAATGACACTAGATAGCAAAGAACTTTCTCCCGCTTTAGGTATTGGAGCTTTTGCTGAAAAAACTCTTGTAGCAGCTGGACAGGCAACAAAAGTAAACCCTGCTGCTAAACCTGAGGTAGCAGGTCTTATTGGCTGTGGAGTAATGGCTGGTCTGGGAGCAGCTATGAATACAGGTCAAGTTAGCCGTGGAGATTCAGTCGCAGTCTTTGGTTGCGGTGGAGTTGGTGATGCAGCCATTGAAGGTTCACGTCTAGCAGGAGCTCACACCATTATCGCTGTCGATATAGATGATAAAAAACTTGAATGGGCCAAAGAATTTGGAGCAACTCACGTTATTGATTCAACAAAAGTTGACCCAATTGAGGCGATACGAGAGATAACAGATGGCAATGGGGTAGATGTAGCAATTGAAGCTATAGGGCTTCCAGTCACTTATGAGCAAGCATTTTATTCTCGAGATCTCGCAGGCACGGTTGTATTAGTAGGTGTTCCAAATCCTGAAATGAAAATTGAACTTCCAATGATTGAGATTTTTGGCAGAGGCGGAACTTTGAAATCATCCTGGTATGGAGATTGCTTGCCTTCACGTGACTTTCCAATGCTTATAGATCTCTACTTGCAAGGACGTCTTGAGCTTGACCGTTTTGTTTCAGAAACAATCGGTTTAGATGAAGTTGAAGAAGCTTTTCATAAAATGGAACGCGGAGAGGTTCTTCGTTCTGTAGTCGTGTTTTAGCAGTATCTCTCATGCGTTGGTTAATTGTCGGTCATGGGAAAATCGCCTCTAATTTCATTGATGCTGCACAAGGAATAGGTCATCAGGTTGTTGCAATAGCCGGTCGTGATCATGAAAGAGCATCTATTTTCGCAGCTAAAAATGGTATAGATAAATCAGGAGAGGATTTAGTTTCTCTTTCAGAAGGATTGGATGCAGCATATGTAGCGACACCCCATAGTGAACACTGCAATGCAGCTTTAACTCTTTTAGAAAACGGTGTACCTGTTTTATGTGAAAAACCTTTGGCTGTAAATCAAAAACAAGTTGAAAAAATGATAAGTGCAGCAGAGAAGAGTAACACGTTCTTGATGGAAGCCATGTGGACTCGACATCTTCCTATCTACGAAGAAGTTATTTCTATTATTAAAAAAGGCCATATAGGTGAACCAAAACTTGTTGAAGCCTCCTTGGGTTTTAATTCACCCTATGAACCTGAATCGCGTTTGTGGAATCCTGAACTTGCAGGAGGCAGCCTTTTAGATGTTGGTATTTATCCCTTGACACTTGCAGATCTGGTGTATGAAACGAGTCCAGAGAAAGTTTTTTCAGTAGCTGAACTGTCACCTGATGGCGTAGATGCGAATTTGTCTATGTTGATCCAATACCCTAACTCTTCTATGGCGAAACTAAGTTCAGCTATAAATTTGTCGCTACCAAATGGAGCGTTAATTTTAGGTGAGTCAGGTTCGATTGAAATACCTTATTTCTGGTGTGCAGAAAAAGCTTTTCTTAAACAAGCATCCAAAAATGAGGAGATCAACAAAACTCATCAGATCAACGGATTCGAATATCAGATTCGTGAAGTAGAGAGATGCTTATCAGAAGGCTTGACGCAAAGTCCTAAAGTTTCATGGAAGTGTTCTCATTCCATGGCCCAATTGATGGACCAGATTAGAACTCAAATCGGTGTTAACTATCCGGCAGACAGTCAGGAACAAGATGGAATATAGGGATATCCCGGGGATTAAAATACCCATGTCTCAAGTTATTCAAGGAGCGACAACGCTTTTTGGTGAGGAATCTGTTGAACACTGGGAAGATTTGCTTGATGATGTAATGAATTCAGGTATCAATGCTTTTGATACAGGCCTCGTTTATGCGGATCAAAATGGTAATTGTGATGAACGGTTGGGAAGATGGATCAACGCTCGAAATATTCGTGATCAAGTAATTGTTATAGGCAAAGGTTGTCATCCGGGACCGCCCAACTGGGAAGAATCAAGGGTTCTGCCAGAATGTGTTGAATTAGATATAGAGAAAACCTTGGATCGCATGGGAACGGATCGTTTAGACCTTTGGCTTTTTCATAGAGATGATGAAGAAATTCCAATTGATGAACTTGCAGATGCTGTAGATAAACAGATTTCAGCTGGTTTAATCAACTCATGGGGAGTATCTAACTGGAGTATTAACAGGTTAGAAAGTGCTTTGGGGTCGGCAAAGAAAAATTCTTGGGTTTTGCCGGTAGTTTTCAGTCCGCACCTGTCTTTAGTTTCTCAAGAGCAACCTCCTTGGAAAGCTGTAACGAGTATCGCAGGAGATGCAGCGAATGATGATAGAGAGTGGTTAAAAGATAAACAGTTCCAGGTGTTGGCGTGGTCAACTTTAGCTGGGGGCTATCTGACATCTTCAATTGACATCGAGACCATGCAGGCTCCAAGTTCTCATTTATTAGCTGAGATGGCTCGTTGTTATCATTCGGAAAAGAACTGGTCAAGGCGTGAACGTGCAATCGAACTGGCAATAAAGAAAGATTGCACACTTGAACAGATAGCTGTTTCATGGGTTCTGCATGCTGATTTTCCAACATACGCATTGTGCGCTTCTAGAAACAAAACAGAAGCTTCTCACAATGTAGCTTCTGCTGAAATATATCTTTCTGCAAGCGAGAGGATCTGGTTGGAAAGTGGTGAGATTATTGAATGACAAAAAAGTTAGAGAACGAAACATAGATGTCTTACAGACTGCAATTTCTTCAATTGGAAGAGGAAATAGTGAGATTTTTTCAACCCTTTATACAGATGACTGGGTTCTTGAACTTCCTTATAGCGAACCTCCCAAAGTCTTAAATGGCATAAACGAAATTATTTCTTACCTGAAGCCACAAATGGGAAAACTTGAATTCACTTTGAGACTCACTAACATCTTCGAATGTTTGGATCCCAATTTGTTGATCGCAGAATATGTCAGTGAAGGGAAGTCAACTATTACCAACAAGCCATACCAAAACAGCTACATAGGGTTATGGAGATTTCGAGATGGCAAAATTTGTGGAGTTAAAGAATATATGAATCCGATAATCGCCAATGAAGCCAATACGCCTCTGGAAGTTACGAATGAAAAATGAGATTGATCGATTAAGAGACGGAGAGATTTTTGATGACTTAGTCGAAGCTTGGAAAAGATTAGGTCGACTTGTCTATCATGATCATGCAACGGACCCAAATTCCCTGGAAAGAGCCACAGGATTGCTTTATATGACTCGCTATTTAACAGCGGGCGCAACGTTGGCTATGGAATTAAATGATCCTGAATACCCGTATTTTGACCGTTGGGCTGATCGTTCATATTCGTGGGGAATTGATTCTCCCGATGGTTTATATTCTTTTGCATGCATTAAGGGTGATTCGACTTATCGCATTTCTGGAAACCGAGGAACTGCTCATCAATTTGACATTGAGGTTCATTCTCCCCATTTTGCAAATGCTCCTAACTATAAGAGAACGGGAAATTTAGGATTTGCGGACATAAAGACTGAACGAGATGGAAGTGTTGAGATTATTCTCAGTCCGGAGCCTCCGCAAAAAGACAGTTCAACTAACTGGATACAACTGGACCCAGATGCAGGGTCGGTTTGTATAAGGCAGTTCTTCTATGACTGGGAAAATGAACAGAAAGCAGACTTAACAATAGAAAGAGTCGGGGCTAAGTATCCACCTCCTCCTGAAAGGCCTGAATTAATAGTTGACAAAGCTGAACTTCTGATCAAATGGCTTGACGAGGCGGGAACGTTCTGGGATCGGGTAATTCGGACATTTATGGAAAAACCAAATACAGTCACTTTTCTAAACCCACAAGAGAGTGACTGGGGAGGTCATGGAGGTCTTTCATATGGGATGGGTTCTATAGAAATTAAGCAGGATGAAGTTGCTCTACTAGAAGTAACACCTCCCGAATGCCATTTCTGGGGATTCCAACTAGGAAGTATCTATTGGGAGTCGATGGATTGGTGGAGGAGACAGTCCTCTTTAAATGGATTTCAAGCAAAATGCGACTCAGATGGCGTTTTCCGTTGTCTTATATCAGCTAAAGATCCAGGGGTTTACAATTGGCTTGATACAGCTGGCTATTCACAGTTGACAATCATGGGTAGGTGGCTTCATGCACGGGATTTTCCTCAACCGACGATTAAAGTTTTTCCTTATGAGGAAATCGGAAAGTTTCTTCCTGAAGATACAAGCAAGGTCAGTCTGGAAGAAAGAAGTGAGATTATCAGAAATCGGAACGTAGCTGCGCAAAAGATCCTAGGACTCTAATTCCGCTTTGCGAGACGTATATGCAGTCAAGCTATGGTCTAGCAAGGGGGTTACTGTGAAAAGGTTATTATTTGGTGCTAACTGTTTTTTGATAGTTCTTGTTACTGCCTGTGGGGGAGGGCAGGAAGAAGTCAATTCAAACGTGTCGGCCACAACGGCAGCTCCAACCACGACAGCAGCTCCAACCACGACAGTAGCTCCGGCCACGACAGTAGCTCCGGCCACGACAGCAGCCCCGACCACGACGGCAGCTCCGACCACGACGGCAGCTCCGGCCACGACAGCAGCCCCAACTACAACGGCAGCTCCGACCACAACCAGTGCAGCGCCAATTGTTCTGACAGACTCCTTTAGAGGTGTCACTTCTGAAACGATAAAAGTTGGTTTTACTTCAATTGATTTCGAAACCTTTAATGAGCAATTTCCTGGCTTAAATCTGACGTATGCAAATTATCCGCCAATGGTGGATGTGCTTATAGAAGATCTAAACGCAAGAGGTGGGATTTTAGGCAGAAAAATAGAAATAATCCATCGCTTGTTTTTACCCGTCGGGCCTCTAACTGCTGAAGTCGCATGTGTTGAATTAACAGAAGATGAAGAAGTTTTTGCGGTGCTGAATGGTTTCGCTGGACCAGGAGCCGAAGGAGTGAACGAGTGTTTCACCGACACCTATGAGACCATTCTCGTGGGAGCTAAACCAACCCTTGAACAGCTGGAAAGAGCACGGGCTTCCTGGATAACTACTGATATGAATTTGAGCAGGCGTGGACAAGCATTTGTGAGCCTCTTAAGACAAACTGAAAGCCTTGAAAGCCTTGGAAAAGTAATGATTTGGGGTGCAGATCCTGAATCTGAACCGGTTATGGCTGAAGTGAAAGAGTTGCTTGAAGCGGAAGGTGTTTCGGTCCCGGTCGTGACATCGAATGAAAATACAGGTGACGAAACAGCCACTATTGCGTTCTTAGAGGTTGTGCTTGAAAAGGCCAGAAGCGAAGGTGTTTCGACAATTTGGTTCGTAGGAGAAGCAATTTATGCAATGGAGTACCTTTTCGCTTTAGGCGACGAATTTAATCTCCTATTACATAACGGTGATTCACTAAATATGTGGTCTCAAGAACCACCTCCAGAAATTGAAAATTCTGGATTGATTCTTACAAATAAGGCTTTCGACAGTCGTGAAGACCCATCTTTCGCCCATTGCATGGATCTTGTAGAAGAAGCTTTAGAAATTCAGGTCAGGCCCCCAGATAAGCTCGCTCCCGAAGAGACAAATTATTGGCCAGGAACAGCAGGACCCTGCCAATTCATAGCTTTGTTTGAAGCTGTGGCGACTGCAGCGGGTCCAGACCTGACGAATGAAACTTTCGCAAAAGCTGCAGCTGATATCGGTGATTTTTCATTACCAGGTTACAAATATGTTTCACTCGGATCTGACAAGTTTGATGCAAGAGACTCTCTAATATTGGGACGTTGGAACAAAGACGAGGGTCAATGGGAAGCTATTTCAGAAGAAATAAATACATCGAAATAAGGTTTAATTTTAAGAATATTATTAGCTTTATGTCAGAACTAGGTTAAGCCGTCTTTGACTTTTGTTATCGTGGAAATTCGCTATGCATCCAATGAGTAGGAGTTGACATATATATGGATGAAGAAAAAGAATTCCGGACTATGTCAGGGGTTCCAGTTGGATCTGTGTATGGTAGCGGGCCATTACCTGGCGAGTTTCCATACACCCGTGGGATACATGCCGGCATGTACAGGGACCGGTTATGGACAATGAGAATGTTTGCTGGTTTTGGAACAGCCGAAGACACCAACGCCCGCTTTAAAGAGTTATTACGAGCCGGTGGCACAGGCCTTTCAACAGCTTTTGATATGCCGACACTCATGGGCCGCGATTCTGACAATGAATGGTCTATAGGTGAAGTAGGACGTGCAGGAGTTGCGGTCGACACCCTTGACGACATGATTGACCTTTTTGCTGATATTGACTTGGGTCAAGTATCAACTTCAATGACGATAAATGGTCCGGCAGCAATTCTCTTAGCGATGTATGTAGCAGTTGCTGAACAAGGGGGAGTAGAAAGGTCAAAACTCAACGGCACACTTCAGAATGACATACTCAAGGAATATCAGGCCCAAAAAGAGTACATTTTTCCACCTCGTCCATCAGTGCGTTTGGTAAGTGATGTAGTTGGTTTTACCACAAATGAAATGCCACGTTGGAATCCTATTTCGATTTCCGGCTATCACATCCGAGAAGCCGGTTCCACCGCTGCACAGGAGCTTGCATTCACGTTGGCTAATGGATTTGCTTACGTAGAAGCGGCGCAGAATGCCGGCCTTAAGGTTGATGATTTCGCCCCGAGACTAAGCTTTTTCTTCAATAGCCATTCGGACTTTTTTGAAGAGATAGGAAAGTTTCGCGCAGCGAGAAGAATATGGGCGACATGGCTCCGCGATAGATACGGAGCGAAAGACGAGAGAAGTTTAAAACTTCGTTTTCATACGCAGACTGCGGGAGTTTCACTAACAGCTCAACAGCCTGAAATAAATATCGCGCGTGTCGCAATTCAAGCTCTTGCAGGTGTCATGGGAGGGACGCAGAGTCTACACACAGACAGTTATGACGAAGCTTTGGCTCTTCCGACTGAAGACGCCGCAAGGATAGCTTTGCGCACACAACAGATCGTCGCCCATGAAACAGGGGTAGTTAATGTTGCAGACCCACTGGGAGGCTCGGATTATGTCGAATGGATGACAGACGAAATGGAAAGACAAGCTGAAGACATCTTTAACCATTTGGATGAGCTTGGTAACGGTTCGATTCTTGAGGGAGTATACGCCGGCATAGAAAACGGATGGTTTGTGGGTGAAATAGCAGATGCCGCATATCGTTTCGAAAGAGAAGTCAACAACAGTGATCGTCTCATAGTAGGTGTCAATTCCTTTACTGAAGGAGGAGATGAAAATGTTGATTTGCTCAGCATCGATCCCGGCACTGAAGACATCCAGTTAAAAAGATTGGCTGAAATAAAACAGTCCAGAGATAGTGATTTGGTGCAAAAAGCTTTAACGAGGCTTTCTACAGAAGCCGCTGATCCTGAAATTAACCTAATGCCAGCAATAATTGAAGCAGTCAAAGTTAGAGCAACAGAAGGTGAGATCGTGAATGCGCTTGAATCAGTTTTTGGAACTTACGTAGAAAAGGCGTTCGTATGACAAAAAATGAAAATGAACCTATACGAATAGTCCTGGCCAAGCTGGGACTTGATGGACATGATAGAGGTTTGAAAGTTGTAGCAAGAATGTTAAGGGATGCCGGTATGGAAGTTGTCTATTTAGGTTTGAGACAGACTACCGAAATGGTAGTTACTGCTGTGGAACAAGAAGACGCAGACGCTGTAGGCATATCAATGCATAATGCGGGGCATTTGACACTAGCACCGAGAATAGTAGACGCACTGAAAGACGCAGGGCTTGACGTTCCAGTTGTGGTTGGAGGGATAGTCCCTGAAAGTGACTTGCCAGCTATGACTGAAGCGGGAGTGGCTGGAGTGCTTGGTCCCGGTGCTTCTGCCGAAGAAGTAGCAGCATGTGTGCGTGAGGCAGTGGCCACCCGTGGCAAGTGAAGACTCAAAAATAAATTCACTTGTAGACGCAGCCAGTGAAGGTGACAGGCGTTCGATCGCTCGGTTATTGACTCTTGTTGAAAGAGGCGGCATTTCTGCTGAAATTGTCGCTGAAGCAACTCACCCACTTGCAGGCAAATCACATGTAATAGGAATCACAGGGGCTCCAGGAGCCGGAAAGTCAACTCTCACAGCATATTTAGCAAGAGATCTAGCAGAATCTGATCATAAACCCGCAGTATTGGCAGTTGACCCATCATCACCTCTTACAGGAGGCGCAATCCTAGGTGATCGCGTAAGAATGGAAGAAGCTTCAGGAGCAGGTGCTTTTATTCGTTCGATGGCGACAAGAGGACATGCTGGCGGGTTGGCGCTAGCAGTTCCAGGCATGGTCAGAGTATTTGACGCTTTCGGATTTGATCCAATAATCATTGAAACAGTCGGAGTAGGTCAAGTTGAAGTTGACGTAGCTTCAGCGGCTGACACGGTGGTAGTGGTAGTTACATCAGGTTGGGGTGATGCAGTGCAAGCAAATAAAGCTGGATTGCTTGAAATCGCTGACCTTTTCGTAGTTAACAAAGCTGATCGGCCCGGAGCTAAAGACGCTAAAAGAGACCTTGAATTGATGATTGATTTATCGCAAGTAACTGGTCAGGCAGTAAGAAGGCCAGAAATTATTATGACAACAGCAACTGAAGGCGAAGGATTGGATGAGTTACAGAAGGCTGTTTCAGAACATCAACAGTTCTTACTACAGGACGATCAAATTTCTTTGAGACGCTCAAAACGTTGGAAAGCTGAAGTTAGCTCACGACTAGAATATTTACTCTTAGAGATTTCAAAAAATTCAATCGAAAATATAGAAGAAAATCAAAGCTCTCCTCCCAATTCAGTGGCCAATGAGTTGCTAAAAAAACTTTTAAATAAAGATGAATTGCATTAAATCAAGTAGAAACAACCCACGTGAGTTAAGATCTGAACCTTGAAATCAAAACTTCGTTCAATTTTTGAACGCCTATTCCGAAACTATGCACAGCGACTCCTCCGTTATATGGGAGTGACTGTTGTCAATACCATTGTCGGTCAGACCGTCCTCTTTATTTTCCATGCAGTGATTGGATTGCCAGGGATGATCGCCAATGCATGTGCAGTAGCGATAAGCACCATCCCTGCCTACTTACTAAGTCGCAACTACGTGTGGGAACAACCTAGAGGAGACCATTCAGTAGGAGGGGAGATAGCCCCATTTTGGATGTTGGCGTTTGCCGGACTGGCACTTTCCACAGCAGTAGTAGGTGTTGTAGATGGAATTTTCGGTGGCACTTGGTCAGTTCAAATTGCAAATGCTTCTGCTTACGGCACTTTATGGATTGTCAGATTCCTGATCATCGAACATCTTCTTTGGGGAGACTCAGATAAAGACCCTTCAAGTGAAGAAAAACTTGTGGGCTGATCTTGGGAAATAGGGAAGCTTTACTGTTCGAACTTGCTGAAGAAGTAAAAGGCTTTATGCCTACCAATGAAGGGCTAGCACTTAACCAGCATGGAAACACGGTCGAAACTGAAGGACCTTTCCTTGAAGTTGGCAGTTATTGTGGGAAATCTGCGATTTACCTAGGGATTGCTGCAGAAAAAATGGGAAGAATCCTTTTTTCAGTTGATCATCACAGGGGTTCAGAAGAAAATCAACCAGGGTGGGAATGGCATGATCCTGAAATCGTCGACAAAGAAACTGGTTTGATAGACACTTTGCCTGAATTTAGAAGAAATATAAAGAAAGCAGATCTAGAAGGAACTGTCGTTGCAGTTGTTGGTGATTCACCACTGATAGCTAAAAACTGGACTACGCCTCTGTCGTTGCTATTTATTGACGGAGGGCACGGTTCAGAACCGGCACACGCTGATTATGAAAACTGGGTCCCGAAGCTTCTAACAGGAGGGAAACTTCTAATACATGATGTATTTGAAGATCCTAATGAAGGTGGGAGGCCGCCTTTTGAGATTTTTCAAAGGGCATTAAATTCAGGTTCTTTCCAAGAGATAGATGCAGTAGGTTCTCTGCGAGTGCTTAAAAGAATTAGCTCCTAAATATAAACAGGTGAAATGTCAATCCGGATCAAGGATGTGTTCTTCGGTGCTAATAATCTCAGGGAGTCCAGCACGGTTTGTAAAAATGCCTGAAGCAGGGCTTGATTGAGATATTGCGTCAGCAGCCAGAATAACAGCGGCTGCCGAATAGGTTGTTTTTTCATTTTCAGGGAAAGATTGTTTTTCTGGGTGCACTAATCCAGTCAAATAATGGCCATCTGACTGCCTCATAAATTGGCTCCAACGGAAAAGCGATTCAGCTTTTTGATTATCCCCAACTACTAGATAGGCAATTGAGCATTCACAGGTTTCAGCTGTTGTTACCCACGGCTGGTCACTGACACATCGGATTCCCATATCTTCCATAATGAACAGTTCCGCTTTTTCGGAAAGAATGGATTTGCCTTGATCACCAGTAACAACTCCGGAGAGCACCGGATAGTACCAATCCATCGCCCACCTCTCTTTAGGTGCAAATGCTTTGTCAGGATACTTACGAACGACATGAGCAAGATTGGCAAGCGACAATTCCCAGTCCGGTCTTTCATGTCCTAGTTCCTCAGCAGTTGAAATCGCACAGCGTAAACTGTGGCAAATACTTGATGAACCTGTAAGAAGTGAATAAGACCAGGGGGTCCCATCGGGGTGCATAGCCCAAATTATTTCCCCGCGTGGAGTCTGTAGATCAAGCACAAAATCGATTGCAGGTTCCACGACTTTCCACATGGTTTCAAGAAAACCGCGGTCATGAGTCATAAGCCAGTGATGCCAAACTCCCGTTGCAACATAGGCGACTACGTTCGAGTCATGTTTTGGATCTTCGACACCGTTTTCAAGGTAGTAGTGATGCCATGCCCCATTTGGCAATTGATTGTCTTGTAACCACACATAAGCTTTTTCTGCGGCATCTAAATGACCTGTTACTGCAAGTGCCATTGCTGCTTCCACATGATTCCAAGGGTCAGAATGACCGCCTGGGAACCAAGGGATCATTCCATCTGAAAGTTGCCAATCAATGATTGCTTCAGCAGTTGCAACCAACTCTTCAGTACTTACTACATTCGGAACATCAGGAAGAGACATTATTAGCCTCCAGTAGTGGTTTAGATGCGTAAATAACCAAACTTTTACCCAAGAAAGGGCTAAGGATTTTTTCTAAAACTCTAGTTATCCAAGGTGATTTCTCAATATCCCATGCAAGAACCTGATGATAAATTCTGACCAGAAAATTGTCTTGTATAGGTTTATTTGGACCTATTATGCAACGAAGCCACCAGTAAGGACTGTGAAGTGCATGAACACGGTGGTGTCCCTTGGGTTCCAGTCCGGTATCAGAAATCATTTTCGTCAGTTCTTTTCTTTTGTAAATACGAACATGACCCCCGACCGCCTTCGGAGCGTAGTAATCATCTGAAAGAGACCAGCATATTTTTTCAGGGAAACGTGATGGGATTGTGATAGCTATAGTTCCTCCCGGGCTTAAAACACGACCGAGTTCATTTAGAGCTATGGAATCGTTATCAATGTGTTCCATGACTTCAGAGCAAATAATTCGGTCAAAAGAATGATCCGAAAAAGGCAGTTTAGTGGCATCTCCATTAGTGGTTTCTATTGCGATCGGGGGTTCTATTTCACCTTGTTCATACATCACACCCGCGACTGCTCTGACTTGCTTTAGTTCCTCAAAACCCAAATCACATGCGACCACTGAAGCCCCGCGTCTTAAAGCTTCATATGCATGACGCCCAAAGCCACAACCCATATCCAGAATTCGATCCCCAGACTTAACTCCTAAAAGGTCATAATCAGCAGTCAACATGACAACTATCCTTTGCTTTCAGATAGAAGAGAACGGTATTGTTCCACTGTTCTCAAAGCCGTATGGTGCCAACTCCAATTTTCAATGACTCTACGTCTTCCGTTTTCACCAACCCTTGCTTGATCTTCAGGGTTATCCAGAACTTTTCCAATCATTGAAGCCAGCGCTTCACTGTCACCAGGTGGGACTTGAAAACAAGTTTCGTTATGAGGCCCGGCTACTTCAGGTAGAGCCCCACCGGTGGTGGTAACTAACGGGACACCACAAGACATAGCCTCAATAGCAGGCAATGAGAAACCTTCATAGAGAGACGGGACCACAGCAATTTCTGCTTCACTGTAAAGTTCAACAATCCGATCATCAGAAACTCCATGCACCCAACTCACGCAATCAGTTAAACCGAGTTCATCGATGACATCCGTAGAAGAACTGCCTTCCGAGGGTTTGCCGATAATTACCAGTTCAACATCGCGTTCAGTTTTTAGTTTTGCTATAGCTTCAAGGAGGTATTTAAGTCCTTTCATAGCTACATCGGCACTCGCAGTTGTAAGAATCATCCCGGGTTTTCTTTGCACTCCTTGAACAGGCGCGAATATTTCAGGATCAACACCAACGGGAACGACATGAATGCGTTCAGGATCGACCTTGTGATCTGCTGATATATCAACTTTTGACGATTCTGAAACAGTCATAACACGGTGCATACGTTTTGCTACCCGAGTTTGCATTTTTGTAAATGCATACCAACGTCTTTTTGAAAATGACTCGAAAAGAGTTCTTGAATGTGCAATCTCAAGGCGTCTGTCAACTGTTATTGGATGGTGAATAGTGGATAGTAGGGGAAAACCGGCTTTTTGGAGAAGTGTTAACCCCCAACCTAAGCACTGGTTGTCATGAACAAGATCGAATTCGTCTCTTCTTGACTTCAAATACTCCCAAGCCCTCAAGCTGAACGATAGTGGTTCTGAAAAATTGCCTGTGTTGAAACTAGCTACCTCTACGAAGTCCCATTTGGTCTTCAATTCCCAAATTCTTGGTTTTCTCATCGGAAAGTGGTCATTAAAGATATCTAGACTTGGCAGACGAACTAGTTCTACACGCTCGTCCAACTCCGGGTATGGTTGGCCTGAAAGCACTACAACGCTGTGTCCCAAATCTGTAAGAGCTTTAGTTAAGTGACGCGTGTAGATACCCTGACCACCGCAATGTGGCTTACCTCTGTATGAGAGGTAAGCAATGCGCAGTCTACGATCACTATCAACAGTGCTATTCGCGGAATTAGGCATTAGAACATTCTCGCTGGATTTTTTCCCGATTACTCACTATGAATTAGATACTGTTTAGTTATGAGAGCTTTAGTGCAAAGAGTCGTAAAAGCCACTGTAAGGGTTGAAAATCAGACAGTAGGTGCGATTGCTCAAGGATTATGTGTTTTTGTAGGTGTAACTCATGAAGACAGTTTTGAGGAGTCTGATCAACTAGTAAAAAAAATTGTTTCTTTAAGAATTATGGACGATGAAAATGGTGTGATGAATAAATCTGTTATCGACGTTGATGGAGAAATTTTGATTGTGAGCCAGTTCACTCTTTACGGAGATACCTCTAAAGGGCGTCGACCAGGATGGTCAGCGGCTGCAGCACCTGACCATGCTGAACCCCTAATTGAAAGAGTAGTAGAGGGCGTAAAAGCAGCTGGAGTAGTTGTAGAAACAGGAAGATTTCGTGAACATATGCAAGTAGAACTGATTAATGATGGTCCGGCAACATTGATGATTGAAATTTGAACAAGAGACTATTTAGTTTCTACTGAAAAAGTGGGGGCGTCGTCCCCAAGCAAAGAGAAGTAATGAAATCAACATCATCGGCCAAATACCCGTTTGTGTATACCAAGTATTACCAGAACGTAACCCCACTGTTTTCTGGATTACAGCTTGTTCACTGATTCCAGTCCGATCTAAAACCTTGCCTGACGGGTCAACAATCGCACTAAACCCGGTAGGAGCAGATTGAAGTACCCATCGACCTGTTTCGATGGCTCTTAGTTGACTCGATGCTATTTGCTGGCTTTGTACTTGTGTCAGCCAGTAACTAGCTCCATTTGTCGGATTAATAATTATTTTGGCGTCATGATCTGCTGCCTCACGTGCTCTTTCCTCGAAAAATACTTCCCAAGAAATAACCACTCCAAGTTTCCCAAGTGAAGTTTCAATTACAGCAGGTTCAGTTCCAGGAAGGACATCCCGAGCTGGGAGGCTGTCTTTGGCAAAGCGCTCCACAAAGCTTCTTAAAGGAACAAATTCGCCAAATGGCACAGTTCTTACTTTGTCGAATTTTCCAGCGATCTGACCATCTGGTTCTAATACTTCCACATAGTTCAAATTTGAATCTGAATTTTCCGGGTCTTGATGGAACCATCCTGCAGCAAAAACTGTGTCAAGAGACTGTGAGATATCCTCAAGTGTTGAACGAGCATCATCCGCGTACAGACGGCTCGGGTTTCTGTCGGCTTTTGGAAGGTCGGGGTCGGGGTTAACAACATTTTCTGGCCATACAACTAAATCCACTGGAGTTTGAACGCTTTCAGTTGCAGAAACCTGATTGGCAAAAACTATTGCTGCACCTGTTGGAGTTGCTCGGGTTCGCTGTGGTCCTCCACCTTGCACCACAGCAACATTTATACTTTCAACCTCGCGGCCATCAGGTGCGACAGTGGTAATTGTCCCAATCGCAATAGTTAACAGCAATGCAAAAATTATAGGTTTTACTGCTTTTTTCGGAGAGCGAATCACAGAACTTATTAGGCAACCGGCAGCAGTAGTTATTGCAACAATTAGTAGCGGCCCAGCTACTTTGGCTACAGGCGCAATAGGGCCTGAAGCTTGTCCTATAGGAATTGTCGCAAGTGGAACACCTCCAAAAGGAAATCTCCAACGAGCTAACTCAATTAGTGTCATTATTCCAATAAGAGCTAATTGCCTTCCTTTTTTGGGTGGAACCAAAGCCATTCCAAGACCAATAAAGCTCGAGTGGATAAGTGCCGCGGCTATCCAACCAGGCAAGGTTAGATCAATCATCCAAAAAGTAGCTGGCAACAGCCAAGCCAGACCTGTAAGGAAACCCCTGCTGAACCTTTTCTTCGCAGATTTGTTAGCCAAAGAAGAATCTAAAATTGCTATACCTATAAAAGCACACGGCCAAAAACCCCAGGGTGGAACAGACGCTGCAATTAGTAGCCCAGCAGCAACAGACTTGATCAGGCCAAAGCTAAATAGGGTTTTTATCAATTTCTTCCAAACCGTTCTAAAACTCTAGTTGCAGCTTCATTTCCTGAACGGATAGACGCAGGAATTCCAACCCCAAAATGGTAAGAGCCTGAAAGAAAAATTCCTGGTGTTTCAACTTCAAGTATTGAAAGTGTTTCTTCCAATTTTTGTAAGTGTCCAACTTCAAACTGGGCTAAAGCTTTAGGCCAGCGGTTTATGCGAAATTCAAGAGGAGGTTTTTCCACACCCAAAGTTGTTTTTAAGTCATCCATCAAACATTCAACAAGTTCTTCGTCATCGAGCGTCTCATGTCTTTGATCGTCAATACGGCCAGTTGAAACCCTCATTAGTGTTTTAGTCCCATCATTGAGATGAGTCCACTTATTACCTGAAAAAGAACATGCCGTCATTAACTTCCCTGAAGATCTAGGAACTAGAAAACCGCTTTCATTTTCCGGAATTTCTACGTCCAATGTCTCGAAAGCAAAACTGACCAGTGAAACCGAAGCATGTTCTATTTCAGAAAGTCGAGTACTGACAGTTAGTGAAAGTGGGTGAAGCAGATTTGCGGCATCCTGAGCGGAGTTCGTTAAAACTACTGCATCGACAATTTCTGATCCAGTAGATGTTTTTACAATCCATTGTTCTTTAGAAGGTTCTATAGAGGTAACACTTTCAGTTTTTCGAATTGAACCAACAATTTTCTCAGCGAGTTTTTTAACAATGTGCCCCATTCCTTCAGGGTGGGTGTAGAAAACCGGTGATTCTGGATCAGTTTTCTCATAAGTTTCCTTAAGTGCTGTCACTAAACCGTCCTTGTGTCTGGCGGCTTCCAAAAGATGTGGAGCCATAGTCGCACAGCTCATAGCGTCTGCCTTTCCTGCGTTAATACCGCTCAAAAGGGGATCCACAAAGTTTTCAAAAACTGAATCGCCGACACAGTTGCGAACCAAAGAGCCGATCGAAATGTCAGTTTCACCAGTGATGGTATTTTCGGGTATACCTCCATCCCGAATTTTTTGACTGTCTTCCGCACTTAAAACATCAGATGCTTCTGAGTCAGGGTAAAGAGGAATACCAAGAACATTCGGAGATGGAAGAGGAATCAGTGAACCGTTTGCCCAAATAGACGCCGAACGAGAACGAGGTGAAACAAACTCCTCGGAAATACCGACTTCATCAAAAAGTTCTACAGCCCAAGGTGCTCTGGCTAAGAAGGCATCTGCTCCTTCATCTAATTGAAAACCGGCAAAATTACTTGTTCTCAGTTTTCCACCAACTTTTTCATCAGTTTCGAAAATAACGACTTCGAAATCCTCACTTTTTTTCGAAAGACGGTAAGCGACTGTCAAACCTGTAATCCCAGCCCCCACTACCGCAACTCTTTTCTTATTCATTGGTTCTTTCTTGAAGTTCGTGTGAGTGGACCATTTCAACTACATGGGCGAGAATCGCGGGGTCGGTATCTGGGATAACTCCATGACCGAGATTAAAAATGTGACCTGGGTTGTCTTTATTAAGCGAAAGAATTTCATAAACAGCCTTTTCCACTTCTTCAACCGGACCCAAACAAATTTCAGGATCTAAATTCCCTTGGATAGCGATTTCATTACCTAATTTTCGCCTAGCAACATCTATAGGTGTGTTCGAGTCGATGCCCACTACATCAGCTCCCGCTTCGGCAATCAGGTTGAGAATTGGCTCTGTACCCAGCCCGAAGTGAATCTTTGGAATCAGAGGGTCATCAATTGATGAAAGTACTTTTTTACTGTAAGGGAAAACTTTCTCCTCATAGACCTCAGGATCAATCAAACCTGCCCAACTGTCAAATAATTGAATAGCTGAAGCGCCCGATTCGATTTGATGTTTCAGAGAGGAGACTGTGATTTCGGAAAGAATATCCATAAGTGAATCCCAGATAGCGGGCTCCTCCTCCATTAATGCTTTTGTTTTTTCAAGCGAACGTGAAGGCTTGCCTTCGATTAGATAGGAAGCGACCGTGAAAGGAGCTCCGGCAAAGCCAATTACAGGAACAGGGCATTCCTTCGAGAGTATTTTTATTGTCTCTCCAACGTAAGACACATCAATTTCAGGCTCCAGTGGGCGTAACCGTTTGAGATCTCCGGAACTCCTGAAGGGTTTTTCTGCAACGGGGCCGACACCTGGCTGTATTTCAATTCCAAAATTGATCGAATAAACAGGAACCATGATGTCTGAGAAAAGTATCGCAGCGTCAACCCCGTATCTTTCAACGGGCTGAAGAGTTATTTGAGCGGCTCTCTCAGGATCTGAAGCAACTTCTAAAATGCTTCCAACTCCTCTAATTTTTCTGTATTCAGGAAGAGATCTTCCTGCTTGACGCATAAACCAAACAGGCACTCGAGAGTGATGCTCCCGCCTACACGCAGAAAGAAAATCTGATTCTTTTCCAAATTTTCCCTCTGAAAGATAAGAGTTCTCCATGATGGGATGCTACACAAGCATCGGCCAGTTATTTTCTTTCAGGTGAGGTTGATTTAAATTTGAAGAAGTGACTTTTCTAGAAGTTCACGAGCCCTACTAGATTGCGGTTTGGCCAACCGTGCTATTGCTGATGTTTTTGATCTACGGAAAATATCCTCAGCAGCTTCTTTAGAGGATTCCAACTCGTTGCGGGCTAATAAATCAGAAGTTGTTGGCTCAAACGTTAAAACCTCTGTCCCATTTGAACGAATTTGCTCAATCTCTTTCTGTAGTGTTCTTGAATTCCATGCGACTGAAAGAGAACTATTCCTATGTGAACCTGTCAAAGTTGAAGACGACGAAATGATTACCAGATCAAGCTGTAAAGGGGCCAGCAAGTCTGCATTAGTCAATGAATGAACACCGCCATCGATATAACGTCTTCCATTAAGGTTTACCGGAATGAAACGACCCGGTATAGCAGAAGATGCTTGAACGGCGGTACCAACATCGACTTCCACGTCATCTCTGCCGAACACAACGCGTTTTCCTGAATCAAGATCGAGAGCGCACAACCAAGTTGGTTTCTCAGGCCACGGATCCGGATGGATCTGAGATGTTCTCTCCGCGAAAGAAGAACCGTCAAATTGACCCTCGGGTATTATTCCGGTGACAGCGACCATAGGCCTAGGCCGTCCACCCAGGAAAATTTCTTTTAGAACAAGAGAAGGTTTCGAAGGGATTTTACTGTTTCCAGAAAAACCTGGTTCGGGCACTTTGAGAGAAGTTGTTACACGATCAATTATTTCCTGACCTTCAGGAGTCATCGTGTCGTCTGTGTAATAGCAGGCCAAATCATGTGGGGAGATGCCAGCACGCAGAGAAACCGCTATAAGTGAACCTGCTGAGGTTCCCACGATCACGTCGGAGGTTCTGGAATCCCATCCTGTAACACTGCTTAGAGCATCCAGAACACCGCTGTGGTGAGCGGCACCAGAAAATCCGCCCGCACTTAAGACCAGACCTATAGTTGTCATTCCACTATATTCGCGCATCTGTTTTAGCTTTGCTGACTCATGCTCAAAGTAGATTTTTAGACCCCTTTTGTGTTTTTTGAGTACACGATAGGATTAGAACCCTGTCAATTTACGTTTAAAGGCAAAATTTAGCCTTTTTACAATAAACAAGACTTTGGGGGTACTTATCTCAAGCGAGTTAGAAGCCGAACAGGCTTACGTGGATCATGCTTATGAATGCTTGGAGGCTGCAAAAGAGAGGGTATTTGACCTCACTTCAATGGTTGAAGTAGGCAAAGGAGGCACGAATCAAGCGCGTGTCGAGAGAGATGCCATTTGGGATTCCGTTTCTACACGTTTGGGCCAGCTAAACATGGGAGATGCCGCTCTTGTTTTTGGACGAATCGATCAAAATACTGACTCGGAAGTTTTTTATATCGGCAGAGTAGGTGTATGGGATGACAGCCAGGATCCGGTAGTAGTTGATTGGCGCGCACCTATAGCGGAGTCATTTTATAGAGCGACTGGATCCGACCCCATGGGTCTTGAGAGGCGCAGACATTTTGTGAGCCGAGGCAGAAATCTTCTCTCATTGGAAGATGAAATATTCGGTGACATTGAAAAATTTCGTGATGGAGAAGACTCTTCTTTGAAGGGTGAAGGCGCTCTCATAGCAGCTCTTGAAACGGCTCGAACTGGCCGGTTGCAAGACATCATAGGAACTATCCAAGGTGAGCAGGATGAAATAATCCGTGCTCCAATGTCAGGAGTGGTAGCAGTGCAAGGGGGCCCCGGCACTGGGAAAACGGTTGTAGCTTTACACAGAGCAGCCTATTTGTTGTACACGCACAGGTTTCCTCTTCAAGGGCAGGGTGTCCTTGTGGTGGGACCCAACCGTTTGTTTCTGGCCTACATCGAACAGGTTCTTCCATCTTTAGGAGAAGCCGGAGTTGAGATGGCTGCGCTGGGTGATTTAGTGGGAGCGATTCGAGTTGGAGATCACCGTGACACTGAAGAAGCATCGCGTTTGAAAGGTGATCTGGCAATGGTCAAATTTTTGACCCGTGCGACAAAAATTCGTCAACGCCCTCTACGAGAAGATCTAAGAGTTGGATACGGAGTTCAGTGGTTGCATATAACTGTTGAACAGACAGCTCAAATAGTCGCAGAAGCGCAGAGACGATATAGAACTCATAATGCCGCCCGCCGTTACATTGAAGAAGAGTTCTTCTCCACTCTTGCTTTAAGTTCAAATGAACTTATTGACAAAAAAACAGTTGAAAGCAGGCTCAAGGGGCAGATCGCCATAAGAGAAGCATTGGATTGGATGTGGCCTGTACTGACACCTTCACAGTTGTTAAACGACACTTTTGGTTCCCGCGCACTGATAAAAGTTTCTGATCCGGAACTCACTGAACAGGAAGTGGACTCTTTGTATAGAAGTCGAGAGTTCTTATCTAAGGAAATTACGTGGTCCGCTTCTGATGCAGCTCTTCTTGACGAGGCACTTGCGATCCTGGGACCAAGACCTGGTAAAAGAGAAGAAGACGCTGTTAGAACTTTCGGCCATATTGTGGTTGACGAGATTCAAGACCTTTCACCAATGGATTTAAGAATGCTTTCGAGAAGGTCTCTCAATGGTTCCATGACTGTAGTTGGCGACATCGCTCAAGCGACGGGTGCGTGGGCCCACCAGAATTGGAAGAGTATTCTCCAGCACTTACCGGATCGTAAAGAAGTTAATATGCGTGAACTAACAATTGGTTATCGAATTCCAGCACCGTTAATGGAGTTAGCAGCAAAGGTGCTTTCTGAAGCCGCCCCTGAATTAAAACCGCCTACTTCTGTTAGAAGCGACGGTGAGGCCCCGATTTTCATTGAGGTCGATGATTCGTTCGCGCCTCTTTCAGGTGTGATAACTGAAGAACTCAAAAAAACTGACTCTGGAAATCTTGCTGTGGTAGCAGCGAATTCACAAGTAGAAGAAATCGAAGAATTGCTGAATAGGGCAGAGATTGTTTTCGGACGCCCGAACCGTCGAGGATTAGACGAGCAAGTAGCAGTAGTTCCCGTGGGACTTGTTAAAGGGCTTGAAGTTGATGTTGTAATTGTTGTCGAGCCAAAAAGAATTATTGAAGAGCAGATTCAGGGAATGCGAGCTCTATACGTGGCTTTAACTCGTGCCACAAAACGGGTCATCGTTATTCACTCTGAAGAATTACCCGAAAATATGGAAACTTAATTTATTTAAGGCCCGATTTTTTTCAGTTTTGCCATTTCGTTGAAAAGCTCAATAGGTGTTTTGGCACTATTGTCGTCACCTAATTCTCTGAAAATTGCGTGCACATTCACAGCTATACGTTCCCATTCACCCCAGTCCTTAAAACCACCCAGATCTATCTCAGCTATCACTTCAGCAGCTGTCTGACCGTTAGCGTGCCGTTCTCGACACTCGTTATCAACAAAAGTGAGGTAATCACGAACGGCAGTAACCCCCGCTGCATCAGTTAAAGGACCGTGGCCTGGGATAATCACTTCAGCTTCTAATCCTAGAATGCGATCACATGCATCGATCCAGTTAGACACAGGACCGTCCCAGATTATTGGAGTTCCATGAATAAAAAGAATGTCACCACAGAAGACAGTTGCAGCATCTGGTAGGTGTACAAGCAAATCTCCAGATGTGTGGGCAGGTCCGACTTCTATTAGCTCTACTGTGCGACCACCAACATCGAGTTGCAATTCACCGCTGAAAGTACGGTCTGGTAAAGGTAATTCAATGTCACTAAATTCGAATGGTCCAAAAGCATCTTGTATATAAGAGTTAGTTGTTTCACCGAGATCTACTTTCATTAGAGCCTCTAAGGCCGATGGGGGGATTGCCTCCATTTCAACTGCCGCTGCGTTAGTGGTGATTATTTGAGCCCCGTTTTCACCACCAACGAGACTATTTCCGTAGCAATGATCACCATTCGCATGTGTGTTAACTACAACATTTATGGGATGTGCTGAAGTCACTGAAGACATCGAATCAAGCATGTTCTGAGTAAGTTTTAGATCAAAAAGAGTGTCTACTAGCAAGGATGACCATTCTGAAGCAATGAGTCCCGCATTGCTCCAACCCCAGCCGCCATCAGGTTGCAAATATGCGAAAACATTGTCAGCTACTTCATGCAGACCATGTGTGTAGGGAATGTTATTTAACTCTTTGTTCACCAAATCAACTTTAGGCGAAGCGAGTATTAATTTAAGGGTTTGTCAGTTGTGAGAAATAGCGTCAAGAACATTGAGTCTTGAAGCTCTAAATGCTGGGAGAATTGAAGCCAAAATTCCAAACAAACCTGAGATGAGCATGTAGCGCAATAGTGATCCAAAAGGTATCGAGAGGATGCTGACGAAACTGTCTGGTATTGCTGCTGTTGCGGCAATACCAAAGAACACTCCTATGGACACACCGAGAAGGCCTCCGAATAAAGCGATTATGACAGCTTCCCAGCGAACCATTCTTCTCATCTGGCGTCTTGTCATACCTACTGCCCTCAACAGGCCAAGCTCGCGAGTTTGTTCATAAACGGACAGTGCCAAGGTGTTGGTTATGCCTAACACGGCTATCAGCAATGAGAGAGCAAGAAAGGTGGTAATTACACTCAATACCTGGTCCAATTGTTGTTCGATCCCTTCGCGGTATTCAGCCCTGTCATCGACAGAGAGTTGCGGATACTCCTGTGTGTAGGTCTCAACGGAAGCCCTTGCTAGTTCTGGGTCAGCATCAGGGTTGAATAGAATACTTAGGAAGCTGTCTTGAGTTTGAGGGAAATAACGATCGAAAGTTTCTATATCGATAACCCAGTTGCCCAACATGGCATCATTTTCGAAAATTGCCGCGACTGTTAGAGATTCTTCATTGCCTCCTGGGAAGGTCACATAGATGGGGTCTCCTACTTTCAAACCTTTTTCCGTGGCAGGGTCTTCATGGATAAGAATTGTTCCTGCAGTCGTTGGTGCAGCAGGGTTTTCGGGTGACCCCTGACTTATCTCCAGATTCATATGAGACTCCATTAGGGCAAAATCAGTACTTGAAACGTCTTTCAAATCACCGTCCACACCTAAGGCATCAAAAGTCCACCTGTATGAGACAACAGAATCAATTAGATCCGGTCTAGCATCGCTTAACTCTCTTAGCTCATCTCCCAAGTCGCTTGAAAATCCTTGAAAATCGCCACCAAACCCATCTACTGAAACAACTAGATCCATAGAAGTACTGTCTTCTATCAAGTCAATAAAAGTTGCTTTCAATGAACTACTGACTACTGCAGCCAAACTTACGAGTGCTAACCCGATTGTAAGAGCGGCAGCTGTTGCAGCTGTACGCCTTGGCCTACGCGCAGCATTTTCTCTGGCAAGTCGTCCTGGGATTTTGAATAAACGCTGTATAGGTCTTCCGAAAAAATTTGCCACCGGTTTAGTAGCTATGGGGCTAAGCATGTAGACGCCACCAAAGCTAGATATAGCACCGGTACCTAGGAGCCATAGAATTCCTCCTGTATCCAAATCTAGAATCATCCCTAAAATCAATTCAGCGATACCGATCAAAGTAATGGCACCACCGAACAAGAGCCTTCTTCTAAGACTCGTCGGAGTGAAACTGATTTCTTCACGCATGGCGGCAATTGGGGCGATAGAGCGTGTACGGCGTGCGGGGAGTATCGAAGACAGCACTGTTGCGCCAATACTTACACAAGCTGCCACAATAATTGTCCTGGGCTTCATCGGTAATACACCCGGCAGAGCTCCAAAGCCTACGGATTCGAGCAATTCTCGTAAGCCGAGGGCGAGCAGGTACCCAACACCTAAACCTACTCCCGTCGCAATTACGCCGATTATTACAGCTTCTAAAATAACTGAACGGAAAACTTGACGTGTGGTAGCTCCAAGTGCGCGTAGAAGTGCTAGTTCACGTACGCGCTGACCAAGAACAATTGAAAACGTATTGTTTATTATGAAGGCGCTGACAATTACCGCAATAATCGCAAAAGCTAATAAAACACCCGATAGAACATTCAGAAAAGAGTTGAAGTCATCTCGTTGCTCTTCAATCAGAGTGTCTTTGTCTACAACTTCGAGTTGAATGTTCCCAAGAAAATCCAAAGCAGCTTTTTGCTCTTCAGGCAGTGCCGACATAGCTGCCAGAAAATCTTCTGCGAATAAGTCCAAGCGGTTTTGGATGCTGGCAGCGACCTTTCCATGATCAGATCCAGGCGAGACAGCTACGTTCAGGTAGTCATACGTTCCCTCATAGTCCAGAAAAATATGGGAGGTACGTTCTTCGAAAGCAGCAAGAGTTGCTCCAAAGTTTTTATTCTCTGTAGGTGATCGCCAGTTCGCAATCCCCGTGAGAGTAAAAAGACGGTTTCCTATTGGACCGCTTACTTTGTATACCTCACCGATTTCAAAATCAAAATCTTCAGCAGTTTTTTTGTCGACAATGAATTCACCCACAACCGAAGAATCGCCAATATCCCCAGTCCATTCAGGAGGTCTGCCCTCGTAGATAAAAAACTCTTGCAACGGACCGGAATCCGTGAAGTAGTTCATTCCAAATTGGGGAGCACCGCGAGTTGAAGTTGCTTTAGGGTTGCCTTCATCGTCAGTGACTATCGGAATCACGTTCCAAGCCATAATCTGACCGCTCACAGCTTCCACTCCTGGGATGTCGTCTGTGACTACTTCTAACAATTCTTCTGGTACAGGTAGTCGATTGAACCTCTCTCCGTCCTGCACGGAAGCACGAACATTGAAATCAACATCTCCGATTATGTCGACTGAAAGTTCATCAAAAGAACTGCGAAGTTTGTCTGTGAGTACAAACGATGTGGACATAAAAGCCACACCTAGGACAACGGCGAAAGTAGTCAGCGCATAACGGAGTTTCCTGCCGCGAATATTCCGAAGAGTGAGCCCAAACATGAATCAGTTGGAGAAGTTCTTTATGTTGTCCAGAATTTGATCAGCAGTCGGGTCTACCATCTCATCGACAATTTTTCCATCACCTAAAAAAAGTACTCGGTGGGCTCGTGCAGCTGCCTGTGCGTCGTGGGTGACCATGACCATCGTTTGATCAAGTTCTTCAACAGCGTGTCTGAGAAAATCTAGTACTTCGTCACCGGTTTTAGAATCAAGGTTTCCCGTTGGTTCATCGGCAAAAACTATCTCAGGTTTTGAAACAAGTGCTCTTGCGACAGCCACTCGTTGTTGCTGCCCGCCGGACAGTTCATCTGGTCGGTGTTTCAAACGGTCTGCGATACCTACCGCCTGTAGAACCTGATCCATCCATTCATTATCAGGTTTTGTTCCAGCAAGATCTAAAGGAAGGGTCGTGTTTTCCTTAGCAGTCAAAGTAGGCAAAAGATTAAATGCTTGAAAAACAAAACCGACCTTGTTTCTCCTCAGAAGAGTTAGGTCTTTGTCAGAAAGGCTTCCAAGTTCTGTTTCTCCGATATGAACCGTTCCTGAAGTGAGGTTGTCAAGACCGGCTGAACAATGCATGAGAGTTGATTTGCCGGATCCCGACGGTCCCATAATCGCAGTGAATTTTCCTTTTTCGAATTCGACTGTCACATCGTCGAGAGCGCGTACCTCTGTTTCCCCTGAACCATAGATTTTGCTGCCATTAGTGACGCGTGCTGCCGCGTTTGAATTGTTTGTAGACACAATAAAAGGATACGTTCTGATTAGGAAAAAAACGTGGGAGGCAGTGTGTCAGTTGACACTTTAAGAGATTTTTCTGACTATGACCTTGAAGAGGTTCTTGTTTTGAATAATTCAGCTGCACCGGCAGTAAATGAATTGACAGCCTCAGATTTGGAGTGGTTCGCAGAAGTTTCTCATCTTTTTCTGGTTTCAGAGAGGGAAGTAGATGAAAAAACTCAAATCACAGGATTTCTAATCGGTTTAACAGGGACTGGTGTTGACTATGAAAGCGTCAACTACAAATGGTTCACCAGCAGGTACGAAAGTTTCTTGTATGTAGATCGAGTAGTTGTAGATAGTTCCTCCTGGGGTCAGGGGAACGGTCGTCGTTTCTATGAAGCGCTTGTCAGCTCAGGTTCGAACGAACCTTTCATGTGCGCTGAAGTGAACATAAAACCCAGAAACGAAAGGTCACTAGCTTTTCATGAAAAATTCGGTTTCGTGCCTGTGGGGGAACAAGACACAGAAGGCGGTTCTAAAAGAGTTCGGATGATGGAATACAGAATTTAATTCTGTTCGTCTTTTACCAGTGTCATTCCTAAAGGTTTCTTGCCGGGAGAACCACAGTGCCAACACGGTTCAAGAGGTCTGCCTCGCCAGGTGACCTCACATTGTTGGCAGACAAGAGTAACCCTGTCGATCCAACTATCCCCGCCTTCATCACCCTCTATGGGTAGCAACGCCATACGCGCAAATTAACCAATTCACGCGCGTAGGGGTGTGATCCTCCCAATAAAGGCTTAACGTCAGGGGTCTAGGACAATAAAAAAAAGTAAAAAAAGGAAGTAATGATGGATGAAAACATCCCAAATCCAGATGGTTCAAGTGAACGCCGAACCCAGTTTGATGCGCCACCGCCGATGGTTATAGACCCTGAAAAAAATTATGTAGCTGAAATGGTTACAACAGCCGGAACGATGAAAATTTCTTTAAATTCAAGCCGAGCTCCAAAGACGGTCAACAATTTCGTTTTTCTGGCACGTTGGCATTATTACGATGGAATAATTTTTCACCGTGTAATAAGGGATTTCGTTATTCAAGGTGGAGATCCACAAGGTACAGGTATGGGTGGACCCGGATACCGGTTTGAAGATGAACTACCAAATAGCGGCGAATATCAGATCGGATCTTTAGCCATGGCCAATGCAGGTCCTGATACCAATGGAAGCCAGTTTTTCGTTATAACAGGCCCCTCCGGAGTTGGTTTACCTCCGAGCTATTCACTGTTTGGTCAAGTCATAGACGGATTAGAAGTTGCTGAAAAGATCCAGTCCACACCCACAGGTCCGCAAGACCGACCCGTGGAAGACGTGGTTATCGAATCTGTGACAATTTCGGAGATCGAAGGTTAAATTCTCATTCCGTCGGTTCTTTAATTCTGGCTGCAAGGAATGCCGCTAACAGAGCGGTTATTCCGGCAGCTAGATGGATTGCCATAAAACGTGAACCACTGGTGCTTGTTCCAAGCATTGCTGTCGCAAGAGTTATACCGACAGTTCCCCCTACCATTTGAAGCATGTTCAAAGAGCCTCCTGCGACTCCGAGATCTTGATCCCCGGCGGCTAAAGTTGTGGTATTGGCAATAGTCGCTCGTATATAGCCACTACCGGCACCTGCCAGTCCGGCCCCGAGAATGAAAACCACCAACCATTTTTGTTGTGCTCCCACACCGGCGATTAACATCGCTGTAGCGAAAACTAAACAGCCAGTTATCGAAACACGTCTAGCTCCTCTGTCTAAATCGTGTGTGCCGCCAAGTTTTGCCGCAATAGCGAAAGCCAACGGACGGGGAAGCATGAGAAGGCCGATAATTGTAGGTCTGAAACCCCAACGGCGTTCCAAAAGAAAAGGGGCGATAATCATCGCTCCCATGTAAGCAGCTTGCAAAATTGCTTGAACGGCTATCGGTAGCGTGAAATTAGGTTTAGCCATCAATTTCGGAGGCAACAAAGGCATTTTCGTTTTGTTTTCAATATTTCTGAAAGCTATAAGTGCCAATGGCGAAATTATTGCTGAAAAAATAACTACTGGATGCTCCCAACCCCAGACGATTCCTCTGTTCACCGCAACCAAAAGAGCGCCCACCCCTATGCCGAGAGTAAGAGCTCCTGGAATGTCGAAACTTACATCAGATTGTTTCTGGGTTTCAGGAAGAGTTTTAGCTCCAATAAAAAGAGCGACTACGACGAGCAAACCTTGAACGACGAAAAGTGTTCTCCACCCCAACCATTCAATTAAAGGTCCTCCAGTGACCACCCCTAAAGCTGGAGACAATGCAACGACGGCCATCCACAGTCCCAAGGCTTTCGAACGCTCTTTTCGGCCGTAAACCGAGAGGATAATAGCCATAGCTGATGGTCCCGCTGCAGCAGTTGCTGCTTGAGTTAGTGTCCTCATGAAAATCAGAGAACCGACATTCCATGACAGTGCAGTCAGTAGAGCTAAAACACCACCGAGTAAAAAACTTGCGAGATAAGTTCGCCTATGTCCGTGCAAGTCTCCTAATTTGCCTGCAATTGGAGTTATGACAGCAAAAGCCAACAAAGGGGCAGCTAGAACCCAAGTTACTGAGTCGTCAGTAGTCCCTAAATCCTGTGCAACTCGTGGAAGGGAAGCTGAAAGAACAGTTACGGGGTAACTACTGGTTGCTGTTCCAAAAAGAGCTGAAAAGAGGACGATTTTCGGGTAGTCGGATCTTTCAGAGAGCTCTTCGCGGTTCGAATTCCAAAATTTTAGTTTTGAAAGGGGTTTTTCTTCATTCTCCATAGATGCTATTAATTCCAACCTGACAGAATTTCATGTATTTCACCCATTTTTTCGACCACGGGAAAATCGACATTCTCCAATTCTTTTGAATCGGGGATTTCAAGTTCCCATGTTGTGTGGTGGGGGACATGAATAGCTTTGGCACCGATGGATAAAACCGGAAGAATGTCAGAATTTACAGAGTTGCCGATCATAACGAACTTTTCAGGGTCTATCCCGTAGCGTTTCAAAATCATTCTGTAGGTATCTGCGTCTTTTTCACCTACAACTTCTATATTCCAAAAGAAATCAGAAAGTCCACTCTTTTCAACTTTTGCTCTTTGATGCAGCACGTCACCTTTTGTAATTAGAAGCAGGTTGTATTGGTCGGACAAACCCATTAGAGCTTCTTCAATACCTGGAATTAATTCAACTGGAGCGTTAATCAACTCATCCCCCCATGAGATGATCTGCGATATGTCTTTTGTTTCTATCTCACCTTTTGAAATATCAATCGCGGTGATAACCATAGACCTGATGAAACTTGTAACTCCGTAACCATAGGTAGGTATGGATTCTCTTTCATTTTCTAACAGCACGCTATTTGTCTCAGGAGGTTCACTCCAAAAAGACATAAGTTCGAAGAAGTGGTCCTGGATCTTATAGAACAATGCTTCATTCTCCCAGAGAGTGTCATCAGCGTCGATTCCCAGAATGAAAGAGTCATGAACTTGGTGAAGTTTTTCCTGTTTTGTCATTGATTTGAGCCTAGAACGTTAAGAAGTATAAAAGTGTCCCCGACAAAAGCTTCCCGCGGTACTAACTTTAAGTCTATGCGGTACCTATGTATGCGTTCGGCCTGCTCTGGAAAAGCTGTTTACCTAGTAGAAATGGATGTCAAAGAAACATCTTTCACTATTCGTGATCTCGATGAAGTAGAAGGTCCAGGCCAGGTTGTTCTTTGCGAAGTTCATATCGGACGTTTGAAAGCTCCCAAAGGGTGGCAGTTGATTGATGAAAGAGACAAAGGGAACTTGGTTCAATTCCCGGAAGATCCAGAAAATCGTCCAAAACGGCGTAAAAGGGGAGTGTTATCAGGACTCAAGCGGGAAAGTTCTGATGAGGTTGTTAGACCTATAGGAAAGGCGCGTCATCCTTTAGAAAACGAAGATTCAACTTCGACCAAGACCCCGTCACCTGAAAAAACGCCTCTGCTAGCACGCGCTTTTACAGGTTTAGGCAAACACCCCTCACTGCCTCAAAGTGAATCTGTAGAAGAAATTGATGGAACGAACCAGCAAGATGTTTTCGATGAAGAAGTTTGGGATCAAAGAGACTCTTCAGAAGTCGAAGAAGAGCGGCGCGACGGCGACCAGATGGATTTCGATTCCATCGATTTAGAGCCAATTGCTTAGGTTTTAGTACCAAAAACCCTTAACCCATTGGTAGGTTTAAGCCGGTTATTTAATTTTCACTGAACTTATGGGAGGAACAGTGGCTGAACTTACCGAAGCTGACGTCAGGGATCTAGCGAGAAAACTTGTTGAAGATGTTCCGCCGGACACGGTTGACCAGTTTGAATTTCGAGGCGCACAGTTCGATCGCGGGCTCGCATATGTCCAGTTTCCTGAAGGTCTCGGAGGTCTTGGTCTTAAAAGCCGCAAATTGCAGACGATAGTTGATGCTGAACTGCGTGGCGCCGGTGTGCCTTACCATGATCTAGCGATCAACCCGATTGGTATCGGTATGGGGGCACCAGTTGTGCTCACATATGCGTCCGATGAACAAAAAGAAAGGTTGTTGCGTCCCATGTTCACCGGTGAGGAAATCTGGTGTCAGCTTTTCAGCGAACCAGGCGCCGGGTCTGATGTAGCAGGGTTGTCTTCAAGAGCTGTTCTAGATGGCGACGAGTGGATAGTTAACGGGCAGAAAGTCTGGACGACGCTCGCTCATGTGTCCAAATGGGGAATGCTTGTAGCCAGAACTGACCCTGATCAACCCAAGCACAAAGGCATGACTTACTTCCTTCTTGACATGGAATCACCCGGAGTGGAAGTGAGACCGTTGCATCAGATCACCGGAGAGGCCGAGTTCAACGAAGTTTTCTTCAACGATGTTCGCATACCTAAAGACAGGGTTTTCGGAGACGTAGGAGCAGGTTGGAGTGCAGCTGTAACCACATTGATGAACGAACGTGTAGCACTCGGCGGTGGCGTACCCAAAAAAGGAGTCGGTCCGATCCGCGATTTGATGCAAGTCTGGGAAGATAAGAAAGAAACACTCGACCCGATAAGCAGACCGGTTCTACGTGACAAGGTGAGCAGACTCTGGATGGAAGCTGAAGCTCTGAGACTCACAAACTGGAGAGCTAGAGAAGCCAGTAAATCAGGGAACCCGGGTCCAGAAGGTTCAGTTGGAAAACTGATGTCAGCGGAAATGAACCAGCGCATATATGAGACGTGTGTGGAAATAGCAGGAGCTGAAGGTCTTCTCTACGAAGCAGGATACGACCGTAAACGACCTGAAGGTCTACGAACTGAAGGTGATCTTACGAGGTACTCATTCTTGAGGTCTCGTGCCAACACTATTGAAGGTGGCACATCTGAGATTATGAGAAACATCCTCGGGGAAAGAGTTCTAGGTCTCCCTGGCGATGTGAGAGTCGATAAAGATGTCGCCTGGGCGGACGTTCCTCGGAACTAGAAAACAGTCAGGAACGATGCCAGGTGGTTCCCTGGGCTGAATCTTCGAGAACTATTCCGCTTTCCAGTAGGTCATCTCGTATCTCATCGGCTCTCGCGTAATCTCCATTTTCGCGAGCTTGATTACGTTCAGCTATCAATCCTTCGATCTTGTCATCGTCTAAATCTGAATCCTCAGAAGCTGACGGCCTCTGATCGCGACCTATTTTCAACCCGAGAACGTCTACGAGAGTCTCAACTGCGCAACCTGCACTTGCAGCTTCGTCAGAGTTGTTCTCGTCCAGATGACGGTTAGCTTCACGGACAGCATCGAAAATAACCGCAGTGGCTGCAGGAGTTCCAAGATCGTCATCCATCGCCTCGTTGAACTTCGCGACAATATTACTATCAGGTTCAGAATCTCCCAGATTTGCCGATCTGAAACGGTCAGCGAAAGCATCAAGACGGTCAAGAGCTGAAACAGCACCATCGAGAGCGTCTGCTCCTATCTCCATGGTGTGGCGGTAATGGGTTTGAAGAATGAGAAGCCTTAGCGCACGCGGATCCCAGTGGTCTAACATCGCTTCAAGAGTCGTGAAATTGCCTAGAGATTTAGACATTTTCTCCCCGTCGACCTGAACCATTCCGTTATGAATCCAATATTTAGCAAACTCGCGTCCGCATCCTAGAGCTTCAGCTCTTTCGTTCTCATGATGAGGGAAAATCAGGTCATCACCACCGCCGTGTATGTCAAAACCGTCACCCAAAAGGTCTAAAGACATGGCTACACATTCGATATGCCAGCCTGGGCGTCCCGGACCCCAGGGAGATTCCCAGGTTGGTTCACCAGGCTTTGCTGCTTTCCAAAGTGCGAAATCCAGAGGATCGTCTTTGCTTTCGTCAACGTCAACTCTCGCACCGGCGCCTTCCCGGAGGTCATCAACAGTCCGGTTGACCAAAGCACCGTATTCGGCAAGTTTGTCGACATCGAAATAGACGCCGTCATCTGTGGTGTAGGCCATTTCACGTTCAATCAAATCGGTTATGACAGAAACCATCCGGTCCACGAACTCGGTGGCGCGCGGTCGCAAATCCGGATGAGCTATGTTCAAACGATCCATTTCAGCTATGAAGATCTCTTCGAATCTTTCAGCCAAGTCAGGTTCAGAAGTTCCCTCTTCAGCTGCTCGTGCGATGATCTTGTCGTCAATGTCGGTGATGTTGGAAACGGCTTTAACCTCATAGCCTGACCATCTCAAATATCTGACGAGAATATCGAAAGCCATGGTAGAGCGGGCGTGACCCAGATGAGGGGCGTCGTAGACAGTGGGGCCGCACCAGTAAACAGAGACTTTCCCCGGGTCGCGGGGAGTGAAGTCGGTTTTTTCTCCTGTGAGGCTGTCAGTAAATTTCAACACAACTAAAAGGATACGCGAAAAGAGAAGGCAGTATTTGCCAGAAACAAATTCGGACCTAAAAACCTAAACAGAGTTCAAGTTGACACCAAGAAGTTCCGCTGCTTTAGTTAAAGCCGTTTTAGCGTCAGAGTCGTTTCCGAAGCCTTCGATCATCTTCACAGCGAAATCATCGATAATCTCGCATGCTTTAGGAAGATTCAGGTCGTCATCTATTGCTTCTCTGACTTGACTCAGAAGGGTTTCAGAGTCCGGTCCGGAGGGACACGATGCTGCTTCGATCATTCTTTCCAACATTGCTTCACCTTTGTCGATGTCGCTATCAAACCATTCGAAACCTGCACGGTAATGATTGGATAAAAGAGCCAACCGTATAGCTCTGGGGTCGTGTCCGGTTCTGAGGTCACGAACGAAAACTAGGTTCCCTAAAGACTTCGACATTTTCTCCCCCTCGTAGGCGACCATCCCGATGTGCATCCAATGGCGGGCAAAAGGACTGTTGTTTGCTGCAACGCTTTGAGCTGTTTCACATTCATGATGCGGGAAGATCAGGTCGTCGCCACCTCCGTGAAGGTCTATTGTCGGGCCAAGTTCAGACATGGCCATTGCTGAGCATTCAATGTGCCATCCGGGTCGCCCGGGGCCGAACGGTGAATCCCACGAAGGTTCACCTTCTTCTGATTTCTGCCACAAGATGAAATCAAGAGGATTGCGAAGGCGTTCATCTTCGGTGTTGGCGCCGCGTTCGTTAGCGAAAGAGATCATTGTTGGTTCGTCGTAACCAGAAATTTGGCCAAAATCAGAGAAAGTAGTTACATCGAAAAAAGTGGTTCCATCAACCGTGTAGGTGTGTCCTTTTTCAGCGAGTTGGCTTATAAGAGAAACAATTTCGTTAATTGAACCTGTGACAGTGGGTTCCGCAACCGCGGGACGCAAATCTAGTGCTTTAATGTCATCTCTGAACTGTGCTGTCTCAGATAAGCCCAACTCCATGTAGTCAACATCGATTTCTTTAGCTTTAGCGAGTATCGAATCGTCAACATCAGTTATGTTACGGACCATTTTCACTTCGTGACCGAGGTCTTCAAGGCGGCGTATCAGCACATCGAAGCAAAGGTAGGTGAATGCGTGACCGAGATGAGTCGCATCGTAGGGGGTGACTCCACACACGTAAATAGAGACAGTATCACCGGGTTCGAAAGGAACGACAGCACCCTGGCTCGTGTCGTAAAGACGCATACTCATAGAAATGACCGTAGCGTCATGATCAGCATTTTTCAGAGTCCGCTCAGTCTCTTTCGAAAGGAACTGAATGTTCCCAGTCGGCTAACAGTGTCCGTATAGCAGCTACGACGAGCAGAGGCTGGTCGAGCATCATGTGATGGCCCGCTAAAGGAATCTCCACGATAGGTGCCACACGGCCCAGCTGTTCGTACATGTAAGCTCCGATTCCTGGTGTCACAAGCCCGTTTTCAGCTCTGAACAGGGCGATACGGCATGTGACTTGGCGGAGAAGCTCGTCAGCAGTAGAACGGCGTTGCTCCTGAAATACCGTCGGGTCGAATTTCCATGTCACACCACCCTCAACTTCGGTTAAAGACATGCGAGCTATATGGCGCATGAGGAAAGGTTCAGTGTTCTCCTGTTCGGGCACCGGACGGAATCTTGCCATAGCGGTCGGAAAATCGGGGTGCACTTTAGGGTTAGCGAACTGGCTTCTGCGTTTAACCTGCATCTCAGGGTCAGGTGCTGTCACAGCAGAATCCAGGATTATCGCACCCGCTAGTTTGTCAGGATGGTTCGCGGCGGTAGCTAAAGTCACGTAACCACCCATCGAGTGGCCGATGACGATAGGCGGACCTTCCATTTCGGCGTCAGCAGCCACAGCTGCGACTTCATCACACCATTGGTTCAACGAATACGATTCACGTCTTCCACTGTCACCGTGACCTGAAAGGTCAAGAGCGGCAACACGGTAGATTTGCGCGAACTGGGAAGCCACGTGAGTCCACCAGTGTGCATGAGCGGCACCGCCGTGGACGAAAACAAGACCCGGCCGTCCTGCTTCACCCCAGGTCAAATAGTGGATGTCGACTCCTTCGACATTGACCATGTGGTCTTCATAGGGGACATCCATAGCTTTGCGGTACCAGGCTGGTGCGTCGTTAATTTCAGTTTCTTTTTC
>CEPK01003824.1_pt1 | contig 36023 bp, 38 predicted proteins | sample 356231 | NCBI WGS metagenome assembly CEPK01 (sample SAMEA2620259, study PRJEB7988) | marine metagenome | biome: marine biome (ENVO:00000447); feature: deep chlorophyll maximum layer (ENVO:xxxxxxxx); material: "saline water (ENVO:00002010), including plankton (ENVO:xxxxxxxx)" | depth 80 m
TTTTGACTTGCTTGAAGAATATTCATAGCAAAGTTAGACACACCATGTTTCTTTTGCTCAGCCTGTCCTTTGTGTGTCTTTTGGAACTGCCTTTCTTGGTTCTCCGCAAGACGATCTACCTTACTATGTAAATCTGTATCTTTGTCAGCCATATATTTTTAACTCCATCTGCCTTTTTCTTTAGCTTCTTTTTGAGCTTCTTCTTTCTTCTTGAGATGAATTAATAACATATTAATATAAACATCTCTTTCCCATGGCATCATATTTTCAAGTTCAGTGAGACTGTAATTATGCTCTTGCATTAACAGGAAATTAGTCCTGTAATAGTTTTCAAGAGTTTCCTGGGAAAGAGTTATGCGAAAAAATGTTCGTATCCGTTGATACTAACTTTATTTTCTCTATCGCATTTAGGACACTTGTAATCTATAACGTGTTCTAATACGGGTTGAGCAAAATAATATTTTCTAATCTCTCCCATAGTCTCCAACGGCAAGCTTTCTAAGAATTCTTCAAGTTCTTCTTTTGTAGTATCTTCTCTACTATATACTTGCTCATCATCATATATATGGTCAATGCAATCTAATATTAGATCCATATCATCAGATTCGTCTCTTTCTTCCACTAATGCCACTGTTTCATTAGAAGGATATTTAAGACTAATTCCAATGCCTTTTTCTTCATCTACCGTGACTTTATTATTTGGTATATCTTCTAGACCATCTAATTGCATGTCAGGCAATTTAAGTTCATAATTTATTCTTGCATCACAACCTTCACTTCCACATGTTAAAGTAAAGTCTTGAGTTTCACCTATAGACTTTTCTCTTAACCTTAAGAAGATATTTTGAAGATCATACATTGGTATTTGTTTGCCATCAAGTTCTCCAAATGAACAATTTGTAACAACTTGTTGACACGCTCTTACCATATCTCCAAACTTTTCTTCGTTTGTTGCTAGCATTAATATTTTTTCCTCTTTTACACGGAAAGGTCTAAACTTAAAATTTTTATCTAAAGAGTGGACCTTCAATTCAAAAGTTGGTGTATCCAACTGTGGTAATGCCATAATTTTCTCCTATTATAATATTATATTTATTAACCCCATCCTTCTGGTTTACTACCATCGAATGGGTGTTCAATCACATCTGATGTCCAATAAGCAGAACTAGCAATTAATGTAGTTCTTGCTACTGACACAGATCCCCATGCCATTGGTACAAGGTTAAGTACCTTTGGCGTAACTTCATGCAATCTCCATTTTGCATAAGCCTTATCATCTTTGCCGAGTTGAATTATTTCTACTTCACCCCAAGTTCTTTCAGGGTATTCCATTTCTCTTGAAGTAGTGTCGACACATAAACGAGTCCATCGTTCGAAAGTAGATCTTAGAGTCCAATTAACATCTGTAATAAATGTGAAGTTAATTTCGTTTCCTAAGAATCCAACATTTGTATTTCTGTAATGTGTGAATGGGCCTATGCCTACTTCTTTGTTCCCTAATACCATACCAGGTATCTGTACTTCTTCACACATTATAGTAAGCTGTTTATTGGTATCAGTGCCTTGTACTAACTCAGGAGGCAAAGACCATTTAGTCTCGAACCTTTCGGTCCAAGCCATATTCATTTGCTTTAGCTCACCTATAAAATTATTTAATTTGTTAGGACTTTCTGTTGCCATTAAATTGTGCTCCTTTTACGTTCAGGAATTTTATTACTATGTCTCCAAACTGTTCTATCCGATGCACCTGTAAAGTTTTGTACTGGTAAAAATATAGCTGCTTTCCAATGTTCTGGATCAACTTTTAAAAGTCTACCTTGTATTTGATTACTTAAATATTTTTTAATTGAATTCCTTGCTCCTGGAAACCTTGTAAAGTTTTGTACTATTCTCCAATCAGATGCTAATTTGTCTTGTTTAGTTATTTGAAAATCCTGTTTATTTTGTGGCATAAGTTGGCCTAACAATTCTGCTCTTTTTAATGGAGCTAGATAATGTAAGTTAATACCACTGAATCCGTTTGGCAAAGGTTCAGAAATCATAACAAGAGGAAAGCCATCGTAATACTTTAATGTTTCCTTATGTCTAGGATCATATCTAAACATATACATTGAACCTACTTCTAATTTATTAGTTATCTCTCCGATATCTGTTTTAAGAACTTCTGCATAGGTATTAACACCCTCAAGATACTTTCTTATAGCTGCTTGATACCATTGTGCTGATCTATCTATATCACCAGCTGCTGTTCTTATATTTTCAAATGGGTTTGCCATACTTGTATTTATATTAGATACCAAGTTCTTTTTCAGTAATAATCATAAATTCCATATTTTGTTTCTTACAAAATTGTTTAGCACTTTCCCATTTTGCTTCGTTGACACCCCATTGTGCAACTTCTTGTAAGTATTTTTTAGTTTTTCTTCTGGGCTCTGGAGGTTTTGTAAATCTTTTTGGTTTTACTTCTATTAGATATTTTTTAACAGAACCGTTTACTTGTTTAATTTCTGCATAAAAATCTATATAATATTTGTGTATTCTTCTATCTAGTGGACTACGATAAGGTATTGCTATTTCCTCTGATACCCAACCAATTACAGATTCATTAAGATCACACCAATTCATAAACTTTAATTCATAACTAGACCTGTAGATTATATCTGAGGCATTTCCCAAATATTTTAATCTATTTCGAGGAATAAATCGTCCTTTGTATATTTCTTTAGCATAAACCATATAAATAAGATAAAGATAACTTCATGGAGTATTTATGTCAACAGACACAAAGGTATCAGATCAAAGAGTAAATGCACAACGTCCAGACGATGCAGAAATCAAACGTAAAACTTGGGCTGAGAGAGCCGACGCATGGATACCTGGTGCCTGGACAGATCATGAGAAAGAACAAAAGAGACGATCTGAACAAAATAAAGACCCGTCTTATAAATCAAATATAGATGATTATCAAGTTGAAAGAATGGGTTATAGAGATCGTAAAAATGATCCTGACTTTGATGAAAATGAAGATGATAGATGGGAATTTGTAGGTAGAGAAGAAGGTAAAGGTAACAGAAGACCTAGTGCCAAACAAATACAACATGGCGTAAACATGTTTAAATATCCTGCTGAGATAGGTGGTGACCCGTATCCACATAGTGTTATATTTTATATAAACGCAAGAGAGAATACAGTATCAGGAACAACAGCTCTTTCTAAAGGTAATTCAGGTGATGAAAAATCACAAGCGGCATTTAAAAAAGCACAAGCACAGAAAAATGCAGACTACACTCAACAGAACAGAGCAAAATCAGAAGAATATAATGATGTGATGGCAGGTACTTCAATGATAGCAGGTGGTACTGTAGGTTTTGGACTTGGTAAAAAACTTAAAGGACAAAATGGGGGAGCACAAACAGAATATTTAACAGCTACTTCCACTGCATTACTAGGTGCTGCAGTATCTCAAGGAGTTGATTTAGTTTCAACTGTTAGATTAATGGATGCAATTCAATTACATATACCAGCAGCACAAATAGCACAATACACGGCCAATTGGGACGAAGACTCATTAGGAACAGCAATGGGATTATTAGCTTCAGGTAGAGGTGATATTAAAGATGTATTTTCAAAAGAAGGTTTAGAATTTGGTGGAAGAAATATGGCAGCAGCAATAGCAAATATACCTTCTCAAATGGGTATTGGAGATCTTAACGCAGGAGCAGCTGTAGAAGCAACATCAAAGAAAGTTAACAATCCATATAAGGAACAATTATTTAAGAGTATGGGCTTTAGAAAGTTTGCATTTAATTATGTATTTGCACCTAAAAACCAAGGCGAATATGCCTCGATTGTTAAAATTGTAGACACATTTAAATATCATATGCACCCAGAAATATCTCCAGATGATTTGTTTATGATTTATCCTTCAGAGTTTGATATAGAGTATATGTACAGAAATAAAGAAAACACACAATTACATAGAATATCAACTTGTGCTTTAACAGATTTAAAAGTAACATATGGTTCAGATGGACAAATGACATCATTTAGAGATTCTGATGGTGCACCAAACGAAATAGCATTACAGTTATCATTCACAGAACTAGAAACACTAACAACAGACAGAATAGACAGAGGATTCTAATGTATTTTAAAACACTACCTAATATTGTATATCCATTTAAAGAGTCCGCTACAAGTAAGACAGCAAAGACGAAAGTAGTAAAGGATATATTTAGGCGAATACAATTAGACAAATATATTGTTAACAGACAAAAGTTAGAAACTTATTTTGTTAGAGATGGTGAAACACCTGAAGTAGTTGCACATAAATTATATGGTAATCCTAAATATCATTTTATATTGTTAATATTAAACAATATTATAGATCCTAGAAAAGAATGGCCTAAAGGAAATAGAGAATTAAGATTATATGTTGAGCAAAAATATGGTGCTAATAATACAACTGATGTTCATCATTATGTAGAAGCAACTGATTCAGATATTATAGTAGACTGGGATACGACTAGATTACAAAACGGAGAAATAAAAGCAGTTACAAATATGGAATATGAAGAAGAATTAAATGAAGATAAGAAACAAATATTCATATTACCTAACACTCAAATTAAAGACTTTGTAGACCAGTATAAAAAATTGGTAGGTTAAATTATGGCAGAAGGCAATCTTGCAAGTTGGGTAAAATGTGAACTTGTCCCTAATGAAGGGGTCTCAGGCACAGAACCCTTAGACATAAGAGCAATGTGTTTGGAATGTTTAATACATGAGGATATATTTTCTCCAACCATGTATGGGTCTTTGACGTTAGCAGATAGTGTTAATTTAATAGGCAATACTCCTATAATGGGAGGTGAAAAATTACATCTTTCTTTTGTAAATAAATCAATTAAAGATCTAGGTGAAGACACACCTGATACTATAATAGAAAGAACATTTATAGTATATGCTATTGAAGACAGAAGATTGAACAACGATCGTCAACAATTTTATACATTAAAATTTATTTCACCTGAAGCGTATGTAGACAATGAAGTTTCTTTATCAAAAAGTTATGAAGGAACAACAGACGAAATAGTTGAAAAAATATTTAATGAAATTTTTGTAGACAATGATATATCTAGATTTGATGGAGGCGAACCTTCAAATTTAACTATTGCAGATACACCACACTTAACTAAACTTAAATATATTTCTAATTTTTGGACACCCTTTCAAAATTTTGGTTATTTAGCTAAAAGAACTAAAGGGGCAACATTATTTGGTAGTGATTGGTTCTTTTATGAAAGTAATAAAGGTTTTTATTTTACATCATTACAAGCTTTAATACAAGCACAAAAAGATAATCCTTGGGCTACATTAGTTTATAATCCTACATCAGGATCAGGTAGTTCAGAACAACCAGCTTTCCCTAGAACAATAACTGAAATAAAAGTACCTAGAACTATTGATATATTAGAAAATCAGGACTCAGGTTACTTAGCAAGTTCTGTTAGAGCATATGATTTAATGGCCAAAAAGATGGAAGAAAAAGAAATCGATATAAGGGAGAATTGGACTAACTTTGTCCATACAGATGAAGGTGTGCCTGTTCCAGCAGGAGTTGGTAGAACACCTTTTTTAAAACAAACATTTAAAGTATTAAATGCAGTGCCTTATAATGACTTTGAATATAATCATAAACTTTATGTTGATAATGAATTAACTAGAGATAATTATATAAACTCATTTAATAATTATAGATTTGAACTTGAAATGCCTGGGAGAACAGATATAGAAGCAGGAGCTATGTTTACTTTAGACTATCCTAGTATGAAAGAAAAAATTGTAGGAATGGGACCTGATGAAGTACTTGATCCAATACTTTCAGGAAATTATTTAATAACAGCCGTAAAACATAGGATTACTCCTATGAATTATATAAACCAAGTAGAGTTTGTCAAAAATGGCATAGCTGCTGGAGATATGGGAGATGAAGAATGAAATTGAAAAATCATGGTAGATTAAATACACCTGATTTTATATGGTGGATAGGTGTAATTGAAAATAGAATTGATCCTTACAAACTAGGAAGGTATCAAGTAAGAGTAATGGGATATCATACAGGTAATAAGGAATCATTACCTACTGAGGACTTACCTTGGGCAACGTTATTAAATTCTGTTACAAATGCAAGTATGTCAGGAATAATGGAAACCCCTAATCTTGTTGAAGGCTCTACAGTAGTAGGATTCTTTAGTGATGGTGAAGACGGACAAATGCCTATTATAATGGGTTCATTAGCAGGTATGCCTTACGAGGCTCCTGTAGAAGATGGCTTTGCAGATCCTAGAGGAATATATCCTAGAAGAATAGAAGAGGGAGCAGAAGACGAAGGTTTAAATGTATTAAATGAATCTGACTTACCTAGACTAGCAAGAGATAAAGATGCTGAAAAACATATTACATTAATTAATAAAAGAGAACAAAGAGAAACAGAAATAAGAACAGCAAAGGCACCTTCAGTATCAGAGGAAACAGGCGATGCTATATTAGATGATAAATCAGGTGTTGATTACGAAGGAGTAACATGGGACGAACCACACCCAAGAGGAGCAGAAACATTAGAATATTTTGACCCACAAACTGATGAGGAATATCAGGCAGGCCCAGACTTTGAAAAACACAATTCTGTTTATCCATTTAACAGAGTTAAAGAAACAGAATCAGGACATGTATTTGAAGTAGATGATACACCACAAAATGGAAGGATTCATGAGTATCATAATGCAGGCACATTTAGAGAAGTACAAAGAGACGGAACAACAGTAACAAAAATTGTTGGAGACAAATATGAGATAATAGCAGGTAGTGAAAATGTTCTTATAAGGGGTGCAGCAAATGTTACAATAGCCGGCGATTGTAAGATGTTAGTAAAGGGTGATAAATATGAAGAGATAGAAGGAAATCACTTTGTATCTGTATATGGAGATCGTATTACAAAAATTAATGGTAATGATATACGATCAGTTATTACAGACGTTACTGAACAAATTAATGGCAACAGAACAGTAAGGGTTACAGGAGATGACACAGAAACAGTTGAAGGTAAACAAAGTGAAACAGTTGGTAAAGAAAAATCAGTAACTGTTACAGGCAATTTATTGCAAACTTATTCAGCTAATCATACTTCTAATGTATCAGGATTTAGAATGGATGAAGTAGTAGGAAATAGAACTATGATAACAGGCGGTAATATACAATCAGGTGCTGGTGGAACAAGTTTATTCTCTTCTAAAGGAGATCAAGAATTAAAAACAGAAGGTAATCAGAAGGTTAACATAACAGGAACATTAACAGAAGTTGCAGGTGGAGCTGTTAGTGAAACATATGGTTCTACACAAACAACAAATGCTACCGGTGCAGTTACAATTACCGGTTCAACTATTGACTTAAACTAGGAGAAAAGATGCCAGCAGTAACAAGAGTAGGAGATAAACATGTAGGACATGCAAGTCCCACACCTAATCCTTTTCATCAAGGATCATATAGTGCAGGTTCTCCAAATGTAAAAGCAAATGGAAAGGCAGTTATAAGAGTAGACGACCCTGTAGATTGTGGAGATAAAGCAGCTGCAGGTAGTGGTACAGTAAAGGTAAATGGTAAACCTATACACAGAGTAGGTGATGCTACAGCAGGACATGGTTCTTGGGTAGCAAATGCTTCTGATGAAGGTTCACCAAATGTAAACGCGGGAGGATAAAATGAGTTGCGGACCAGCAGAAAAAATGAGAGCAATGGCAGATGAGATAGATGCCTTAAATAAAAAAGCAGAAGATGCAGTAAACGCTGCTATAGGAGATAAACTAGGTGCGTTACAACAGGAAGCACAAGATAAAATTAATGGTATAATGGCTAAGGTAGAGGGTATGATACCTTCTATTGGTTTCCCTAAACCTTCTACCAATAGTATAACTGACTTAGAAAATATTGCCAAACTTATTATGTTAGGTAAACTAGCAGAACCACAAGTTGAAGCAGCAATAAAACAGTTTAAATCTGCATGGGGTGGAGATATAGACATAGACAACTTAGCAGATAGATTAAGAAAGGGGTCTTTAGCAATAGATCAAATTTGTAAAGCTATCCCAAATTTAGAAACAGATGGTGTACAGGTTACAGTTAAAGGGACACCAACTTCATTCCCTGAAGTAGATGCTGTTGCATTATTAAAGGGTGGAGACTTACCTGAATATAAAAAACCTAAATTACAGTATGATATTACAAAAAGAACAAAAGAGGCAACAGATTCTTTCCTAAAAGTTAAAATGCCTCGAATAAAAATAGGACCAGGACACCTATAATGGTATAAATACTAATATGGCAACTTTAAAGAAAAAAGTATCAAGGATATACAAAGATTTTGACATGGCTTTTAATGTCAACGCAACTACCGGCGACTTAATGAAAAAGTTAGATGACAATGCAGTTAAACAATCTATAAAGAACTTAATGTTGACAGAAAGATATGAGAGGCCATTTCAACCTGAAATAGGATCAGGGCTTTATACAATGTTATTTGAACCAATGGATTTGTTAGTAGCACAGTCTATGAAGAAACAAATTCATAATATGATTACAAACTTTGAACCTAGGGTTGAAATAAAAGAAATACAAGTTACTCCTGATTATGACCAAAACTATTATGGAATAACTATTAGGTATAAAATTAGAGGGGTAAATGAACCACAAGAACTGCAAACAAAATTAACAAGGTTAAGGTAAAGAAATGGCACAGTTAAACGTAACAGAATTAGATTTTGATCAAATCAAATCAAACTTAAAAACATTTTTAAAATCTCAAACAGAATTTTCAGATTATAATTTTGAAGGTTCTTCTTTTGCAGTTTTAATAGATCTATTAGCATACAATACACATTATAATGGTGTGTTGGCAAGTATGTTAGCAAACGAATCATTTTTAGATTCAGCAGTTAAAAGAGAATCAGTAGCATCATTAGCAAAAGCAATAGGTTATACACCAAGGTCTAATAGAAGTCCTACTGGAAAAGTAAACTTAACAATTACACCTACATCTGGTTATACAAGTACAAACCTAACTTTACCTAGGTCCACAACTTTTACATCTACATTTGAAGGTGTTACATATCAATTTTATCCAAAAGAAGATGTTACTGTATCAAAATCAGTGGTAGACAATGTTGGTGTTTTTGTTTTTAATGACTTAGAACTTAAAGAAGGAATAAGAGTAACGAACCAATTTACAGTAGAAACAGCAAATCCACAAGGTCCTTATGTTATACCTAATAAAAGAATAGACACTACAACTATTAGAGTAAGAGTACAAACATCATTATCTGATACAACATTAACAACTTGGAATGTATCAGATAAATTTTTAGATATAAAAAATGATACAAAGACATGGTGGTTAGAAGAGGGAGCAGATGGTTTATACCAATTAAGATTTGGAGATGGTGTAATAGGACAAAAATTAACTGTAGATAATGTAGTTATAGTTGATTACATTGCTACAAAAGGAGATGATGCTAATGGTTGTAAAACTTGGTCAATAAGTTCTACAGTAACAGGATCAGGCGAAACGGCTTCACTAACTACGGTTGCTAATGCGTCATCGGGAGCAGCAAAGGAATCTATAGATAGTATTAGATTTAATGCACCAAGAGTTAATGCTACAAGAGATAGAGCAGTAACATCAAAGGATTACCAATCATTAATTTTAGCAAGTAATCCAAACATACAATCGGTTGCAGTATGGGGTGGAGAGAAAAATGACCCACCTATATATGGTAAAGTGTTTATATCACTTAATCCTGTATCAGGATATACAATAACAACACAAGACCAGGATAATATTTTAAACTCTATTATTAATCCTAAAACACCAGTAGCGATTCAACCTGAATTTGTAGATCCGGAATTTGTTTATATAGGATTAAAAATTAAAGCAGCATATGATCCTAAGGTTACAACATTATCTCAAGGACAAATTAAGTCTGCTATAAGTTCTTCTGTTAATGAATATTTTGAACAAAACTTAAACAAACTTAATAAAAGTTTTTATATTTCAAGAATACATGATCTAATAGTTTCAGATTCAGAATCAATTATATCAGTTAATATAGAACCTTACTTACAGAAAAGAATAGATCCTACTTTAAATTCTCCTTTTGCTTATGAGGCAAAATTTAATACTAAGGTACAACCAAGAGAATTAAAAAGTTCATATTTTGATGTAGAACTATCAGGAAATACACATAAAGTCTATTTAAGTGATACACCAGCGTCAACAGTAGTTGCACCTAATTATAATGGAACAGGTACAGTTAATTTTGTTGACACAGATGGAACTACAATAATAGGAGCAGCAGGAACAATTGATTATGATTCTGGAACAGTTTCATTAAATTCCATGACAATTAAATCATTATATGGTACAGATAAAAAATTAAAAATAAGAATTAAACCACATGATTCATATAAGGACATCACAACTGATGCTCTTATACGAACATCGGATACATCAACAGCAGCAGTAGTAGCAAAACCATCTAGGAATACGGTATTAACTCTAGATGATAGTGCAGCAAGTTCAACAACAAATACTGATGTTGGTGTTGATATTACAGTAACACCTGAAGTAGAAGAGATCTAATGACTGATTACATACCAGCCTTTTATAGATATGTTTCATCTATAACAATAACAGCAGCAGGCTCTGGTTATACAAGTGCACCTACAATTTCAATAACAGGTGGAGGTGGCACAGGAGCAACAGCAACTGCTACTATTTCAACGTCTGGTACAGTAACAGGAATAACAATTACAAATAAAGGAACAGGTTATACAAGTGTTCCTACAGTAACAATATCTGGTGGGGGTGGTACAGGAGCAACAGGAACAGCAGTATTAGATGCTGCACAAGGCTCTATTTCAGAAGAAACACATAAAACATCTTGGACAGTAGAAGAACAATTCCCTTCTTATATTAAAGACAATCATCCTAACTTCGTAACTTTTGTTAAAAAATATTATGAATTTATGGATCAAACAGGGAAACAAAGTGATTCAATAGCAAACTTTAATGAAACAGATATTGATTATGCACAAGAAAAATTCTTAGAAAAGTGGAGATTAGTATTAGCAAATGACTTTCCTAAAAATATAAAAGCAGATAAATCCTTTTTCTATAAAAGAGCCAAAGACCTTTATGAATCTAAAGGTACAAGAAGATCAATAGAAACATTCTTTAGAGTGTTATATAACGAAAATGTAGAAGTTACATATCCAGGTAAATATGTATTAAGAGCATCTGATGGTATTTGGAGTAAAGAACAAGCAATTAAAATACAAGAAGCTGAACATGGTGGAGCAAAAGAACCTTTAACATTAGAAGGTAAAAATGTAGACATTAGATATTATGAAACAGGTGCTTCAAGTCAGGTTACAGTTTTAAAAACATTAAATGCAAGTGTTGCAAGAGTAGAAAAGAACACATATCAAACAAATGGTTTAACATTACAAAGATTTGAATTAGTTCTAAAATTCCCAGATGGTGCAGTTACAGAAGCAGATGTCCACGGGCCTGGAGCAGGTGCTGTTGGTACTGTTACATTATCTGGTGGTGCAGTTACAGGTGTAACATTATCTAATGATGGGTATCAATATAACGCAGCACCGGTTGTTACTTTCTATGGAGATGGCACAGGAGCAAAAGGACACGCATTAGTAGACGGCAGTGGAAATATTTCAAGTGTCGTTGTAACAGCAGGTGGTTCAGGATATACCACATGTAAAGTAGAATTTGAAACTGATACTTTAAAATCTTTTGTTATTGATGATGGCGATACAGATGCAGTTTCAAACATATATGGTTATTTAACAAGAGTGTTGCAAACAGTAGGAGCAGGAACTTATGCAGGCTCTAAAACAGATGCAGGTTTTAGAGTAGACCAAATTTATAGAATTAATGAATCTGGAGATGATGGTAGAGGATATGCTGTATCAGGATACTTTGCAGAGGACTATACATTTGTAGGTGGTCAGAATAATGCTTATGTTAGAGTTACATCAATAGGTGCAAACGGAAGTGCTACAACAGGTGTTCCATTAACATTTACAGTTATTAATCCAGGTTCTAACTTCTTCGAGAACAACGCAACGATAACACTTATATCTCCAACAGGAGAAAGTGTTACAGTAACATTAACCTCAGGTTACTTATTTGAATATGAAGGTAAGTGGAAAGATGACAGAGGTAAGATATCTGACGTTAATGTTATACAAGACAATAATAGATATCAACCATATTCATATATTATTAAATCAGGTCTTCAGCAAACAGAGTGGGGTAGAAGAATAAAAGATACAATACACCCAGCTGGTATGGCAGTATTTGGTGATTTAATAATTAGAAGTGATATAGAATTCAATACAGAAATTTCTGTTACTACAACAGGAACTATATTCTGGAAATTTATTTCTACAACTGAAGTTACAACTTCTGAGGTAGTAGTAAAATCATTCAGTCTGGTTAAAGCAACTACAGCGACGGCAACAGAATCCCATGCCATACACTTTGTTCCAGGGAACAAAGAAGATGCTGTACTAGCAACAGACCAAGAATCCGATCCTTATGTTGTCCAGGGTGACGGCGGTACACCTAATTCAGCATATTGGAACGACTCATCTGATGGAAATGACGCAGATAACTACAACGTAGGTAATCCTGCTTTCTCATGGTCATTAGGTAAAAACGTGAGCGAGACACAAACTGCTAGTGATACATTCTCTAAAGTTTGGAATATTATTCGTTCATATAGTGATTCAGCAACAACCAGCGATCAAATATTATTTGATTTCCCTAAAGAATTTACTGACTCCACAACAAGCGTGGCAGATAGTTTAGTATTAGCAGTTAGTAAAGCTCTAGCGGACACATCAACAGCAACAGACGCTTTAAATAGTATATCGGTCGGTAAAAATATTACTGAATCTAAATCCGCAACAGATGTTATTACAAGTATAAATACAAGTAAAGCATTAACAGATACAGGAACAACCTCAGAATCTGCAGCTAAAGCACTAACAAAACCAGCGGTTGCTGATACGGCGACAGCTACAGATACTGGTATAGGATCAATGCAAGATTACGTTGATCCTACCTATTTGAGTGAAGACTATGTAGGACAAGGTTGGAACTTTACATAAATAAAAGAAAGATTTCATAGGAGATAAAGATGGAACAAAACAATGATTTAAAAGCTCTAGGTAAACTAGACATTGTTGTTAGAGACAAAGACGGTTATATAAAGGAAGCTAAAACTGTTGACAACTTGGTTGTTACTGCAGGTTTAGGTTTTATTGCAAGTCGTATGAAAGACACATCAGCGACAGCAATGGGTTATATGGAACTTGGAACAGGAACTACTGCAGCAGCAGCTGGTGATACAGCTCTTGAAACAGTAATTGGAAGTTCAAGAACTGCATTAACTTCAACAACTGTTACTTCTAACGCAGTAGCTTATGTCTGTTCATTTGCAGCAGGCACAGGTACAGGTGCAGTTACAGAAGCAGGTATTTTAAATGCTTCTTCAGGCGGAACATTACTTTGCAGAACAGTATTTAGTGCTGTTAACAAAGGAGCAGCCGACTCAATGACTATCACCTGGACTATTACAATATCATAGTAAGGGATATTAGGCAATGGCACTGGTACTGAGAAAACTAGGAAGAGTCGAGTTAGCACGTTCTTATTATAGGGACATACGAAACAATAATGACTATTTCCATTTTGCTATAGGTAGAACAACGGCATGGGAGGACGACACAAGTCCTGAATTGCCTATTGATTCTGACAAGTATATATCAACATATAGACGTAGCATGATGTTTACTCAACTGGTGTCATCAGCCGATGTTTGTTTATTATCTAAACGAATAGATTGGAACACAGGAACAGTTTATGATGAATATGATGATAATTATACATCATCAAACCAATCATATTCTGGAGCTTCATCTTTAGCAGATTCTAATTTTTATGTAATGACTGATGAATATAAAGTTTATAAATGTATCAGTAATAATAGTAATGCAGCAAGTACAACTAAACCTACAAGTACAGGTACAGATGTTTTTGAATTAGCAGATGGATATAATTGGAAATTTATGTACCAAATATCAGCATCTGACCAAACAAAATTCTTAGATGCTGATTGGATACCTGTAAGAAAAGTATCTGGCAATCCAACATTTGATGTTAATGGAGAGGTAGATAGTGTTACAGTAGATGCTGGAGGTTCAGGATATACTTCTGTTCCAACAGTAGTTATTGCAGGAGATGGTACAGGAGCAGCAGGTACAGCAACAGTATCAGGTGGTGCAATTACAGCTGTTACAGTAACATCAGCAGGCACAGGATATAGTTTTGCACTTATATCTTTTGTAGGTGGCGGAGGTTCTGGAGCAACAGCAACAGTAAACTTAGGAGACGCAGATAGCTTACCAGCATTACAAAATGCAGTAGAAGGAGCGTCTACAGTAGGAACATTAGATAGAATCGTATTAACAGAAGGCGGTTCAGCATATAACGAAGGAGCTGTTACAATAACAGTTACGGGAGACGGAACAGGAGCTGAGGCTTCTGCTTATGTTAACGCAGCAACAGGTGCTCTAACAAGTATTAGAGTTACAAACGCTGGCTCTGGTTACTCTTACGCAGATATAACCGTTGTTAATACTGCAAACACAGACAATAGTCATGGTGGTACAGTAGCAACAGCAAGAGCAATTATAAGTCCACAAGGTGGACATGGTTCAAATGCAACAAGAGAATTGTTTGCATCAAATTTAGGGATAGCGGTATCGTTATCCGACAACGACAACAAAGATTTAATTATAGGTAATGACTTTAGGCAAGTAGCACTTATTAAAAATATGAAAACACCTGACGCATCACCTACAACTTATACAACAGCAACAGGCACTACATGTTATATTGTTAATGTTGCATCTGGTCAGACAAGTAATTATGCAGTAGATGATATCATTACAACAGATGATTTAGGAGAGTTTCAAGTAGCACAAGTAGATACAGACAATAATAATATTTACTTAATAGCAAAGATACCTCTAATAACTTCTTCATCAACTTTAGCAAATACTACAAAAAGTTTGACGAGTTTGAGTATAAATAGTGTTACAAGTCCAGAAGTTGATAATTCTTCTGGAGAAATAATTTATATTGATAATAGAAACCCTGTTACTAGGTCAACAGATCAAGTAGAAACATTAAAGGCAGTTATAAAATTTTAGGATAAGAAATGGCATTAAATTTAAACGCATCACCATATTACGACGATTTTTCAGAATCGTCAAAGTATCACAAGATCCTATTTAAACCAGGAGTTGCGGTACAAGCCAGGGAGCTAACACAATTACAGACAATATTACAAGATCAATTCCAAAAAGGTTTTAGTTTTGTAGTTCAAGAAGGTACTGTAATATCAGGTTGTTCCGAGATAACAAACAGATTAGAGTATATTAAAGTCAATGATACTGACAATGCCTCAGCAGCAATTGATAATACAACTATGGCCAGCTTTGTTGGAGACACAGTAGGTGGTGGTACAACAGGAATAACAGCAGATATTGTTAGAGTAGCAACAGGAACAGAAGGTGCTGCCCCTTTAACTAAAACATTATATTTAAAATATACTTCACACGGCAGTCAAACAAAACACACATTTCAAGCATCAGAAGTATTAACAGTTACTTCTAGAGTTTCAGAAACAATAACCGTATCAGCAGGTGGTAGTGGTTATACAAGTGCACCAACAGTAGCATTTAGTGCACCAACAGGAACAGGACAAACAGAAAAAGCCACAGGTACAGCAACAGTATCAGGTGGTGCAGTTACAAAAATTACCTTAACAAATAAAGGTAAAGGTTATACAAGTGCACCTACTATTACATTAACAGGTGGTGGAGGCTCAAGTGCTACTGCTACAGCAACATTAGATAGTTCAAATGCAGGTAAAACATTTGTTGTAAGAACAACAACATCAGCAACAGTAGAAAAAGATAACTTTTTTGGAATAGCACCTTTAGTTAAATTATCAGAAGGTATTATATATGCTAGAGGAGCATTTATAAAAACAGACGCATTAGATGTATTAATTAATCCTCATGGTGTATCTGGAGATAAAAAAGTAGGTTTTGTTGTTACAGAAGCAGCAGTTAACTCTGCAACAGATACAACACTATTAGATCCTGCAGCAGGGTCTTATAACGCTAATGCTCCAGGAGCAGATAGATTAAAATTAACTGTATCCTTAGCATCATATTCTAAAACAGATACAATACCTGAAAACTTCTATACCTATATGCAATACACCAATGGTATAGCAAGAAGGTCACAAACAAAAGAAAATCCTTTAGCTGGTTTAGGACAAATACTAGCAAACAGAACAATGGACGAGTCGGGTAACTACGTCGTTAAAGGATTACAAGTAACAATAAGAGAACATTTAGAAAACGCAGCAAAAACAAATGGTGGTTATTTACCAGCTGCTCTAGGCGGTCAAAGTCATTTGTTGGCAGCAGAAATTTCACCAGGTAAAGCTTATGTAGGTGGATTTAAAAGAGAATTACTTTCATCTAAAAGAATTCAGATTACTAAACCTAAAGATACTAAATGGATAGCAGATCAAACAATATCAACATCATCAGGAACTTATGTAGAAGTTAATGAAATGTGTGGGTATTGGGATATTGATAGTGGTTCAGTAGTAGATTTATATGGAGCAGCACAAGATGCTGTTTCAGGTGGAGCACATTCAGCAGATTCATTAACAGGTAGTATTGTTGGTAAGGCAAGAGTTAAAAGTATTAAATATTCATCAGGTACAGTAGGTGCTGCAGCAGCGGTATTTAGACTTTATCTATATGATATAAAAATGGCTTCCGGAGATTTCTCAGCAGTTAAATCAATTGTATATGAACATGCAGAGACAAGAGGAATTGCAGACACAGTTTTAGATGGAGATAGTAAAGCTACACTTAAAGAAGCAGAACTTAACAAACAACTATACAGATTACCTAGATCTAATGTTAGAACTATAAAAACAGCAAGTTCAGGTACTGCTTATGATAACAGCTTTACATACTTAAAAGAATTTGATGGAACATTAGATGCTTCCCAAGGTAATATAACAATTACTACATCTGGTGATGAAACATTTAACGTTTCAGGAACTTTAACAGATACACAAATTGTAGATAACTTTACATTAATAGCAAAAGATGGTTATACACAAAACTCTGCTACTATAGATGAAGGTCAAATGATTGACTTAACATCATCCAATAGTAACGCATCGGTAACAGTTAACAGCGGAACATCAGTTACTATTGATTTAGGTGGTGCAGTTACAGGTGCCAATAGAGGTGTTAGAATATATGCTATTGTAAAGAAAACAAATGCAACACCAATGGCAAAAGCATTGGCATCAAGCAGATATGTAAAAATTGATACAGGCACTCACTTAAATGGTGCAAGTGGACCGTTTAGTTTAGGAATACCTGATGGTTGGAAATTAGAAACTCTTACAGCAGGAACAAATTCAGACTACACAACAGGACAAACTGATGTTTCAAGTGAATTTAAATTTGACACAGGACAAAATGATAACTTCTATGGACACGCAACACTATTTAAGAAGTCTTCAAGTACAACAGACTTTTCAACAAATAGATATATTGTAGCTAAGTTTACACACTTCACTCATACAAAAACATCAGCAACATATTTTACTGTTGATTCATATCCAGTAAATGATGCAACAGATACATTTAAAACTGAAGATATACCTATATACAATTCAGTTAAACATGGAGATTTTGATTTAAGAAATTGTTTAGACTTCCGTCCGTTAGCAGTGGCAACAGCAACTTCAACAGCAACATTAGGAAGTGCAACAGTTAATCCAGATTCAAGTGAAGTATTAGAATCAGCACTAACACAACCAAATCCATCAGGAACATTTACTACTGATCTATGGTATTATATTGGAAAGGGTGGTAGAGTTATATGTGACCAAGATGGTATATTTAGAGTAATATATGGCACACCTGAGGACACTCCTAATATTCCACCTGAACCAGAAAATACAATGTCGTTGGCAGAATTTACTTTGCCTCCTTATCCAACATTGTCAATAGGTTCAGCAAGATTAGTAAATAGATTTGATTTATCAGTAAATATTAAACAAATAGAAAACAAACATTATACGATGAAAGACATTAGTCAGTTAGAAAATCGTATATCAAATCTAGAATATTACGCATCACTTAACTTACTAGAGAAAGCAGCAAAAGACCAAAAGATTGTTAATTCATCAGGTATCGATAGATTTAAAAATGGCATCTTAGTAGATCCATTTACAGGACATAATATAGGTTCAGTAACAAACCCTGACTATAATATTGCAATAGATGATAAAAAACAATTAGCAAGACCTTATTACGATGTAGAAAATATAAACTTAAAGTTAAATTCAACTAACTTTGGATTTACACAAAGAGGCGCATTAGTATCATTACCATTTGAACAAGTACCATTCATGCAACAAAATAAAGCAAGTGGTATTGTTAATGTTAATGGAGAAGACATACATGATTACTTTGGAGAAATGAATATTCAACCTCCAGTAGATAACTTTGTAGACATATCCACAAAACCAGATGTATTAGCTAATTTTGATGGCAACTATGATGCTTGGGAAAAATATCACAACGATAATCCTTTTAAAACTTCTTGGGGAGCTTGGGAAAATGTTGGGGGTTCACGTGTTATAGCATCATCTGTTGATTCTGTAGATGTTAGAAGCGCAACAACAACAAGAACAGACACAATTTATACAAATACAGTTGAACAAAATCAAACAAGAACAGGTGTTAGGACAACAGTTACACCACAAACAAATGAACAACGACTAGGACAAAAAGTAGTTAATGCTTCTTTAGCACCTTTTATGAGAAGTATTGAACTTAACATAACTATTTACAGACTTAAACCAAATACAAGGCACTATCCATTCTTTGATGGTAAACCTGTTACAGATCATTGTAAAAGAGGAGCAACATCAGCAGCAACATTAGGTGAAGCATTATATACAGATGCTTCAGGTACACTATCAATTAATTTTGTAATACCACAAGGAGAATTTAGAACAGGCCAAAGAGTATTCAAGGTAACAGATTCAAAAGTTAACAATGATAAAATAGCAAGATCAAGAGCCAGCGCTCTTTATGAGTCTACAGGATTACAACAAGAAGTTCAAGACACAATAATTTCTATGAGAACTGCTAATTTCTCATCAGTAACATTTACAGATGATAGAACAATAACAGACACAAGTGTAGATAGAACAATAGGATCTGAGATACCTATTGAACCTGTACATCATTACAATCCACCAATGTCTCAGACTAGAAACCCAGAACCATCAGATCCACTGCCTCAAGTGGATAATGTAGTTGGGTGTAACTTACAAGACAACAAAGACACAAGCCCAACTGGAGGCCATAAAGACGTAATCCCAGATCCAGATGCAATAGACTTAACATCGGATAATGATGATACTACTTCTAATACCAATCAAGATAGTGATACAGGAGAAGAAGAAAATTCTACTGATAATGTAACAAAAACCGATGATACACATGACAACAAATCATCTGGAGATACAAATACAACTAATAGTGAAGGAGATGATGTTTTAGAAGATCCTAATACAGGCGGTTATAGAATACATTCAAATACAGAAAAAATTATGCACATTGGTTTCGAAGGTCCTCATGGTGCTATGCACTATGGAGGTAATATAATGATGCCTATAGCAGGAGATCTTGATGTAACAGGTATAGTAGGAATTAGTGCAATTAGTTACAGTCCACCTGCACCAATAACACATACTAATAAAGCATTGACGTATGTTAAAAAAGAAACCAGTAGTTTTGCATCACATGTAACCAGTTACAGTCCTATAGAAGGCGGTATATATGGCGAATTCGATGGCAACAGTTTAATGGAAGGTGGTTATGCAGGTGGTGGTATGTATAATGCTGTTGAATTTGCATCAAATTTAATGATGAAATGTCATGGACAAACTTTTAAAGTTACAGGGAAACCTGGTGGTGTTTATATAGATTCAATAGACTTGTTCTTTAAGAACAAACCATTAGATGTTGATACAGGAGTTACAGTAGAAATAAGAGAAGTAGTTAAAGGAATGCCTGGACCTAAGGTAGTACCACACGGTACAGCTTTTGTTAACAGAAATAACATTGGAGTATCACAAGAAGTTGGAGGTGTAACAACATTTGTTCCAACTAACTTTAAATTTGATTCATTAGTTTATCTTAAAAATAATACAACATATTGCTTTATTCCATCATCACTAAATTCAGTTAGTGGTTTTGATATGTATATGGCAAAACTAGGAGACAATGAAGTAGGAACAACAACAAGAATAGATAAACAACCACATGAAGGTATGATGTTTACAAGTTCAACATCACTAGGTGCTCAAGCAATACAAGATCAAGACTTGATGTTTAGAATATATAGAGCAAGATTTGATACTTCAGCAGCAATGACAGGTTCATGGAATAATGACCCTTCAGATTATATAACATTTAAAGATTGGGGCAACAGTATAACAAAATTCCCAACAGGAGAATATATTAATGGATTTGATTTCACAATATCAAATGCAGGATCTGGTTATAGTAGTGCACCAACAGTAACAGTATCTGGAGGCGGAGGAACTGGACTTGCATTAACAGCAGTAATGGCAGGCTCTGGTTCAACTCAAACAGTTAGTAGTCTAACAATAGATACAAGTTCTGGATTCCCAAGTGGTTATACAAGTGCACCTACAATTACAATAGCAGCACCTGGTGGCGGTGGAACAACTGCTACAGCTACTGCAACATTAAATAGAGGGTATGTGGGTTGGTGTAATACTGCAGATGACTATGCAATAGTTAAAGTATTAGAGGGAAGTTTCCAAGCTAATGACGTATTGTATGGACCAGCAGGTTATGCAACAGTATCATCAATAGATAACAGAGTTCTTAATGATATAACAATGAACGCAGGTGTTCAAAATCCATATGGTACTCTACTATACGCAGAAATGAAATTAACACCAACAGGTGCAGCAACTGAAACAAATTATATTCCGTTAGAGATAAACAAAACTCAAAAATTAAATAAAGAATACACTATATACAGTCGTTCAAACGAGGTAGCATCATATAGCGGTAATAACACAGCAGAAATAAGAATGACAATGCAGACATCATTAGACAATGTAAGCCCTGTTTTAGATATGTACCAATTTGATTTGTTGGGTATAACTAATAAAGTTAATAATGATTCAACAAATGAAACTAATGCTAAAGGAGGTAATGCTACTTCTAAATATATAACAAGGACGGTTGTATTAGAAGACGGACAAGATGCAGAAGACATAAAAGTTTATTTAACAGCATCTATACCTAATACATCTAGCATAGAAGTTTATGGTAAGTTCTTACACGGTTCAGATGATGGTAATTTTGATGAAGATATTAACTGGACAAAACTTTCAACATCAACTAGCCCAGCAGAAAGAACAGATGAGTTTGCAGAATATAGTTGGACAATACCTACTAAATCAGGAGGCGTAGGCCTAAACGGAGCGGGTGCATTAGAATATGATGTAGGAAGAATATCATCGATAGCTGTTAGTGGGTCAATGTCAGGTTACAATAACATACCTACAATAACATTATCGGGTGGCGGTGGTTACGGAGCAACTGCCACAGCAACAGTCTCAGGTGGGGCAATAACAGCAATTAATGTTGTTAACCCTGGCAGAGGATATACAAGTGCTCCAACGGTTACTATAACACCTCATGCTAGTGATTCATCAGCTACAGGAGCTTCAGGAACCGCAACAGTAGGAACAACCACTTATACAGGATATAAATCCTTTGCAGTTAAAGTGGTGCCTTTAAGTTCAACAACAGTCTCTCCTCCTTTCTTTAAGGAGTTAAGAGCAATAGCATTACAGAGTTAATTATGACAACGGCACAAAAAAACCTTATAAATATAGATGGAGAGAGTGCTTTAGTTCGTGATAAGAATTCAAAGGCAGTTTTAAATAGGGATAATGAGGGATTAAAAGCATATAAATTGCAACAATCTCGAATTGATAAATTTATAAAATATGAAAGTGATATAAATACTTTAAGAACAGAGATAACTGAACTTAAAGATTTAATTCAGGGTTTAGTAAATAAAATTAACAAATAGGCAGGAGACATGGCAACAATAACATTAAGATCAAGCAAAGGTAGCCCGCTTACTAATAATGAAGTAGACGCCAACTTTACAAATCTAAATACAGATAAGTACGAGTCAGGTAATAATATTTCGGCAGGAACATTGTCAGCGTCTTCTAATTTATCAGTATCAGGATCATCTACTTTAAGCGCTGCAACAGTATCGGCAGCAGGAACCACACAGGGTGCGGCAACTGCTTTGACAAACACATTTAATATTGTTACATCAGCTACAGCATCATCAGCAGATAGTGTTAAACTACCTGACACAGCAACTGGTTTAGAAGTTACAGTAATGAATGACACCACAGCACTAATTAATATCTTCCCATCATCAGGCGAATCAATAGACGCAGGTTCGGCAAATGCAGGAGTTACATTAGCAGCAGGACATACATTAAAATTAGTAGGCATTAGTTCTACAAAGTGGAACAGATTGAGCCCAGTTATTGTTTATGATAGTAGCGGTAATAGAATAAATTAAGGGAATAGGTAATGAGACCATTAAGAGTAAAAGCATCTGGATCGCCAGTTAGTTCTTCAAACTTCCAAGGTTTGCAGGAAATGACTGATGCCGAGATCGAGAAATATTATTCAGCAATTATTACAAAAGATTTTGCAGACAATACAGACGGTACAGGTACTGCAGAATTAAATGTAACGACTAATGCTTCAGGTGCTGGAACTACTATTGGTACAGTAACCGACACAAAAAGAGATGACGCAGTAGGCACTCACCCTACAGATGGTGCTTCATCAACAGTTACTACATACACAGCAAAACAAGTAACAGGAGCAGCATCAGAAAGTATTACTAACAGACCTGTAGGTTGGGAAACATCAGGTAATGTAGGTATAAATGAATTTACAGATTCAGAGTTAGATACAGACATTATTGATAAAATAATAGCAGATATGGTTGGACAAGGAAACTATACTGTTGGTCAATATTCATTAAACGCAAGTTCACCAAGTGGTGGAACATGGACATCTAGATATACATTAGCAGATACATTAGTAGACGGCACAACCAATAACATGTATATTTGGCAAAAAACAGCAGCAACAACAGCAGCAGATGATGATCTTAAACCTATAAAATTAGTTGAAACTTCAAACCTTAGAGAAATGACCGTTGCTGAGATGGAACAAATTGTTGCTAACTTTAGAAACAGAATTGTAGAAAACTTTTCTACAACACAAGGTGTTGGTACATATAAATTACAAGCTTCTACACCTAGTGAAACAGGGACTTGGACTCAAATGGGTGATGCAGCAGGATTTACAGATACAAAGAAAGACGTAGGTTCACAAAACTATACTGGAAGTTATAGTGGTGCTTATTCAGGAAGTTATGCAGGTAATTACACAGGTGCAAAAACTTATGCAGGTAATTACACAGGTCCAAAATCTTATGGAGGTAACTATTCAGGAACATCAGCATATGCAGGAACATATGGTGGTACATCAGGTTATGCTAAAACATACGCAGGAGCATACTTACATGATTATGGTGGGTATGGCGGACCACCTAGTTACGCAGGAAACTATGTAGGATATTATACAGGACCTAAAAACTATACAGGTAATTATACAGGACCTAAGGTGTATGCAGGAGCATATGGTGGTACATCAGCATATGCAGGAACTTACACAGGAACATCAGCATATGCAGGCACATATTCAGGAACATTTACTGGTTCATTCGAAGGAACATATGCAGGTGATACAATACTAAACACTAGCTCAACAGTCAGTACGGTAAAATTGTGGCTAAGAACTGCTTAATTAGCAGTATAAATAAATTTACATTATGGAGATATTATGGCGAAGAATCAACCAAAAGTTGAACGTATAACAAACGAAGATCCCAAACCAAAAAAATACGAATATCGAGATCCTTATTGGTCTAATAAAGATAACGAGCATATGATCGTTACTTTAGAATATCCTGATGGTAGGAAATCTACAGCATCAATAACGGGAAAAGATAATCCTGATTTTAAAGCTGTTATAGAACAGTTTGGTGAAAAGACTTTAGATGAGAATACAGCGGAAGGCATCAAAAGACGTGATACTCAAATAAAACAAAGATTAGAAAGAAGAGAATCACAAGCTGCTAGACAACAACAAGAAGTATTATTTAATGCAAAGTTAGAAGCATTTGAAATTGAAGCAGTTAAAGACTCTAAAAATACACCACTCAAAAGACTTATTCGTAAAGCAAAAACTCCATTAGAAGTAACAGCATATACGACAATATTAATAACAGATCAATTGAAGGCAACAGGTGTATTAGATGGCAAAAAGAAAAAGAAATAATATACCAGACAATGGTTTCTTAATTGTTGCCAGTTTATATAATCCTTTTTACAAAGCAGCTATTGAACTAGCAGAGTCAATTAAATTATTTTATCCAGAAGCACATGTTACAATATTTATAGATTCATCTGAAATACAGTACCTGTGGAAAGAAAAATTAAATACATTACCATTTAAAGCATCCTCAGATTGGTATGAACATATAGATCAAATGGTTTCAACAGATGTGCCTAAACATATAAGAGCTAAACTTTGGGCATTAAGTAAAACACCATACAAAGGCAAAACAGTTTATTTAGATGCTGATATGATGTGTGAACATGAAGATGTAGAAAACATATTTGATCAACTAACAGATGATTTAGATTTATTATTTACAAAAATAAGACCTTATAATGCTAAGGTAACAAAACTTACAAACACAGAAGAAATGACAGCCCATTGTGGTATGTTCATATACAGAAACAATCCTCAAACAATTACCCTAATGGAATCTTGGTATGGGGAATATTTAAAACAAACAGAAAAAACAAATAAAGGTGGTTGGGTTAATACAATAGGACAGTATCCAGATGATGTTAGAAAGTGGGATACTTTTACAATGTGGAAATTATTAACATATAGTGATCATGGTGTCAGGTGGGACGATAATTTACATTGCCGTTGGAATTTTGTAAATGGTTATCATCCTAATGAGTTAGAAGATTTAGATAGAGTATTTTATCATTATACTATACCGGAGCATGTTATACACGCTAAAAAGAAATGAAGTTTATAGATATATCAGATGAATTGTTAGAAATGTTAGAGCCATATTCGGATTGGTTCTTCAAACAGGACCTAACACATTTGATAGAAATGTCTGAACAAAATCCAAAAAATACAGGTGAGAGTTTAGAGTATTGTTGCAGTGAAGAATACTTAGATGTTATTGTTACAAAAGATGGTAGACATGAAGGGTATCCTGAAATATCATATAGCTGTGATATAATGGAAAACTCTGGAAAGATAGACAAAAATTTTAAAGAACCACAGAAAGAATTACAAACAAAATTAACACAATGGTTAGGAGCAAGGAATGAAGCGGTTCATGTATTTTATCCTGTCAATGGTTTTATGGGGTGGCATAATAATTGGAATGCCCACGGTTATAACATACTTCTTTCTTACACAGAAAACGGAGGAGGGTTCTTTAAATACAGAGACCCAAAAACACATGAAGTGGTTCACTTACAGGACCCTGGTGGGTGGTCATGCAAAGTAGGTTATTATGGTAGGGGTCGAGAACCTGATAAAGTTTACTACCATTGCGCTGGAACTACAGAGCCTAGAGTGACCCTAGGTTATGTTATACCCCACCTAGAACTCTGGAGGGACATGTGTAGCGATATTTCGGGGCAAGACTGCTATAATTTTGAATAAAAACACGAAAAAAACCCTATTTTTTTAAAAAAAAGGTTGACTCTTGGTTCGTAAGAGTGCATAATACAAGCATAATTAATAAAAAGTGAGGAGTTTAATAATTATGATACTAGAAAATACAGTAGAAATAGCAGGCGAAACAGTAAGAAAAGAACGTTTTGGACTTGCTGCACATCACGATGAGAACAAAACTTTTACAGGTAATGTTCTATTCAAATCTCAATTAAGAGAAAATGAAACTTACGATAATTCAATTGAAACGAATTTTCAAAACACAGCTCAAGTAGATGGTCTTACAGTTTGGAAATCAAACGGTGAGGTTCCATTCGCGGACATGCTTTTAGACTTTGTTCAAATTGGAGCAATTACTTTTGAACAAGCAGAGTTTTCATTAATCCAAAAACAAAAAGATCAAAGCGCAAGTCTTGATACTTTGTATAGAAACGAAGATGGTCATCTTGTTTTAGGTGAGGGTGCTCTAGATTATAGAGACGAAAGACTAGCAAAACTGGAGGTGGCATAATGAAGTTTCATTTACAACTCAAAGTTCCAGGAATGGACGCTAATCAGATAATGGCTAAACTTAATGGCAAAGGTTTCAAATTTAGAAAAATGAGATCTGAGATATGGGAAAGTAAGCATAAGATTACAAATGCAATGGACGACACCAATATTTTATTTGAAGATGAAAGAGTAGAGATTCAAGGTGGTGGAGATTTCAATACACATAATTTTATTAGCTTCCTTGCAGGTCAATTGGAAGTTAACAAACCATGGTACAGACATACAAAGTCTGATATCGGATATGAAAGACATGGATGGAGACCGTTAAAAAGATGTTAGAACTAATTGGATTTATAACACTACTATATCTTGCAATAAGATTTTTCCCGCAGATATTAATGTTAGCTTTTCAAATGTTTTTGATACTTGCTATTATAGTATTAGGATTCTTAGCATTCGAATTTATTTACGGTTATATTTACTTTCGAATCTAAGTCTGATTAATGCTTTTCTTACAATAGCAATACCAGTTAATCCCAAAAAATTTATAAACGCAGCCATCTCAGACGAGGTGCCTGCGTAGTCAATGCATGCCTTGATAATTGCAACACTCAATGGGAACATAATTATTGCGCCTATTGCAGTATCAACTGTTGACTCGTGAAGTGCTCTTCTTAATCTTTTACTTTGTACCAATTGCCATAAACCTTTCAAAATATACTTTACCATTCCAATCATAGTAAAATTGTTTTACCTTGCCAGAATAAAAAGTATCTTTCAACCCTGCATTTTCTATTAATGCTTTTTCACTATCCACACAATTAATACCATACATCTCTTCTATTACATTCGAATTCTGTACAGCAAATATAGCGTGTTTGTTTGCAGTGGTTAATTCTTTTAATGGGTACATCTGTTCTGCTCCCATTGTGATTACTACATCTACATTCAGTTGATTTAATTCATCAAAAGCAAAAGGAACATCTAAGTTCCAGTGATTTATTTTAATATATTCTTCTGCTATATAATGTTTATGGAATACTTTAGATAACTCTAGAGCTTCCTGATCTATATCAACTAAGTGTAATTCTCCTACTGATAAATTTTCACATAATAAAGGAACTAAAGGTATCCCTAACCAACTATTTAAAATTAATATTTTAAACTGTTCGTCTTTCATATAATCTTCTAAGGATTTTTGTAGTTCTTCTACTAACCAAATACCAGCTTCCATTGTATTAGGATTTAAACTTTGCCTAAAGTCATCATGCTTATGTTTCATTTCATGTTCAACTTTAGCGAGGCCTTCTCCCCAATATTTCATACTATTTAAAAAGTTAAAATTTAACATCTTCTTTGCGTCCCATTGAATCAAATAAACAGACATATGGTATTTGTCTGAATACATGCGTTTCTACATCATGTGGAAATATATAGCCATAGTTATAACTATAAAACCACCCTAAAGGAAAGTATTTAATTCTTGCTACACCTTTGTGCATAAAGAAGTTATCTAATCCCCTATAGTACCATAAGATTTTTTCTTTGTGTGCTTTAAAATAAAGAGTAATATTTTCTTTATCTAAGTTATCATTCCATCTTAATATACTAGAATTTAAATCTGTATATCTGTGAGGAACATGTTCTGTTTCTTTTGCTTGTGTTTCTAAATCGTGCCAGTGTGTCTGTCCAAAACATAAACAATCCTCAGGATCAAAGTTCGCTATATCATCTATGTTCTTTTGTATAATAATATCTAGATCAAAGAAAAGATTCTCTCCTTTTTGTCTAACAACATTATCATCAAACAGATACATTTTGTTCCACCATTTTTCTAATTTGTTATCTGCTGGAAAAGGAATAACATTAATATCCTTATCCAGTCCTTTTTCTTTTTCTGTTAGACAGTAAAATGTAAAATCTTGTGTAATATACTCTTTACAAGATTCGTATATTTGATTAACATGTTTAGCAGAATATTTACTGCCCCATTTTACTGTATAAATGTTCATTGCCAATGCTTTAATAATTGTGGATCAACCAAATCATTTTGTTTAACATGCCCTCTACCTTTAGTCATTTGTTTAGGTAGTAAGTCAATATTAAATACACAAAGAATAGGTGTTTCCCTATATATTTCTGTTTGTAAATCATCATCGTCCCAACTACGACCTCTATTATATGAGTAAGCATAGTCTGCTGGGAAATGATCCCATAATTTTTTACCCCAATCTCCCCATCGCCAACTGTGGTAATTATCTGTTCCGTCTGTATATGTAAACCAAATTTTATCTTGATGTTCTAAAACATCTTCCCAAATACATTCTGCTTGATCGTCGGACCATACTTGACAACTGCCATTAGTATATGCTCCATGTGATAATTTAAATCTCCGCGTCTTCATTGGGCGCGGGTCTTGCCACCAACTTCTTAACTTAGTTGGTCTTTCCATATTATAGGTCAATAAAGGCTCTATATTATTTTGTATTATTATATCTAAATCAAAGAATATAAATCTACCTGTTGGTTTATCTTCTGCAAAATTATGAGTATTGAAAACCATTGTTTTAGGTCTATCCCAACACCTTGCCATTCCATATTTAAAATCTTCTCCACCAAACCAATACTTAGGATGTATATTAGGTATATCTGGAAAAGGTATTACTTTTACATCTTCATCTAAACCTTCAGCATCATCAGTATAACAATAGAAATGGAAATCATGTTTCTCATCACAATTTCTTCTTGCCATATTTTTTAATCTGTTTACAAAATGAGGACCATATCTTGTGCCCCATTTAGAACAAACTACATTAACTCTCATAACCTGCCCTTGCTATTACATAATTATCGCCGTATTGCAAACCTGCGTCTGCTAACCAACCGGTTACAGCGATACATCTATCTTCGAAATTATCTATTTCCGAATTAATAATTATTGTTGAAAATTCTGCTTCTGCTACTCTTTTGACAAACTTTCTCATATCTAAATGTAGTTCTGGTTTATCAAAAGTACCTTCGATCACAATTCCATTTTTTATTTTTAACATATTCCACCTTGTTCATCATGTATAATTTTAGGATTTAATTTTAATAAGTTATTAAAATAACCCTTATAAAAATCATTAGTAAATATCTCTTCTAATGTATAGTTATTTATATTGTTTTTAGACCAGTCATATAAGAAGTCTGTCTTGTGTTCAGGAGATGATTCTGCTGTTTCAATAGTTAAAGCAACATGCTTACATGGGAAAACATTTCCTTTAGCACTTAAATAAAACTGATTATTAACTTTACCCTCACACATCACATGCGGACTAAATTTAATTTTTCGTTCTTTATATGTGTCGTCTTTTTTTCTGGTCTCTAAAGTTTCTAATTCTATTAGTTTATAGTCTGGTAACTCTTTTTTAATTACTTTTTTCTTAGGCACAACTTCCTCAGGTACCTCATCTACATATACAAAGCCTGTGAACTTATATTGTTTGCATAATTTCTTTGCTTTTTGTATATCATTATCTAATTGTCTAGTATGCGTATATGCCCAGAACACTCTACACCCTGTGTCAATTAATGATTTGGCATTTTCAAATATTCTTTTATCTGGATTACCTGTATTAATATTAAATGTTATGTTACCTGTTTCTTTAAATAACATACCAATATTATTCCACCATATAGGATCGTGATTAATACCTACAGTATCCATGTCAACACCTATACCCCATTCTTTCATAAAGTAATGAGCTATATCAAACATTTCTGGATTGTCTGTTGCGTCTCCATTTAAACCTTTAAACTTAATTCTTTTTAGATGTGCCTTTTCCATAAAGTCCTGACTAAATGATTCTCTAACTTGATCTAGTGTTAAATATTCTTTTCCATTAGATAGTTCAAACTGTACTCTTTCAGGTAAATACGGATATAAATCTGTTGCTTTGTTATACATTTTGTCAACCTGTTCTGGTGTGTAGTCTTCATACCAATATGGTAATGCTACAATATCTTCGTCTGTAGTTTCAGGATATGAAGCAGTAGCATTTTGTATAAAAGGTATATCGCCTTCATCTATTAAAAACTTTTCACTAAATACATCAAAGTTATATAATAAATCATCTTCATTCTTATTCCATTCCTCTAATATTTTTTCCACTCTACTATTGTGGTATAATACATAACATAGATTACCGTCTTCCAGCAATAATTTGCGGTTGGTCTTATAAGTCTCTATGACGCTTATGTTATTCAGTATAACATTTGGAGTTATAAACAATAAGGACTCACCAGGATTTGTTCTTTCCATTAGATCTATTTCAATCCAATCCTTACCATACTTAGGAACATGGAATTGAATGTTATCTATAAAACCCTCTTTCTTCTTAGTCTTATTAATAACATCCATCTCTTGTTGGGTAGTGAACACCCAAAAGTCAAACGGCTCTTCAATCAGTTTTTTAGCCTGAGTATAAAAAGCATTTATTTGTGTTTGACTATAATTATTGTCTAGCTGATTTGCTACCAGTGTTACCATTCCAAAATCTCAATAATGTCTCATCTTCTAATTCATCTATTTTTATTTGCTTTTCTCTTAAAGGGTGTGGGTTTGAATCCACATTGAAAAGACAAATTTTACATTCTTCTCTATATTTATGTGTCTCTAAATCACTTGGAAATTCTTGTCCTCTATTGTATGAGTAAACCCATTCAAAAGGTATGTTGTTCCAAAAGTCTCTTTGTCTCCAATAGTGATAATTATCTGAACCTTTAAAAAATGTTTTAAATACTTTCTCATCACTATCCATTACGTCCCAGAATATATGTTCACATTGGTCATTTTGCCAACACATCATACTAGAGTTAAAATATGTTCCTCTTACTTCAATAAAAAATCTATTGTCTATGTGTCTAGGGTCGTCCCAACGTGAGTGAATTAATCTAGGTTTCTGTGCTAGTTCATCTAAGTCTGTTATATCACCATGTAATATTACATCTAAATCAAAATAACACCATTTGCCTTCATACCCTAACCAATTATGAGAGTTAAAAACTAAAAACTTAGATCTATCCCAACAGTAATTTTCTTTTCCAAACCAATACTTAGGGTGCAAAGGATCTATTACAGGTATATCAACAGTATCACATTCTAATCCTTCTTTGTCATCTGTATAACAAGTAAAAGTGAATTCATTATGATAGTTTTCTTGTACCATACGATACAGATTGTTAACATAGTGTGGTTCGTATTTAGTGCCCCACTTGATGCATACAAAGTTCATCATATTCTTTTGCAATCTCCGGGTGTCTATCTTGTCCGTTTAATAAACAGATTGTAAATTCAGGCCTATATTTTCTTCCGGCATATAAGTATGAATATACTTCTGAATTAGGTAAATGTTCAAATGTAAAACCTTCATGGTATAAAAAAGTATCATCTCCATAAGGGTATTTAACTATATATTCGTCTGGATTTTTATTGTAATGATTCCAAATATGTGTGGCATCGTTCCACATCATTATACTAGAATTATAGTTACTTAATGGAAACTTATCTCTATAAGGATAGTCTCCTATAGGCATTTTATCTTTTTTATCTTTCCACCAAGTATAACATATAATAGGATTTTCTCCACAATAATCAAACAAATGATCTATTGGTTTTTGTATTCTAACGTCTAAATCTAGATAAAGTATTGGACCACCAAAGTTAAATTGAAATAATTTTAACTTTTCCATGTTACCTTCTGGTTCATGTTCCATATAAATAATCCCTATATTGGGGTCTAACCCTTTAGGATCGTCTGTTACACAGACATAATTATATTTGCCTTCGGTATGTTCATATATGGAGTTTACATCATCTGATGTGTATTTTTCACCATATTTTAATGTCAAAATTGTTTTCACTTAATTTCCAATTGTAATGTCTTTTATTTATAAATAAGAGAAAGAGAGTATTAGCAGTTATGGCAACGATAAACAACATAGTTATTGATCAGGGTACCACATTTGAACTAATATTAAATGTAACAAATGATGACGGTACAGCAAAAGATTTAACCAATTATACAGTTGAGGCACAAATAAGGAAAACTTATGAAGCCACAACGAAAGTAGATTTTACAACAGCTAAAGTAGATGCTGAAGGAAAAATAACTTTATCATTAACTGCAACACAAACCTCTGCGTTAAAAGCAGGAAGATTTGTATATGATTGTGAGATCACAGCAACAAGTCCTGCAGAAACGCTTAGAGTCGTCGAAGGAATTATAACAGTAACACCAGAAGTTACAAGATAGGAGAGAAAATGGCAACAGTTAGTTCAAATAATAGTCCTAAAGTTAGCGTTAGTATTGGTTCTGCAAGAGTAGTAACCAGTGCAACTCCACAATCTCAATTTGCGACATCAACAACACTTGAAAATTTATCAGGTGTTGATACTTCAGGCGTTCAAAATGGTTATACTTTGGTTTATGATAGCACATCAGGAAACTTTCAGGCAAAACCTGCTAGTGAAGTTGCGGCTAATGTGACCGCTATAGACGGCGGAACATTTTAATAAATACATTAAATAGGAGAAAATAATGTCAACAACTATTCAAATTAAAAGAAGTACAGGCTCAGCAGCACCAGTAGCTTCTGATTTGGTTGAAGGCGAATTAGCGTATGCTGAGGATAGATCCGGTGACGGTGCTTCTGCTATACTTTATATCTCTTCTATAGATTCAGGATCTGCAGAAGTTATACAAAAGATAGGTGGTAAGTACTATACAGACATTATTGATGGAGCAGCTAGCGCAAATACTGCTAACAAACTTGTAAAAAGAGATGGTAGTGGTAATATTGCAGCAGGCACTATAACTTTTGGATCATTAAGTGATGGTACAATAACAGCAACTGCATTTGTTGATGAGGATAATATGGCATCTGATAGTGCTACTATGATCCCAACTCAACAATCAGTCAAAGCGTATGTAGACGCACAAGTAACAGCAAGTGATTTAGACGCAGCAGGTGATTCTGGAACAATAGACATAGATCTAGATTCAGAAACATTTACAGTAGCAGGTGGAACAGGTATTACAACTGCAGCATCTGGCACAACTATTACAGCAACTCTAGACGATACAGCAGTTACAGCTGGTTCATACGGTTCATCAACAGCGGTTCCTGTCTTAACAATTGACGCGCAAGGACGTATTACAGCAGCTTCAACAGCTTCTACAAGTTCTTCGCTAACGATTGGAGCAGACTCAGGTTCTGATGATGTAGTAACAGTAGGAACAGATACACTTAACTTCGCAGGAACGGCCAATGAAGTTGAAACAACGGTTTCAAACAATACAATAACAATTGGTTTACCAAACAATGTAACAATTGCTGGTAACTTAACTGTATCAGGAACTACAACAACAGTAGACTCTACAACACTATCCGTTGCAGACCCATTAATCATATTAGCATCTGGTAATAATTCATCAGACGCATTAGATATCGGTCTATACGGACTTTATGATACTTCTGGTTCACAAGACTTATATGGTGGTCTTTTTAGAGACGCCAACGATTCAGGTAAATGGAAGTTATTTAAAGACTTACAATCAGCACCAACCACAACTGTAGACACATCAGGAACAGGTTATGCCCAAGCAACACTTGTAGCAGCATTAGAATCATCAAGTGCTACTATTACAGGTGGAACAATAACAGGTATTACTGATCTTGCAGTAGCAGATGGTGGTACAGGAGCTAGCACATTTACAAGCAACGGTATTCTATATGGTAATGGCACAAGTGCTATACAAGCAACTGCAGCAGGAACCGATGGATACTTTTTATATTCCAATAGTGGAACACCAGCATGGACCAACAGCATTGATGGCGGTACATATTAATAATTAAAGGAAATTGAAATGGATGATAGATTAATTAATGAATATATTAAAAACTTAGCAGCAGAAGTTCAAAGTTTAAAAATGGAGAACATACTGTTAAAAACTAGATTAGGAATTTTGGCAAATCCAGCCCAACCAGAAGAGGCTCAAGAAGAGGAACAACCTCAACCAGAGCCACAAGAAGATTGGGATGAACAACCCGAGGCTCCTAAGTTGAAACCTGCAGAATTAGGTTCGGCAAGAAACGAAGACGGAAACTTTAGTAACTAAGGTAACAAATGGCAGTAATAATAAAACCAAAGAAGTCGGAAACTGCAAGCAGTGCACCTACTACAAGTAATTTAGCAGTAGGTGAGATAGCGGTAAACACCGCAGATAAAAAGATATACATTAGAGATTCTAGTGATAATATCATTACACTTGCACAGTACGGTGAATTTGATGAAAGTTTAGTTTTTCCTACAGGAGACTATGGAGATTTAACTGCACTTTCAACAGATGCCTTTGGTCAATTAACTGACAAAATTTATGATTGTAAAGGCGATCATTCTTCTGTTACCCCGTCTATCAAGTTTAGAACAGCAACAGTAGACTTTGGTTCTGTAGCGTAGGTTAAAAAGATTAGGAGAAAATAATGCCAACACAGGTACAATGGAGAAGAGGAACAACAACACAGAATAATTCCTTTACGGGTGCTGAAGGTGAGGTTACCGTTGATACTACGTTAGATACGTTAAGAATACATGACGGATCTACAGCAGGAGGACACAGATTATTTAAATGGACTGAGGCACTTGGATTAGGTGATTTAAGTGATCCTAATGATGATGCCATATTGTTCTGGGATGATAGCGCTGGTAATTTAGCATGGATGTCAGAGAGTACTGGCTTATCTATATCAGGTACAAGCATTTCATTAAGTCATTTAGGAATAGAAAGTTTATCAGATCCTAATGCAGACAGAATTGTTTTCTGGGACGATAGTTCAGGAGCTTTACAATGGCTTACTATAGGTAGTAATTTAACACTTTCAGGAACAACTTTAAGCGCAGACTATGACGGGGACATAACAGGAGTAACAGCAGGAGACGGTTTATCAGGTGGAGGAACATCTGGAGGAATAACTGTTGCCCTAGATTTAAATGAATTGTCAGCAGCAACAGTAGATGTTGCAAACGATAGTATCGCAATTATAGACGCAGGCGATAGTAGTTCAAAGAAAGAAGCAATTTCAGATTTAATATCTGCCATAGCTGGTACAGGATTATCAGGAAGTTCAGGTGTACTGAACGTAGGAACACTTAACCAAGACACAACAGGAAACGCAGCAACAGCAACAGCACTTGAAACAGCTAGAACTATTAATGGTGTTAGTTTTGATGGTACAGCAAATGTAACCACACTAACAGCAGGAACTGGAGTTTCAGTTTCAGGCACAGCAGTTTCAAT
>CEPK01032783.1_pt1 | contig 35564 bp, 33 predicted proteins | sample 356231 | NCBI WGS metagenome assembly CEPK01 (sample SAMEA2620259, study PRJEB7988) | marine metagenome | biome: marine biome (ENVO:00000447); feature: deep chlorophyll maximum layer (ENVO:xxxxxxxx); material: "saline water (ENVO:00002010), including plankton (ENVO:xxxxxxxx)" | depth 80 m
TTTTTTTTTTGGTTCTCAAAAGATTCCAATTTTTGTTCAGCAGCTTCTAAAATTTCTTCGGGAACACGAAAAGGTAATAAAAACCTAAGGACTTTTAAGTCCGATATATTTGCCTCGTCTCTTCCGTCAATTACTGCATTAGCTTTAATCAATTTTAATGATTTAACTAAAAATGTTCTATCAGAAATAACAGAATTAGATTCATTAAGCCTTTGATCTTCTACTAGCCAGCTTATGAAAGAAGATAAACCTTCTTGAACATCAACAGGGATAACAACTTTTTCTTGCTTTTTGAAGCTATCATCAAGAGCTTTTTTACCAACCTTTGCTACAAAATCATTTTGCCCAGTTTTAGTAGAATATAAGCTAATTATTTTTTTAACATCGTCCCATTGTTTAGAGTAAGAAATACCTTTTGAATTGACCTGGATAACAAAACGATCTAAATTAGCAGGATCTAGAGGTTCATTATAATATTCATCAGCAGTAGGATTACTAGTAGCTATAGCTGTTAACAACGGTATGTCTTCGTCACCATATTTACGTTCATTTAATATTCTAAGTAAAACATTTAATGACTCTCCTGGAGCTCTAGATATATCATCTAGTAAGCAAATATCGGATGTTAATATACCGCCTTTAATAATATTTTGCCTAATTATTTCACCATCATTTGTATCTTCTCTTGAAATAACTAAATCTCCAACTAATTCTGAAAGTCTTGTATCTCTATGCATTTGGTAAAAGAAGAAATTTAATTCAGCAGATTTTGAAACAATCTCAGAGAGCATTGTTTTTGCAGTTCCGGGAGGTCCTTGAATGTATATGTGCTCCCTAGCTACTATGCCAAGAAGTAAAGCAGTTTTGACTTCACTATGACCAACTACTAGTTCATCAAGTTCGGACTTTAAAGTTTCAAAAGGATTTGACATATACTAACCTACGGGGAGAAGCCCTCTATTAAATTTACATCAAAAGCTCTTATTTACAACTTTTTTAATTTAAAAATTTTTTCATTATATGATAAGTTTTTTATATGAGCTTAGAAAAATTAATAAATTATAAATTTAAGAATAAAAACCTTTTAAAACAGTGTTTATCTCATAAATCCTATGCTAATGAGCACAAACTACCTGATAATGAACGTCTTGAGTTCTTAGGAGATTCTGTCCTAGGACTTGTTGTGTCAAAGCACTTATATTCAAAATTCCCAAACTATTCTGAAGGACAGCTATCAAAAATTAAAAATCAAATTGTTAGTAAAAAATCTTTAGCTGAATGCTCAAAAAAATTCAGATTTTATAATTATTTATTATTAGGTCTTGGAGAACTAAAAACTAAAGGAATGGAGAAAGATTCAACTTTATCATGTTTGTATGAAGCAATTTTGGGAGGTATTTACATCGATTCTGGTATTAGAGAAGCTGAAAAATTTGTTAAAAAGACTTTATTAGATATGGATTTAAAAAGATTTAAAATTTTTGATTATAAATCTCAAATCCAAATATTTTTTCAAAAGAATTATGGATACATTCCCATATATAAAGTCTTATCAGAAATTGGCCCTCCACATAATAAAAAATTCAAAGTCTCAATTGAAGATAAAAAAAATAAATTATCTATTGGATCTGGAAAAACAAAGAAAGAAGCTCAGAACAATGCAGCAAAGAAAGCATTAGTTAAATTTAATCAGATTTAATTAATTCTTTAGAGATTTTTAAATCTTTAACTAATACATCAAATTCATCACTAACCAGTCCTAATTCTTTAATAGCCTTAGATCTATCTCCTTTACATTTAATTAAAGTACTTTCTATTATTGTTGTCTTAACTTTTTTTATTATATTTTTATATTTATTATTGCTCGATTTTTGCTTATTAAGTATGTTCTCAATTAATAAATTATAGTTTAGATTTGATTCCTTTTCTCTAGATTTTGAAAAAATTTTGGGGAAATACTCTTCTATATCATCAACAGATAAATTTGAGTTACTCGACATGATACTAAGTTTCTTTATTGTATTTTCAAGCTCCCTGATATTGCCTGGCCACTCATAACTTGTCAAAGCTTCTATAGCATTATTATCTATAGTTTTAATAGAACCATTTCTATCAAGATATTTTTCTAAGAAAAAAGATATTAAATGAGGGATGTCCTCTTTCCTTTCTCTGAGAGGTGGCAAATCTATAGAAATTGTATTTAGTCTATAAAATAAATCGTCTCTAAATTTTTTTTCATCTATTAGTTCTTCAAGATTTTTATTAGTTGAGGTAACTATCCTACAATTAAAGGATGTTGGCTTTTGAGAGCCAAGTTTGTAAAATTTTTTCTCTTCTAAAACTCTAAGCAATTTACTTTGCAAGTCAACGGACATGTCTCCTATTTCATCTAACAAGATGGTTCCATTGTTTGCTTCTTCAAAACGACCCGTCTTCTTTTTATCTGCCCCTGTAAATGCTCCCTTTTCATAACCAAATAATTCGCTTTCCAATAAATCAGCAGGAATGGCAGTTATGTTCACTTGAACATATGGCCCATTGGAATTTAAACTATTTTGATGTATTGCTTTTCCAATAAGTTCTTTACCCGTACCAGACTCTCCTCTAATCAACACTGTATGATCACTCGTAGAGATTTTTCCAATATCTTTAAATATTCTTTGAATAGAAGCTGATTTACCAACCACTTTATTATCATTAATTTTTTCATTATTTAGATCTTTTTTTAGATCTTGAATTTGGATATTCTTTAAATAGTTTTCTTTTGCTCTTGATACCAACAATAGTAGGTCGCCATCTAAATTTATCGGTTTATCGATATAATCGTATGCACCTAACTTCATTGAGTTTATAGCATTATCCATTGTATCCTGTGCAGTCATTACGATTATAGATGAGTTATGAGAAATATCTTTGATTTTTGGAAAATATTCTAAGGAATTACCATCTGGCAGATTTATATCAAGGAAAATTATGGAGTATTCATTCTTTTTTAATTTCTTGTAAGTGTCTGATATCGAAGATGCGTTATCAACACTATATTTTTCTTTTTTTAAGAATAAGCTGAGAACTTTTAATATACTTGGTTCATCATCAACAATTAAAACTTTATTTTCCATAATGTTAGATTATATCCTTAAATTAACTTTCTGGAAGGTATATAGTAAAAACAGTTTTTCCATCATTACTTGTAGCTTCAATATATCCATCAAACTTATTAATGATCTTCTGACTGACAAAAAGTCCAATACCTTGACCATCTTTCTTAGTACTAAAAAAAGGTTTAAATAAATCTTTTAAATTAGATTCTTTGATGCCTATACCATTATCAATAACTTCAATTACAAGGAAATTTTTTTTATTAAGTTTATATTTTTTATTTAATTTTGTTCGTACCCATATATTTCCTTTCTTTTTGATGGAATCATAAGCATTCTTAATTAAATTAATAAATACAATTTTAAGTAATTCTGAACTACCTTTTACATTACATGATTCTGTTGTAGCCTCATAAGATATATTTATACCTTGATTCTTCTTATCCATATTGCAGATCTTTATACAATCACTGATAATATTATTAATATTAACTACTTCGAAACTCTCTTTATTACTAGGCTGTAAATATTTAAAAGTATTGACTAGCTTTGATAATCTCTCAGTTTCACTTTCGATAATCTGAGAACATTCTATTATTTCATCTTTATCTGCAATATTACTATTGATTAACTGTGCTGCACCCTTAATTCCTGACAGTGGATTTTTTATCTCATGAGCTAACCCATGGAATAACTGACTCATAATTTTTTCTTCATCTTCAAATTTATTTTTTTTATTTAACACATTAGTTCCTTCTAGATTAAATAGCTGAATCAAAATATATTCTTTATTAGTTTGGGTTGATTGAGAACTTATAACAGGATTTATAAATATTGTGATATTAACTTGATTAGAAAATTTATCTTTCAATATTATATCTCTAAGCACTTTTGGAGTTTGATTTTTTATTGATGATAAAATTTCTGAGAAGATATCTTTTCCAAAAAGGTTTTCAAACGATATTTTTTTGATTTGATTTTCTGAATATCCAATTAGACTTTCTGCTTCTTGATTAATATATTTTAAGTTTAAATCTTTATCACAAAGTATCAGGCCTTCAAGAATATTTTCTAAAATAATTTCTTCATAAACATTTTCTTCTTTCAATTCAGTCCTCAATTGGAATAAGCAATGGATTTTTTAAGGCTATATTCAACTTATCAAGTTGATTGATCAACTTGTTGGTGGTTTTATAATTAGATTTCTTAGTTGTTATTATTACTGGTACATGCTTGAGATTTACATTATCAGGATTCTGTAAAATTTTCTCAATATTAATTGAATATTTTGCAAATAATTTAGTAATTTTAGCCAGATTTCCAGGATTGTTTTTTAAATTTAACCTTAAATAAAACTTCGATTCAAGATTATTAATATTGAACATTTTATATTTTTTATTTTTAAAACTTCTATTGATATTCGAGTTTATTCTAATAATATCACTTACTATAGCTGTAGCAGTAGGGAGCATTCCCGCGCCATATCCATACTTCATAACTGGTCCAAGATTTTTAGAGTCTATCAAAATAGCATTAAATTCTCTGTCAACATTACACAATGGGTTATCTTTTTTTAATAAAGATAAGTGGACTCTAAGGTCAATTTTATTTTTTACAATTCTTCCTAAGCCAATTAATTTTATTTTATAACCCAATTGCGATGCAGCCTCGATATCTATTTTTGAAATATTTTCAATTCCTGTAACATGAAAATTTTCTACTTTGGAATCAAAATCAAAACAATCTTTAGATAATACTGATACTTTATGAGCTGTATCCATGCCATTTATATCTAAAGTAGGATCAGCCTCAGCAAATCCTAATTCTTGTGCTTTTTTTAGAGCATTATCAAATTCAATACCATTTGCCATCAAGGTCAAAATGTAATTACAAGTTCCGTTCATGATACCAATAAAAGATTTAACTTGGTTTATTAAAAGTGAGTCTTGTATAGAGTTAAGAATCGGAATTCCACCACCAACGCTGGCTTCATATAGAAGTTGAACGTTATTCTTTTTTGCCAAAGAAAGAAGTTCAAAACCATTTTTTGCAATTAAAGCTTTATTTGCAGTTATAAAATTCTTTTTGTTTCTTAGGGTATTTATGGCTATATCATTTGCTATAGTCGTACCGCCGATTAATTCAACTATAGAATCTATATTAGGATCATTTATTAAATCCATATAATTTTTTGTAAACTTACTTTTTTTTATTTTTAATTTTTTAGCAAGTAGGGGCGAAATATCACATGTCTTTATAAGATTTATATCAATATCATAATATTCCTTTATTCTGGATCTTTGATTCTTGAGTATTTTGTAAACGCCCTCACCAATTGTTCCTAAGCCAATAATTCCTAAATTAATTTTTCTCATAATTGAAATTTATATAGATTCTTATATTCTAACAAATTATAATACCGTTTAAAAATTTAGGGGCCGTAGCTCAGCTGGGAGAGCGCTTGGATGGCATTCAAGAGGTCGAGGGTTCGATCCCCTTCGGCTCCATTATGACCAATATTTGTCAACCTTTTCTTTAATTCTTCTTACACCCTCTCTAATGTCAACTATGGAGGTAGCATATGAAATTCTGATATTTTTATCTGAGCCAAATTCCACACCTGGGACTACAGCTACAAGAGCTTCATCGAGAAGAAAATTAGTAAAATCTACCGAATTCTTTATTTCTTTTCCATTATAAGACTTTCCGAAAAAGCTTGATATGTCTGGGAAAACATAAAACGCTCCATCTGGTATTGAACATTTAATTCCATAAATTTTATTTAACTCATTACAAATAAAATTTCTTCTTGATTCAAATTCTTCAACCATTTTTCCTACTTCATCTTGTGAGCCAGAAAATGCTTCCTGTGCAGCCTTTTGGGAAATAGATGTAGGATTCGATGTGGATTGTCCAGATAGATTGCCCATCGCCGAAATTACACTTGGATCACCAGCCGCATATCCTATCCTCCATCCAGTCATGGAATAAGTTTTTGATACACCATTGATAAGAATTGTTTGTTTTTTAATTTCATCATCTAATTGAACAAAGGAGATATGTTTATTGTTTTCATACAAAATTTTGTCATATATTTCATCTGAAACAACTATCAAATTATGTTTTTTAACAATTTCAGCAATTTGTTTTAACTCCCTCTCATTTAATGTTGACCCAGTAGGATTAGATGGATAATTTAAAACCAGGATCTTAGTTTTTGAGGTTATGGCATTTTCTAATTCTATTGACGAAAACTTAAAATTATTTTCTTGCAAAGTATGAATTATAACCGGAGTACCTCCCGCTATTCTTACTTGTTCAGGGTATGAAACCCAATAAGGAGCGGGGATAATAACTTCATCGCCTTCATTAATTAAAACTTGAAATAAATTGTATAGGACATGTTTGGCACCTGATCCAACAAAAATTTCTTTTGGCTCATAATTAACATTATAATCTTTACTGATTCTTTCTATAATTGAATTTTTTAGCTCTGGAATTCCTCCCGCTGCAGTATATTTGGTAAAACCATTATCAATAAATCTTTTTGCAAAATCTTTTATATTGTCTGGGGTATCAAAATCAGGCTCGCCAGCACCAAAACCAATAACATCAATACCTTGTGATTTCATTTCCTTTGCTTTAGCCGTTATTGCCAATGTAGCAGAAGGTTTTAAATTTTTAGCTAATTTAGAAAGTTCCATAGTAAATTATTTATCCTTATTTAAAATTTTTTTTAATTCTATTTCGACAGCTTTTGGAATAAATTCTTTTGCACTACCGCCTAATTTGATAATATCTTTTATTAATGATGAGCTTATATGAGCATAGTTAGCATCAGCAACCATAAAAATTGTTTCTATGGTTGAATCAAGCTTGTTGTTTGATGTAGCCATTTGTAGTTCATATTCAAAATCCTGAACAGTTCTCATACCCCTTAAAATAGTTTTTATCTTTTTCTTTTTTGCAAATCTTACCAATAAGCCTTTGAATTTATCGACCTTTATTTTTTTATTATTCCTAAAAATTTTTTTAATAACTTTAACTCTTTGATCAATATTCATTATTGAAGATTTGCTTGAATTTATAGCAACTGCTACAACTACTTCATCAAAAGAATTAGCAGCACGTTTTATAATGTTTATATGACCATTTGTTAGTGGATCAAAGCTTCCAGGATAAATCACAGATTTCTTCATTATTTTACACAAAAAGTTATAAATTTATCTTTATACTTCTTAACTCTATAACTCGTAACCTCTAGATTTATTTCCTCCTCCATAGGATGTTCACATATTATAATACCTTTATTTATGACAAGCTTTAAGGCAGTTCTAATAATACCATTAAGACTTTTGTCATCAAAATAATCATAAGGCGGATCAATAAATATTAAATTATATTTTTTATTTTTTTTAATTAATTGTCTTGTTACTTCAGAAAAACTTTTATTTATAACTTCAGAATTATTTTCAAAAGAACATTTATTTAAATTTTCTTTAATATACTTAATAGATATAGGGCTTTTATCAACAAAAGTTGCAAATTTTGCACCCATACTTAAACTCTCGATTCCAAGAGAGCCACAGCCAGCAAAAAGATCCAAGATGTCATAATCATCAACATTTTGTATTATATCAAAAATCATTTTTCTGATTTTTGATGTTTTAGGCCTAACATGACCACCAGCAGGAACTTTTAACTTAAAACCCTTTTTTATGCCATTGGATATTTTTATCATTAATTGATTTGCTTATAAAGATCTTCCGCTTGTTTTAATAAATCTTTCATTAAATACATGCTACTTTCCCAAAACTTTGGATCATTTAAGTTAATTCCAACTTTATTAACTAGCTTCTCAGGCGATTCTGTTGAGCCAGAAGAAAGAAGGCTAATATATTTTTTAACAAAGCTCTTTCCTTCCTCATTATATTTTGCAAAAAGTCCATGAACTAATAGTTCTCCAAAGGAGTAAGAATAACAATAGAAAGGAGAGTGAATAAAATGAGGTATATACATCCACCAGTTTTTATAATATTCAGAAATATTAATTGATTTCCCAAACATTTTACTATTTGCTAGTATCCAATATTTATCAAATTCATCAGATGATAATTCCCCTCCATTTTTTCTTCTTTCGTGTATCGATAATTCAAAATTTGTCATCACAATTTGCCTAAAAACTGTTGCAAAAATATCCTCTAACTTTGAACAAATTAGATATAACTTTTGTTTTGGAGATTTTAGTTCAGACAATAAATTATTAAAAACCAACATTTCAGCAAAAACACTTGCGGTTTCTGCTGTTGTCAAAGGAGTATTTTGTTGAAAATACCCATTTTTTCTAGACAAGTATTGATGAATACCATGACCTAACTCATGAGCTAAGGTGGTAACATCTCTAATTTTACCGGTGAAATTCATTAAAATATAAGGATGGACTGATGGAACACATGAATGGCTGAAAGCTCCTGATCTTTTTCCATCTCTGATTTTATAATCAATCCATTTCTTATCAAAAAATAATTTTGCCACTTTGAACATCTCAGGAGAGAAGTTATTAAAGGATTCTAAAACAATATTTTTTGCTTCATCAAAAGTGTATTTTTTTTGAGTTTCGCTAAGTGGCGCATATCTATCATAATCCATAAAATTCTTAATTTTCAATATTTTTGATTTCAATCTGTAATACCTATGAACCAGAGAGTTGTTTTTATTACAAGTAGTTATTAAGGCTTGAACTGTTTCCATATTAATTTCATTTGATAGGTTTCTTGAGTCTATAGGATTTTTATATCCCCTTAGATCATTAACTATTTTACAATCACTAAGGATTTGATTGAATATAAAAGTAATAAGTCTTTTTTCAGAATTTAAACCATTAGTTAAAGCTTTTGCGGCATTTAATCTGACTTTTCTATTCTTATCATAAAGTAAAGATAGAGCTTGAGTTTCCGATAATTTTTTTACTTTTCCATTTGAATCAAAATTAAAGACAATATTATTTAATGTTTCATCAAAAAGCCTATTAAAAGCCCTTGATGAAGTTAAAGATTTTTGATCTAGTATTCTCTCTTCAGATTCATTTAAAAGATAAGGTTTATATTTTCTTTCTGATTCTAATAAATTTTTATATTTCGCAAGTTTTGTAGACTTATATAGTCTCTTAGCATTTTTTGAATCTATATTGTTCCAATCAATGAAAAAGAAAAGTAAATTTTTTCTTATCTGCGATACTTTTTCACTTGTTGATTGATAAAATTGAGAAATTTTTTCGTTGTTTGTATTTGCGGCAAAATTTAAAGATGCATATGAGGAAATTTTTCCAAGACCCTCATATATTTTTTCAAGCTCGACAATTGCTTCATATAATCTATTTGGAGATATTTTATTATTAATTTTATTTTTAAAATTATTATTAAATCTCAAAGCTTTTTTATCAAGCTTAGAAAAATCATTTAAAATTTTTTTTGATTTTATATTTCCATATAGGTCATTTAGATTCCAATCCATGTCACTGCTCCAAAATTTTTCTGCATATTTTACTTATTGTTCCATTGTCAGATACAGAATTAAATTTACTTATTGCATTTTTTATTAATATACCAATATTTGGTTTTTCATTATTGAACAATTCAGATTTTAGTTGATTAATTTTTTGTTCTAACTCTATTTCATTGATTTGATCAGGCAAGTATGATTCTAAAATTGAAAGTTCATTCTCTTCATTTTCTTTTAAATCATTTCTATTATTTTGCTGATAAAGCTCAATTGCTTCCTTTCTTTTTTTAACCTCTTTTTTTATTATATTTTCAACACTATTCTTACTATCTTTTGGATTTTGGTTATTAAAAATTGAAATAAGTCCCCTTAAAGTATTAATAGCTACTTTATCTTTGTTTTTCATAGCACTTTTTAAATCTTTTTGAATCTTATCTATCATAATTTTAGATTAACTTATTTTTAATAAATTGAGATATTATAATTTCAATTGCTTGAAGTATTATAACGCATCGGTAACCTATTATGAATCATGGCTACTAAATTGAAAGTTGAAGATCTAGGTCCAAAAGATTCTGGAAAAGGTTATGCAAGAATACCAACAGCATTAATGCAAGAGCTTGGAATTGAGCCTCTCGATGTGGTTGAAATATATGGAAAAAGAAAATCTGCTATAAGGCTAATGCCATCGCCTGATACCAAAAATAATTATATAAGGATTGATGGTATCACCAGGCAAAATATCAACATGTCTTTAAATGAATTTGTAACAATAAAGAAAATTGATACGTTAAAGGCAAAAAAAATTGTACTTTCACCAACTAATTCACAATCTTTATTATTTAATGACGATTCCAAGATACTTATATCTAAAATTGATGGATATGTTGTAACATCTGGAGATACTATCTCTGCAAAGATGCCAGGAGGTAAAACTGAATTATTCAAAGTTATGGCCACAGCTCCTTCAGGTTCATCAATTATAAACCAAAATACAAAGATAGAGATTAAGAGAACAGACAATAAAACTGATGATGGCATTACTTCTTATGATGATATTGGTGGGTTGAGAAAGCAGCTTAAAAAAATAAAAGATTTGGTAGAGTTGCCTTTAAAACATCCTGAAATATTTTATAGGCTTGGAATAGATGCTCCAAGAGGGATACTTTTAGTAGGTCCTCCGGGTACAGGCAAAACTTTACTTGCTAGAGCAATAGCTCATGAGTGTGGTGTTAATTTTAAGCTAGTTAATGGACCTGAAATTGTTCGTAAATTTTATGGTGAAAGCGAAGCATTGTTAAGAGAAATTTTCCAATCTGCTGCTGACAATCAACCATCCATTTTGTTTATTGATGAAATTGATGCTATAGCACCAAAGAGGGATAGAGTGCATGGAGAGGTAGAAAAGAGAATAGTGGGGCAATTACTTGCTTTAATGGATGGTCTAAAAGATAGAGGAAAAATAATTGTTCTAGCTGCAACAAATCTTCCCAATTCAATCGATTCAGCTTTACGAAGACCAGGAAGATTTGATAAAGAAATCTTCTTAGATCCTCCTGATTTTGAGGGAAGAAAAGAGATTTTTAATATTCACTCTCGTGGTATGCCACTTGATGAGGATATTGATTTCGATATCATTTCTTCTCTATCCTCTGGATTTGTTGGTGCAGATATTGAAATGGTTTGTAAAGATGCAGCTCTTAATTCGGTTCAAACTCTTCTAGGTTCTTCAGATATAAATTATTCTGAGGTTGATAATATTAAGATTTGCCAAGATGATTTCTTATCAGCTCTATCCAATGTTCAACCATCTGCAATTAGAGAAATTTTTGTGGAAACTCCCAAAGTAAAATGGGATGAAATTGGAGGTTTAAAAGAAACCAAAATTATTCTTGAAAAAGTAATTATTGATCCAATCAAAGAATCTGAAGATTCTATATTACCAAAAGGTGTGATGCTTTATGGACCACCTGGTTCAGGTAAGACAATGATCGCAAAAGCTTTAGCTAATAATAGTGGTATGAATTTTATTTCAATAAAAGGCCCTGAACTCCTCTCTAAGTACTTGGGAGAATCCGAACAATTAATAAAGAATTTTTTTAATAAGGCAAGGCAAGTTTCCCCATCTATACTATTTTTTGATGAGATTGATTCAATATGCTCTACTGGAAGTGATGTGTCATCTGACTCAGTTACAGCAAGAATTTTAAGTCAGATTTTATTAGAGCTAGATGGTTTCTCGGAGCTTTCTAATGTTATAGTATTGGCTGCAACGAATAAGATCGAACAAATTGATAAATCATTACTTCGATCAGGCAGGTTTGATCTTTTATTGGAAACTTCATTGCCAAACAAAGATGAAATATGTGAGATACTAGAAATAAAAATCAAAGATAAACAAATTATTTTTGATCAATGTAAGAGTCTATTACCAAGGCTTAAAAATTTTAATGGTGCAGATGTAGACACCATGCTAAACCTTGCTGTACAATTTTCAGATGGAAAAAAGTTACTGCCCGAAGGGGTTGAGAAAGCAGTAAATGAAATTTCAAAAAGAAAAAAAATTATTAGCTAGTTTATTCTGTTTAATTATAATTTTATGTATAATTTTATCTTCCAAAGTTTATAGTCAAGAAAAAAATACAAGTTTTTTTAACAAAACAGAAATTGAAGATCTATTGAAATTAAATCATCATCTGCCTTACCATGAAAAATATTATAGATATTCTTTCTCCCTAATTGGAAAGCCATATGTTGGCAATGTGCTAATTGGTTCCAAAGATATTGAAGAGACTTTTATTATTGATCTTAATAGACTAGATTGTTTTACTTATGTTGAATATGTTCATTCCTTGGCAAATTCCAAAAATTTCAGAATTTTTAAAACAAAAGTTCGAGAATATAGATATGATATGGGTAGAATAAATTTTATTAATAGAAATCATTTTTTTACAGATTGGACTGACAATGGAGATATTGAGTTAGTTGAAGGATATAATAAGGAAGTTGCTAAAATTTTAAATAAAAAAGGCGAACATGATAGATACCTAGAGGGAATACCCTTAAAGAAAAAAATTATAAAATACTTTTCAATAGATAAAGGCTCAGAGGTTGTTTTAGGCTTAAAAGATAAACAAAATCATTATATAGTTGCTATCTTATCAAATAAAATTGGATTGGACGTATCGCATGTTGGTTTTTTATTATGGGACAATGAAGGAAATGCTATTTTTAGACATGCTTCTAGCAAAAAAAAATATATGAAAGTTATCGACGAGGATTTCTTCGAATATATAAAAAATAAGCCTGGTATAATAATTTATAAAACAAATTAATTATCTTAATTGAGGTGTATAATGGGTGATCTAACTCGAAGTAAAGATATTCAAAATAATATGTCTGATTCAAGACAGCTGACTAGCTTAGTAAAAGAATTGCAAAATGCTATAAGAAACGTTAAATCTGTTGAAGACTATCTTACAAGGGTTTCTCAAGCAAAAAATCTTCTCGGAAAAGATGTAGGCCCACTTTCTGATGAAATAGATAAAAATAAAACACAGTTAAATGATTCATTAATACAAATGGGAAAATTTGTAAGTGAAGTATTAGACGCAATAGAGATTTCTGAAGATGAACTTGATGCCGCGGCTAAGCAACTTGAGCTTTATACAGAGAGTAAAGATGATGCTATTGTATATGCAAAGAAAGAATTGAAAACTCAGGTTGAAGGTTCTTATTGGCATAAATACTGGACAGGATTATTAGAAAGATTAGATAACTAAAGTTCTGGAATTAATTCTTTTCCTACAATTTCCATTGTATCAATTATTTCATCAATGTTAGGAGAAATAAAATCTAGGACTACTTCTTTTATTCTTAAATCTTTATAAGCAATTATTTTTTCAAATACTTCATCTTTTTTACCTATTAGTGCGGTATCAGGATTATTACCATTATCATTTGAGTCAGATATTAATATTCTATTTCGTAAAGAAATATTATAAATTTCTTTATTTATATCTACTTTTCTTTCATCCGCATACTTTTCTAGATATGTAATTTTCTCCCTCAATTCATTAGGACTAAACCAAATAGGCTGCCAGCCATCAGCATATTCTACAGCTCTTTCAATCGCGGCATCTGCATTCCCACCCATCCAAATCTGTAATTTATCTTGAAGTGGCTTAGGCTGAAAAGATACGTTTTGAAATGAATAAAATTCTCCGTTAAATGGTTCAGGATTTTCGCTCCATAAGTTTTTCAAGATTTTTATAAATTCTTCGGTTTTCTTTATTCTTCCTTCATACTGAACACCCAGAATATCAAATTCCTCTTTCATCCAACCTGGTGCAACTGTACATATTAGTCTACCTTGGCAAAGATTATCTAACGTTGACAGCATTTTGGCAACAATAATTGGGTTTCTGTAGGGAAGTATTATAGCACTAGTTCCCAAAGTAATTTTTGATGTATTTTGAGAAATTGCAGTGAGGATTATAAAAGGATCAGGGAAAATATCTGAGAATCTTCCTTTCCATTCCTGAGGAATTATAATATGGTCGCTTGCCCATACAGAATTAAAACCTAATTGTTCAGCTTTTATTGCAATTTTTAGTTGATCATCAATATTAATATTAGCAATTATAGGTAAAGCAATTCCCAAATCCATTTTCCTAGTAAAACCCTTATTTTCTTTTTTGTCAATTATTTCATTTATAATGAAAAATAGACTTATATTTTAGAATATTAAAAATGAGAAAAAAAACTTTATATTCATTACTAAAAAACCATAAAAAGAATATCTTTTTTGGAATTGTTGGTTTAACGATGGTAGACATGATGCAGTTGTTAGTGCCAATCTTGGTTGGGAATGTAATTGATTCCATATCACAGGCAAGTAATATCAAAAATGCTAGTGAAACTATTAATAAAAGCGCATTTTATTTAATAATTTGCGGAGTAGTTATGGCAATTTTTAGATTTGTATGGAGATTCTTTTTGCTTGGTACCTCCAGAAGAATAGAAAAAAAACTAAGAGATGATTATTTTGACAAAATACAAAAACTTCCTAAAGAGTCCTATGAAAAAAATACAGTAGGGGACTTTATGGCTAGGGGAGTTAATGATATTGAAACAATAAAAATGGCTTGTGGTTTTGGAATAGTGGTTGCATATGATGGTGTTGTACTTTTAACTTTTATATTTATTTCCATGTTCTTTATATCGCCAATATTTACTGCATATGCTTCTATACCTTTCATTTTAATGGGCCTATTAATTTTGAAATATGGTGATTTAATAGAAAAATTATTTATAAATGTTCAATCATCATTTTCAAAATTGACCGAAGAAGCAAGAAGAATAATTTATTCAATCAGAGTTATAAAGTCTTTGAATGTTCAAAAAGATCAACTGAATAAATTTAAGAATAAAAGTAAGGACTATGAGCAAGTAAATTTGAGCCTCATAAAAATATGGGCTGGTTATCAGCCTTTAATTACTTTTTTTACCGGAATATCTATATTTATTTTTATATTCATTGGAAGTCGAATGGTGATTGACGGTCAAATTACCATAGGAGAGTTTTCTTCTCTAATGGTTTATCTGACAATGCTAGGCTGGCCGGTAGTTGCAATGGGTTTAGCTGTAGATTGGCTAAAAAGAGGTAATGCATGCCTTACCAGAGTTCAATCAATTATGTCACAGGATTCAGAATCTGATGAAGTTGATTTAGTAAATTTGAATACAATAAATAAAATAGAATTTAAAAATGTTTCTTTTAATAATTCTAATAAAAAAATTCTTAATAATATCAGTTTTATTTTAAAAAAAGGTTCCTCTATGGGAATTACTGGCAAAACAGCATCTGGTAAAACATCAATTGCAAATTTAATTTTAAAAAATTATCAGAGTAAAAATATTTTCTTTGATGATGTAGAAATAAATGAGATAAATAAAGCCTCAATCAGACAGAGAGTAATATATGTACCACAGAATCCTGTAATATTTTCAGGGACAATTAGGGAGAATGTGTCTTTCTTCGATAAGAAAAAAAATGATGAAAAAATTTTTAATTGCTTAGAAATAAGTGGATTTATTAAAGATTTAAAGAAATTACCAAAAGGGATTGATGAGATTGTTGGTGAAAGAGGTGTTAGCCTGTCTGGCGGGCAGAGACAGAGACTATCTTTAGCAAGAGCATTATATCAGAATCCACAAATGCTCATTATTGATGATACCTTATCCTCTTTGGATGTTGATACTGAGCTAAATATTTTAAAAAAGATTAAAAAAGAGTTTAATAATAAATTCCTTGTGATAATATCCTCCAGAATTTCTACAATATATTCAATGGATAAAATTTTAGTTCTTGATTCTGGGGAAATAGTTGAAGACGGAAGTTCAGAAGAACTTTCAAAGAATAAAAGTCTTTTTAAAGAATTGCTTAATATACAAAAAATACTACCAGGCGAATCAAATGCATAAAGGCAAAGAAGACAGAAATATATTAGTATGGTTAATTTCATTTACTAAGCCCTTCAAGCTATGGATAGGCATAGCATTCTTTACAATGATAATTGTTGCAGCCTTTGAATTACTTATCCCAATTAATATAAAAAATGTTGTAGATGGTATAGTTGAATCTAAATCATCATTTGATCAAATAAAAGAATATTCTTTTGAAATACTATTATTAATTTTTGGTGTTTTTATTTTTAGTTCAACATTTAGCTACATTCTGAATATCACAGGCCAAAAAATAATGAGAAATATCCGTGACAATGTTTTTGATCATGTACTAAAGTTGCCACAAGATTTCTTTGATAAACAAAGTGTTGGAAGAGTAACAACAAGGGTTACCAACGACGTTAATGCTTTAAATGAATTTTATACAAACGTTTTGGTTCAATTTTTGAAAGATATATTAGTAATCATAGGAGTCGTTTATGTAATGTTTAAATACAACGCAAGCTTAACTTTTATGATGATTGGAATAATTATTTCTATCATATTTTTTGCTTTCTTGTACAGAAAAAGATTAAGAAGAGTTTATACTGCATTAAGATTAACAATTTCAAAGCTCAACTCATTTATAAATGAATCTATAAGAGGTATAAATTTATTAAAAATATATAATAAAAAAGATAATAATTTTCAAAGATTTGAAAAGTTAAGTAAAGAAAATTTCGATGCTAACATGGAGCAAATGTATACATTTGCAATTTTTAGACCTTTTATAGAGTTCATGTCAGTTTTTTCAACTGCAGCAATAATTTGGTTTGGAGGACAGCAGATTATTGATGGAAATTTATCCATAGGCCAACTTTTAGCAATTTTATTTTTTTTAAGAATGATTTTTAGGCCTATTTTAGATTTAGCAGATAAATATAATATTTTGCAATCAGCCTTGGCAGCAAGTGAAAACTTATATGAAATAATTAAAATTAAAACAGAACAATATGGGAATATTAAATTTCCAAATAACTTTAAGTCAATAAAGTTCGATAATGTTTCTTTTGCATATAATGATGAAAACTGGGTTCTAAAGGATTTTAATCTAGAGATTAAAAATGGAGATTCATTATTACTTTTGGGTTCAACAGGATCTGGTAAAACTACTATAATTAACTTGTTGCTAGGTTTTTACTCGGCTCAAAAAGGTGAAATTTTTATCGATGGTATACCTTTGAATCACTATGATTTTCATTCTATCAGAAGAAATTTTTCTGTGATTATGCAAGATACGCCTCTATTTAATATAGTTTTAGATGATGAAAATATTAATAATGTTGATGCTATTAGATCAGTAGGTGAAAAGCAAATAAAGAATGTTAAGCAAACTCTAGAGAAGCCATTCCATATAATTATATTAGATGAGGCTACATCAAATCTTGATTTAGATTTAGAGAAAGATGTCAAAGATTATTTAGAAGGTGTTAAATCAAAAACTTCAATTTTAATAGCACATAGATTAAATTTAATAAGAGATGAAGATAAAATTCTCATTCTAAATAATGGTAAGTTAGTCGAGACTGGTAACCATAAAGATTTAATAAAGCTTGATAAGGAATATTCAAAAATTTTCAAATATAATCAAGAATTTTTTCAAGTCTAAATTTATTTTGTTGTTTTAAGTTAAATATGTATAATTGATTCTTTAATCGGGGTGTAGCGCAGCTGGTAGCGCACCTGTTTTGGGAACAGGGGGTCGGAGGTTCGAGCCCTCTCACCCCGATTTATATACCATCAGATATATATAAAACTTCTCCTTTCCCATCTTTCTCTCCAAGAACTATAACTTTTATATTATTCTTTTCTATAAATGCTTCCATGTCTGAGTAATCCATTGAAATTAAAGCTGTGGACATAGCATCTGCATATATGGGGTCATCGGAAATAACTGATACCGATAAATTTTTATATTTTAAAAATAATTTATTTTTAGGATTAAATATATGTGACATTTTATCCCCATTAATTTTAATAGATTTCCCATATAGAGATGATGTTGAAATAGATAGGTTATTAAGTTTTATCTTTTTAAATGGTTTAGGTTCCTTTGAAGGGTAATTAATATAAACTTCCCAATCTTGATTTTTAGATAATGTTGAGATATTTCCTCCAAAATTAATAATTGCATCATCAATTCCTGATTGATTAATAAACTTTATTATCTTTTTTAATGCATAGCCTTCAGCGATTCCGCCAAAATCAATATTAATGCAATTTTTTTTCTTAATTAGAGCAGAATTATTTTTGACCAATAATATATTTTCCCAACCGCTACAATCGAATTGATTTTTTTTTATTTGGATTGATTTATCGACATTTTTATAATCAAATTTTGACGTTAAATTTCCAATTGTTATATCAAAATAACCATCCGATATTTCATGATATTTTTTGGATTCTATTAATAGTTCAACAAATTCAGGGGAAATTGATATTTCTGAATTTATTTTTGATTCATTGAAAATAGTAATTTCAGATAACTTTTGATAATTATTAAAAATGATATTTAATCTATTTAAAATATTGACTGATTCTTCTGATATTAAATTTAAACTTTTCTTGTCCAAGTTTGATTTTATTTGTAAATCAAAATTTGTCCCCCATATTATAAAACTCCTATTATACTCTTTGGCAAAATAAGTATGAGGTAATAGAAGAAAAGTTGATAAGAGGAAGAAAAATTTAATGTATTTCAGCTTTATGTACCTATTAAATTCTTTATTATTTGATACAAATCGTGATCCAAATTTACCAAGATCAACCGTCAATACCCATATCTTCTTTGAACATAATTAATTCTTCATCTAAGTGCTCAATCCAATAAATGAGTTCAGAAGTTTTAACTGTTTTGTCAGAATTCTTATACACATACTTATTCATTAAAAATTTAAGATCGTCATTAATGTGTCCGCTGGCTAGTTTGCTTTCAATTGATTTAGCCTTATTCATTAATAATTTTAAATTTTTTTTAAGGTCTCTTTTAGTAATAGTCTCAGACTCAGAGAGAAGAGATTGAAATTTATCAATTTGTAATTTTAATGGCTTAAAATCTGTTTTTCCAGACAATGGCAATAATAAAATAAAAGTAGAAAATAGAAATATCTTGAAATTTTTCATATTATAGACCTCCGATATCCATAAATGTATCAAATAAAATTATTTAGTCAAATTTTTTACTTGAAACTTTTTTTAAAACATATATATTTAGGATATCATGGATATTGGATATCCATAATATCTACTAAGGAGGATATTATGATTGCAAATAATATTAAATTATTAGTGATTATGCTTGCTATTTTTGCTATTCCTTTTAATAGTTTTTCTCAATCTTTGGAAGAAAGAATTGATGTTCTTACTGAAGAAGTTGAGCAACTTAAAAGAAGTGGCTTTGGCGGTGAAATAGGCTCCCAGTATGGTTTTGGACCTGCTGCTTCTAAAGTTTATAACACTTCATCCGGACTTTCTATTGGTGGTTACGGTGAAATTGTTGGTAAATTTTTCAGAAGTGAGCAGAAATTAGATCAGACTGATGCTTATAGAGGTGTTTTTTATATTGGTTATAAATTCACAGATGAATGGTCACTAAATACTGAACTTGAGTTTGAGCATGGTGATGAAGCTTTCCTTGAATTTGGTTATCTTGATTATACACCAAAAGCAATGAATGGTTTATTGGGCTTCAGAGCTGGTTTGTTATTATTACCTACAGGTATCATAAACGAACTACATGAACCAACTCTTTTCCACGGTGTTTATAGACCTCAAACTGAAACAACCATGTTGCCTACAACAAATAGGGAAAATGGTGTTGGTATTTTCGGAGAGACAGCTGAAAAACAGCTAGAGTATAAACTCTATTATCTTACTTCTTTGAAAAACCCAGGTGTTTCTGCCACTGGTAATACTAATAAAAATTTCAGAAGTAAGGGTAGTTCATCTACTGCTAATGAATTAGCTTTAACAGGTTCTATTAAATATAACTTTAATAATAAAACTGTTATTGGTGGTTCTTATTACAGAGGTAACATCCAACCTTCAGGTATTACAGCAACTGCTTATGATATGAATGATCCTAAATCAAGAGTCGAATGGAGAACGATTTATATTATGGGTGATGTAGGTGGTTTCGAATATCGTGCACTTTACACAAATCATAAATTGTCTAATATTGACAGATTTAATTCATATTTAACTGGTAATGCAAATACAAAATTTGGTACCAAACAAGTTGGTTATTACTATGAATTAGCAAAAGATTTAGGACATATGATTGGTACAAGCTGGTATGTTGCTCCGTTCTTTAGATACGAGAATCTCAACTACCACAAGAAGACTGATTCAAGTGCAAATTCTAATAGAAGCTATCAAGATCTCCAATATTGGAATTATGGGTTAACTGTAAAACCAATTGGAAACGTTGTTTTGAAAGCTGATGCTTTAAGACACACAAATCCAGGGTCAAACAATGATTACACACAATATAACCTTGGAATAGGATGGATATTCTAGATAATGACTATTTAAACTGTTAAATACGCATAACGAGTGCCTTCTGTACCTAAGCTCTCTCACCTTAGTCGACTGGTCACCGACACTAAAGCCTTTACAGGTGGCACTCAACTTAAAAACCGTTATATTAGAATGATGAAATATATTTTACTCTTTTTATTAATCTCAAATGCTTCCTTAGCTAATGTTAAGATGTCTGTTGATGAAGCTTTAAATAAGTATCTTGGCCAATATAATATTGAAAGTAAAAAATTATATTTATCTCAAAAAAACGTTGATAAGCTATCTGAAAGATCTGAATCTAAATTTACTAATAGAATTTTTAGTTATTATGAAGCCAGTAAGAATGGAAAAAGGGTTTATACTGCTTATCTTATAACGCACAGACTTCGAACAAGAACACAAACTTTGTTTATTGTATTCAAAGCTAATGGTGAGATGAAATCTGCAGAGGTTATAGCATTTTATGAGCCTGAAGAATATATTATGACACAGCCATGGCTAAAACAATTTAACAATAAAAAAGTTAACAATATGCCTACACAGAATGAAGTTATAAGAGTTTCAAATTCAACTATTTCATATAATGAAACAACAAAAGCTATAAGAAGAATTGCAAATGTAAATTCTTTTATATACGATTAAACATATCAAATGCGTTTTTTTGTTACAAAAGATCTAAATAGAAATTTTGCTTTAAAATTAATTATTCTTTTTTCTTTAATATTTTTTATAGGCCTAATTATTACTAATTTTCTTTTTATGACAAAAATAGGGTTCACAGTACAAGAAATAATTAATTATTATTTAGGCAATCCAGAAACTTTTAGGCAACCCAAAAGTTATGGATCCATAGTTGAGGAAACTCATTTCCATCTATTTGCTATGGGTATAATTCTTATGACATTAAATCATCTAATGTTATTTAGTAATTTATCAAATTTTACAAAAATATTACTTATTGTTGTCTCTTTTTCTGCATGTTTATTGGATATTGCATCAAGTTGGTTAGTTAGGTTCATATCGGCTGATTTTGCTATATTAAAACTCTCCTCAATGGTTGTAGAGCAAGTATCTTTAGTAGCATTAATTTATATAATCACTAAATCAATTTTCTTTTCAGATAAAAAAGAGGTTTTATACAATAAGTAGCTTAATATTTTATATTTGCAAAACTTTAAACCTAGTGTAATTTACTTTGATTATTCGTATTTTAATTCGAATATTGAAGCGCCAGTAGCTCAGCTGGATAGAGCAACGGACTTCTAATCCGTAGGTCGGGGGTTCGAATCCCTCTTGGCGCGTTTAATATGGTGGGTGTAGCTCAGGGGTAGAGCATCGGTTTGTGGTTCCGAGGGTCGCGGGTTCAAATCCCGTCATCCACCCATAATGAAAGTGATGAATTTTAGAATAATTTTTTTAGTGTTATTAGCTTTATTTTTTCTAAACTTTTTGTATAAGTATTTTCAAAATATATCTACAATCTTAAATAAATTTTAGGTTGTATAAAGTGAATTTATATTCACATACTCATGTCCTAGATCATTAGTTAGCATGAAAGCATTATGCTTACCTTTCTTTATATCGACAGTAATTTCGATTTCTTTCCTTTTAATGAGCTGTTTTATCTCTTTTGTTTGTTTCATTCCTAAACCATTTTTTACTAACAGTTTTTTACCCAAAAAAATATTTATTAAATTTTGATCTATATAGCTAATCTGAGTTGCACCAACAGCTGCAATAATTCTCCCCCAATTTGGATCAGATCCGAAAAGAGCAGTTTTAAAAAGTAGAGATGTAGAAACTTTTTCAGCAATTTTTCTAGCATCTTTTTTGCTTTTAGCACCTTTGACAGATACTTTACAAATTTTGGATGAACCTTCACCATCAAAGACAATATCCTTGGATAAGCTATAAAATATTTCTTCAATAGTTTTATATATTTTTTTTCCATGAGAAGATTTACTGTTGATTGGCTTGTTCCCTAGTAAGCCATTTGAAAGTCCAAGAACCGTATCATTTGTTGACATATCACCATCAACACTAATACAATTAAATGATTCATTAGTTGCATTAGTAATGTATTTCTTAAAAGTACTGGATTCAAATTTTATATCTGTTATTAAGTAACATAGCATTGTCGCCATATTTGGATGAATCATTCCGGCACCTTTAGCAATGCCTATTATCGTACCTTCCTTAGATCCTATTTTTACATTGGCTTTTTTAATCTTTATATATTTATCAGTTGTTGTTATTGCTTCAGCAAAGTCTTTAATGTTCGATGCCTTAAGATTTTTTAATAATTTTGGAATACTTCCTATTATTTTTTTTTCATCAAGTGGCACTCCTATTATTCCTGTTGAGGATATAAAGAAATTATCTATATCCATATTAGTAATGTTAGCAGCAGCCTTAGCAGTTTTTAATACTGACTCAATCCCTTTTTTTCCTGTGCACGCATTGGCATTACCACTATTAACAATTACCCCAAAAATCTTGTTTTTTTTTAAAGTATTCTTCGAAACTATAAGTGGAGCAGCAATTACATTATTCTTAGTAAATACAGCATGTGCAATACATTTAGTCGAAGATAAAATTAATCCAAGGTCTTTTTTGTTTGATTTTTTAATTCCACAATTTATCCCCGAAAATTTAAACCCTTTAATATTTCCCATGATTAAACTAAGTATTTAACAGAATTGAATATTTTTCCAGAATGATATTCACAAAATCTAGAAATAAGTAAAAGTAAAATCTCTAGTTGATTAACATCATTAGCTAATTTTTTATTATTTATCATCTTTTTGAGAACTATAATTGATGAATTATCTTTACTTTTGCATCTAGAGCAAACACTCCCGCCATTTTTCAGATCAAAAAATTTAATATTTACCATTTCCTTTTTACATTTATAACATCTTTTAATTGCGGGCTGAATACCTAAAAGTTTTAAATATTGATTCAAACTTTTAATAATAATTTTTATTTTTTTAGCCTTAGATTTTGTATAAATATTTAAATTAAAATATTTAAAAATATTGAATACATTTTCATTAGGTTGATTATCAATTTCAAATTTATCTATCGTTTCAAGAATAATTGATCTGTAAATATTTACATCACTATCAAATTCTACAAATTTATTATCCTCATGTATTTGAATTCCTATAAGAGAGTCTAAGGAGCCAACTTTTTTTGCTTTAACAAACTCAATGTTATAGATATTGCCATTTTCTAATTTGCCCTGGAATCTTTTTTTACTTATCCTTGCGCTTTTTACAAACAAATCTATTTTACCGTGAAACTTGCAATAAAAAGTTACAACAAAACTTGAATCTCCAGATTCTTCTTTTGAAATAATAAATGCTTCACTCTTTTCACCCATATTTACATTATAAGTAATGCTATTAGCAAATATGCAATAGCAGAAAATAAATCATTTGCCATTGTTACAAAAGGACCAGAACCATTTGCTGGATCTGATTTAATTTTATCTAGTAGCAAAGGAAAAGAAGCACCGAAAAATGCTGACATTAATGAAGCTATAGATAATGATATAAATATAACCTTAAAGAAGTCTATGCCCGCCTCCTTTGTACCTGTGAGAAAATATCCAGTAATTCCAGCAACTAAACCACAAATAATTCCTAATATTGAAGAGAGCTTTAATTCAGAGATTATGACTTTTAAAGTTTGTGCAACATTTATTGTCCCTGTCCCCAAAGCCCTGATAACAATAGCTGAGGTTTGAATTCCTACACTTCCACCTGTTGCCATAACTGCAGGCATGAAAGCTGCGAGCAGAATGAATTTTTCTAAAGTGGGTTGAAAATATATTGCAATTATATAAGCGATTATAAGTTCACCAATTAATGTAACTAATAGCCAAGGCAATCTTGATTTAGTTTTAGAGATAAAGCCAGAGTAAATTGGGTGATTGTATTCATTAATACCTGCTAACGCAAATAAGTCTTCTTCAGCCTCCTCGTTAACAACATCTAATATGTCATCAGATGTTATTCTTCCTATAAGCCTTTCATTTTTATCCACCACTGGGAGCGAGACTAAATCATAATCAGAGAAAATTTTACTTACCTCCTCTTGATCAATCTCAGGTTCCACACTTATTTCAATAGGATCCATAATACTTTTGATTACTGACGAGGGGCTGGCTAAAACTAAGGCCTTAAGTGAAACAGTTCCAACCAGTTTATCATTTTCATTAGTTACATAAATTTGATAAAAATCAGGTACATCTTCCGCAATTAATCTTATCCAGTTAATAGCATCTTTTATTAAAGAACTATCTTTAACTTCTACAAGCTCGGTTTGCATTATTCCGCCAGCAGATTCTTTATCATATTTAAGAAGAGATTGAACTTCGCTTGAGTCCTGAGGATTCATGTCTTCAAGGATTTCTTTACTTTTTTCATCCTCTAAATCTGATATTAAGTCTGCCGCATCATCAGACTCAAGATTTTCAATAGCATTCAATATTGACTTATTATCTAGCTCCTCCAATACCCCTGTTCTAATATCTTCAGGTAGCTCAAGTATTGTTTCGGCTACTATTTCGCTACTTAAGGATTTGAGAACAGTACAAATATCAGATTGTGAAAAACTAATGATAATACTGGCAATTTCAGCGGCATTTCTGTCCGCAAGTTCACTATTTATATAAGTGAAATTATTATCATTCAATGCAGATTTGATTTTATTAATTGTCTCAGTATGCATGTTACACCGTTAATAATTTGTTACTATATTTTAATGTTTAACATGAAAAATACTAGGCTGGCCTTTGATTTAGTAACTATTTCTCACACCGTATTTATTCTGCCTCTGATTCTTTCAGGATATTTATTTATTTCTAAAAAATTTATAATTGCTGATTTTTTATTAATCATTATTGCTAGTTTTGGAGCAAGAAATTTAGGCTTTATTTTTAATAGATATATTGATTTAAAAATAGATAAAAATAACCCCAGAACTAAAGATAGACCTTTACCATCAGGCAAAATTTCAAAAAATTTTTTGATATTTTTTTCTTTTATTTCTTTAGCTTTATTTTTAATACCTTCATTAATTTTATGTAAAAGCACTATCTACTTAATACCTATACCTCTCGTTCTTTTTTTTATATATCCCTTTTTAAAAAGATTTACATTCATGTGTCACTATTTTCTAGGATTAGTTCTCTCATTATCTCCCTTGGCTGGCTATTATGCCTTCCAATGTTCAACTACCGGTATCTTTGAACTGTTGTCATTATCATTTTTTACACTATTTTGGGTTGGTGGTTTTGATATATTATATGCTCTTCAGGATTACGACTTTGATACCAAAAATAAGATTTTTTCAATACCAGCAAATTTTGGAAAAAGAAAAGCTATTCTAATCTCTTTTATTTCATTTATGTCAGCAATTTTTGCTTTATGCTTATATCAAGTTTCAGTATTTGATAGAACCTTTATAGGACAATTAGTGATATTAGTTATTTTACTAAATTTTATAGCTCAAATATACTTCTCTAATAAAGGAAATTTTGACTTTTTTAAATATAACTCTTATGTTGGATTTCTCATTTTATTATTAACAATATCGGATATATTTAATATATGAGAACTATTATAGGAATAACCGGAGCATCAGGTTCAAATTTTGCGATAAATCTAATTGAAAAATGTCCTAATGAAAAATATTTAGTGGCCTCTAAATGGGGAAAAAGAGTCATGTTAGAAGAAATGGGTTTGAAATTTGATGAATTAAAGTCAATGGTTGATAATACTTTTTCTGACAGTGATTTAGCTGCACCTTTTGCTTCAGGCAGCAATTATTTTGATTCATTAGTCATTATTCCATGTTCTATATCCACTCTCAATAAGATTGCATCTGGAATTTCTGACAGTTTAATAACAAGAATGGCACAAGTTGCTTTGAAAGAAAGAAGGAAGTTAATCATTGCTCTAAGAGAAACTCCACTTGACGCAATAACACTAGAAAATGCCTTAAAGCTTTCGAGAGCTGGCGCTATAGTTGCTCCTATTTCTCCTGGTGTATATATGGGAGAATCTTCCATGAAAGACATGGAAAATACTTTTTCTGAAAAAATCTTAAGTCTGATAGGTGTTCACCCCAAAAAGGGATGGAGAACTGAAAAGATAAAAGATGAGTGAAAAAAATTTTTATGATTTACAATCATATTTAAAATTTCTTGATAGAATAGGGGATTTAAAAACTATTGAGTCCGAAGTTGATCCTGAGCTAGAGATTACTGAAATTTGCTCCAGAACAATCGAGGAAAACGGACAAGCATTACTATTTAAAAATGTTAAAGGCTCTAAATATCCATTAGCTGCAAATCTTTTCGGTACTGAAGAAAGGATGAATTTATCCTTGGGTTGCAACCCAAAAGAGCTTGGAGAAGAAATACTAAATTTTGCTCAAAAAGCAGTGCCACCAAAACTTAATAGCTTTTTTGAATTTTTACCTTTTATAAAAAGAGGACTAAATTTTGGATCAAAGAAAGTTTTTTATGGCGCAGAATGTCAGCAAGTACAGGGTGGTGATAACCTTGATGATTTACCAATCTTAAAATGTTGGCCTGAAGACGGCGGTAGATTTATTACTATGGGTTTAACAATTACCGAAAGCCCTATCAATAATAAAAGAAATATGGGTATGTACAGATTACAGAAGCATGATAATAAGACTTTAGGCATGCATTGGCATCCTCATAAAGGAGGTGCGGCACATTATCATGAATCCAGCAACTTAGGAAAATCATTACCTGTTTCAATTGTACTGGGTGGTGATCCGGCTTTAATTTTTTCATCAATTGCTCCATTGCCAGAGAATATAGATGAAGTTCTTTTTTCTGCTTTTTTGAAAAATAAAAAAATTAAACTAGCAAAATCTCAACATTCCAATATTATGATTCCATCAAATGCTGAATTTATTATAGAAGGTGTCGTTCCAATCAACAAAACCAGAATGGAGGGACCATTTGGGGACCATTTTGGATACTATTCAATGGAATCAGAATTTCCTTATTTAGAAATAAAATCCATAACTAGAAAGAACAATCCCGTATTTCCAGCTACTGTTGTAGGTAGACCACCAAAAGAAGATATGTTTTTGGGTATGGCCGCGACTGATATTTTTGGTCCTTTAATTAGATTAGTAAACCCTGAGGTTGAAGACATGTGGGCATATTATGAAGCTGGATTCCATAATCTATTGGTTGTCTCAGTCGATGAAAGATATCCAAAAAATTCTGTTAAGGCTATGATGTCAATTTGGGGTACAGGGCAGCTATCACTAACCAAATGTATAATCACGGTTCCTAGATTTGTTGATACAAGGAATATAATAGAAGTTTTCGGATATTTAGGAGAAAATTTTGATCCCCAAAAAGACTTAACATTAATTCAAACAACTCCACTAGATACTTTAGATTTTACAAGTGGAAAATTACATGTTGGAAGCAAAGTCGGCCTTAATTGCATTGGAGATGGTAAAAGACTATCTAAAGAATCATTTGACTCACCAAAAGAAGTAGATCCGAGAAATAAAGTTAAATTTATAAAGGAATTCAGAGCTATAAATAAAAATATTATTATAATTAAAATCGATATAGATAAGGATAAAGCAATAAAAGAATTTAAATTAAATAGTTTGCTAGAAAGCTTTAAATTTATTTTCATTGTTAGTAATGATGTGAATATGGAATCCAATGTTGAATTATTATGGGGTATTTTTACAAGGTTTGATCCCTCCATTGATATGTATTTTAAAGATTGTAGGATTGAACGCTCATCAGTTTCTTTTAGCGGACAAGTTGTCATAGACGCAACATTTAAAGATTGGTACCCTAATGTTATTGAAATGTCAGAAAATGTGAAAAAAATGGTTGGTGAAAAATGGAAAAATTATTAAATAATTTTGAAAATTTATGTACTGACCAAAACTTAATTAGGATTAAAAATAAAATCTTTAATAATAACAGGTTAGATTTTCAAGATGCCAAAGATATTATGGAAACAAGAGATATTAATTCTTTAGGAATTTTAGCATCAGCCAAGAAGGAAGAACTCCATGGAAAAAAAGTCTATTTTGTTGTTAATAGGCATATTAATCCATCAAATGTTTGTGCAATATCATGTAAATTCTGTGCATTTGGAAAACCTAAAGGTCATTCTGATGCATATGAAATGTCCATGAAAAAAATTCTTTCTCTTGTTAGTAATGAGCTAAAAGAAATTCACATCGTTGGAGGTTTACATCCTGATTGGAAATTTGAAAAGTATTTAGAAATAGTTAGAGAGGTTAGTGCTAAAGCACCTGATGCACATATTAAAGCATTTACTGCCGTTGAAATAGATTGGTTTTCTCAGATTTCTGGCAAAAATGTTCCTGATGTAATTTCATCTTTAATCAACGCTGGCGTCGATGCTTTGCCAGGAGGAGGAGCTGAAATTTTCGCCCCAGAAGTTCGAAGAAAAATATGTACACCAAAAACTACTGGTGATTCATGGTTAGATATTCATAGAGAAGCTCATAAGCAAGGGCTCCCTTCTAACGCAACAATTTTATATGGACACTTAGAATCAAACGATGATGTCATAGATCATATTAATAGATTAAGAAAACTACAAGATGAATCAAAAGGCTTCTTCGCATTTATACCTGTCCTTTTTCAGCCATATAATACTAGATTAAGTAAAATCAAACCATTTCCTTTTTCTTATGATTTAAAGGTTCATGCTTTGGCGAGACTTTATCTTGATAACTTTCCTTATATAAAAGCATATTGGATTACATTGGGTGAGAAAGCTGCTCAGGTCGCATTACATTATGGCGTTTCAGATGCTGACGGAACAATAGTTTCGGAAAAGATTATTCATGATGCAGGAGCAAAATCTGAAATCGGACACACCAGAGATTTCTTTATCAAAATGATTAAAGATGCAGGATACTTACCTGTTGAGAGGGATGCTCTTTATAATGAGCTAAATATATATGAATAGATTTAAAGTTTTTTTTTAACAATTTTTTCAGAAAGCTTACTAGGCGGTAATCCGGCTTGTGTTGTCATAGTTGATAAGAAAATATTTAATAATCCAAAAGTCATGCAAAAAATTGCTACTAAAAATAACTTATCAGAAACAACTTTTATTTGTGAAGATAATAAAGATTTAAATATAAGATGGTTTTCCCCGAATCAAGAGGTTGATTTTTGTGGTCATGGTACCATAGCCGCGGCCGTTATATTAAATGCAAAAGAAAATACGAGAAATCATTATAGCTTTAATGGTAAAAAAGTTAATTTAAAGATTAAAATTTCTGATAGAATGGCAGTTATTGATATTCCAATCTTTAAATTAAAAAAACTAAATTTAAATGAATTTTCTTATTCAAAAATAATAAAAAATAGAATTATTAGTTTTTGTGAGAGTGATTTGGATTATGTAATAGGATTAAAAGAATTTGAAGACTTGGTATCCTTTGAGCCTGATCTGAATAGTCTATTTAATTCATCTAAAAGAGGATTAATAATTTCATTCAAAAATAAAGATAAAGTTTACTTTCGATATTTTTGTCCTAAATTGGGATTTGACGAAGACCCCGCAACAGGTAGTGCGCTAAGTACCTTATATCCTTACTTTTTTTCGGATATTGATGGAATGAATAATATAAATTTTATTCAATTTTCTAACAGAAAAGGTTTTAGCAACCTAGTCTTGGTAGACAACTCAAGAATTTCAATATCCACTACCTTTTCAAAAATAATTACTAAGGATTTACAAATAGACTAGAAAACAATTTTAATGTATAAATAATAGTTCTTAAACGGCGGTGTAGCCAAGTGGTAAGGCGACGGTCTGCAAAACCGTTATACCCCGGTTCGAATCCGGGCACCGCCTAAAATTTGTAAAAATATTTTTAAATCAGTTAATATTAAATATCCATGGGTCATGGCTAAAAAGACCCTCATAGGGCATGAGTCAAAAGCCCTCCATAAGTCATGGATTAAAAGACTCGCATTGAACATGCGTCAAAAGTTCAAATATCTTTTGGAGGTATTTGATATGCTTAGATCTGTTCAAACTGCAAGTTGGAGAAATGTTCTCAAGACAGGACAAAAAACTTCAACTGTGTCTGTGACAAGAAAATCTAGAATGGAAAAAGTTTCACGTTTGGTCCACTCTTTTGCTTTTAGGTCTTACCAAAAAAACAAAAGAATGAAAAATCAGAATCTTCTTTTCACTAGATTAATGCTAGAAAATTAAATTAGCATAAGGGCCCTCTAATTTTATTTAGGGGGCTTGTATTGATCTAAGGGAATAGTCCCATTTCAATATAGGTGTTCGCAATCTTTTCTATACCTAATCTATAAGCTGATTGGCGATAAGAAATATATTTACCTGTAGAATTTCTTTTTTCTGATAATTCGTGAAAAGCTTGAACCATAGTTTCATTTAAAGCATTGTTGATTAGATCAATTTCTTTTAAATTATTATTTCCCTGATTTTCTATTCTGCCCCATCTGACATGATTTAAATTTTTCAACCATTCGAAATATGAAACAATGACGCCACCAGAATTTAAATATAGATCTGGTAAGACTATTACACCATTATTAGCTAAATATTTATCGGCCTCAAATGTAACTGGACCATTAGCACCCTCTGCAATTATTTTAGCTTTCACTTTATACATATTTGTAGCATTGATAACTTCTTCTAAAGCAGCAGGAATTAAAATATCACATTCTTCATAAAAAAATTCCCAAGGATCATCTGATGATTCACAATTTTCAAAATCAGTTATGTCCTTGCCTTCTACTAACCACTCCTTTAATTTGATAGGGTCTATTCCTTTTTTGTTATATATTGAACCGTTGTATTCACATACAGCTATAATTTTTGCTCCTGCTTCATGTAAAAATAGGGCTGCATGATATCCGACATTTCCAAACCCTTGAACGATAATTTTTTTTCCTTTTATACCTTTTTTAAGACTAATTCTGGACATTTCCTTTTCATCATTAAGAAGTTCCCTTATGCCAATATATACACCTCTTCCTGTTGCTTCAGTTCTTCCATTAACACCTTCTTGGGTAATACTTTTTGAGGTAACAGAGGCTGCTGCATCTATATTTGAATTAGATAAAGTTTTAAAAGTACTATAAATCCAGTTCATCTCTCTAGAGGTGGTTCCATAGTCAGTAGCAGGAACATAAGTATTAGGACCTAAAGAATTCCTGGAAAAAAGCTCAAAAGTATATCTTCTGGTAATCCTTTCAAGTTCACTTTTCGAATAATTTTTAGAATCTATCTTAATTCCACCTTTACCGCCTCCAAACGGAACATTAACCAATGCGCATTTAAAAGTCATTAGCGAAGCCAAGACTTTAACCTCATCTTCGTTAACTAGACTGCTAAACCTAATTCCACCTTTTAGCGGACTTCTGTGATGGCTATGCTCTCCATGCCACGCGTCAATTACTTCTATTTCTCCATTATCGAGCGTTATTGGGAATCTTAGATGATAAACAGAGTCGCATGACTTAATTTGATCGGATAAACCCTTTGGTATGTCAAGGTGCTTAGCCGCAGATTCATAAAACTCTTCAAAACTTTGAAGAAAATTCATTAATGTAATATATCTGAATATTAATATTTTTTTAATCTATTTTCTAAATTAAATAACTGGTATAAAGATTGCCCAAAATTACTTATATGCTTTGAGATATTGGAAAAATGATATTCAATGAAATGATGAAAGAGGGCTCGGTTAGAAAGCCATATAAAAAAATCGATAAATGGATCAAATCTTTTCCTGATAATTCATATGAAAAAAAACATCAAGAAGCCCAAAGAATTTTTAAGAGAATTGGTATTACATTTTCTGTTTATGAAAAAAAATCTCCAGAAGAAAGAATGATTCCGTTTGATATGGTTCCAAGAATATTTACAGCAAAAGAATGGGAACTGATAGAGTCAGGGATAAAGCAAAGAACCAAAGCACTAAATCTGTTTTTAAATGATATTTATAATTCAGCAAATATCATTAAAGAAAAAATTATCCCTGCCGACCTAGTTTACGGGAGCCGTGCTTTTGAAAGTTCAATGGTTGGTTTTATTCCACCAAGAAAAATTTTTTCACATATATCGGGTATTGATGTTGTTAGAACATCTTTGAATAAGTTTGTAGTTCTTGAAGATAATTGCAGAACACCCTCTGGAGTCTCATATATGATGCAAAATAGAGAAATCATGATGACAATGTTTCCTGATTTATTCAGCGATAATTTGATTGAGTCAATCGATGATTATCCAGTGAATTTGAGAAAAATGTTATCAAGCATCGCACCCCAAAACTGTAAAAATGAACCTGTTATTGTTGTACTTACACCGGGATCTTATAATAGCGCTTATTACGAACATAGTTTTTTAGCAGATTTGATGGGCGTTGAATTGGTTGAGGGAGAAGATTTATTTACCGAAAAAGACAAGGTTTATATGAGAACTGTAACAGGCCCTCAGAGAGTTGATGTTATCTACAGAAGAATAGATGATCATTATCTTGACCCCTTATGTTTTGATCAAAAATCACTTATTGGTGTTCCTGGTATCATGAATGCATATAAGAATGGAAACGTAACAATATGCTCAGCCCCAGGATGTGGAATAGCGGATGATAAGGCTATATATTCTTATGTCCCAGATATTATAAAGTTCTATTTGTCTGAAAAGCCAATACTCGAAAATGTAAAAACATGGAATTGTGCAAGAGATAAAGATTTAAAATATGTTTTACAACATATCAAGGATCTAGTAGTTAAAGAAGTCCATGGTTCTGGTGGCCATGGAATGTTGATTGGACCAAAGGCTACTAAAAATCAAATAAAAAAATTTTCAAAAAAGATTAGAAATAATCCACAAAAATATATTGCTCAACCTACTTTAAATCTATCAACTTGCCCCACTTATACTTCAGGGGGAATAGCTCAAAGACATGTCGACTTGAGACCTTTCTGCTTGATGGGTAAAGACTTAAATGTTATCAAAGGTGCATTAACAAGGGTTGCTTTGAAGGAAAATTCTTTAATTGTTAATTCATCACAAGGCGGTGGTGTAAAAGATACTTGGGTGTTAAGAAAATAATGTTAAGTAGTACTGCAGAAAAATTATATTGGGCGTGTAGATATATAGAAAGAGCAGAAATGACTTCCAGACTACTTGATGTAGCCTATAGGATTAGTTTGACAACTAATAAAGATAATAAAAATAATGAATGGGAATCTATACTTTTATCTACAGCTGTTAAAGACGAATATTTATTTAAAAATTCAAAGATAAACCAAAAAAAAGTTGAAAAATTTTTATTTTTTGATGATTCAAATAAATCATCAATAAAGAATTGCGTTAAATCTACAAGAGAAAATTTCAGAATGGTTAGAAATAGGATTACAAGAGAAGTTTGGGATGTAATAAACTCAACTTATCAGGAGCTTCAAGATATAAGTTCAGGAAGGTATAAATCATCTGAAATACCTAATTTATGTTCTTGGATTAAGCAAAAAAGTAGTATGCTTAAAGGTGCAATTATTAGCACCCAATTATCAAGTGATTGCTATGATTTTATGAATTTAGGCTACTATGTTGAAAGAGCTGACAATATAATAAGATTTATTGATGTTAAGAATTTTATCTCTCCAATTAATGACAAAGAAAATAATGATAATGATTATCAATGGGGGATTTTATTAAGAACCCTAGCTGCTTATACCCAATATAGACTTTCCTATGGCGTAAATATGTCACAGGATAAAATTGCACATTTTTTGATTTTTAATAATACAAATCCAAGATCTCTTTTTTACTCGTTGGAGAATATTAAAATACATCTCAAGAATTTATCTTCTTTCTATAATTTACAGTCTGGTGCGTTTTCATCATCTAGAAAAATTATCTCAAAATTATCAGATTTAACTGTTAAAGAAATTTTTGAAAATGGTTTTAATGATTTTTTATCTCAATACAGTGAGGATATAAATAGTCTTCATGTAAGTATAAGAAACTCTTATTTTGGGGGAGTTTATAATGTTCTTGAAGATTAATCACAAAACTAAATATAAATATGAAAGACCTTTTTTAAGCCTAACTCAATCTATTAAGCTTTTTCCCACTAAATATAGAGGCATTAAAATACTAAATTGGGATGTTTCGGTTAAAAATGCAACAATAGGTAAAAAAATCATTGAATCTAATGGTGATCAAACAGTAATTGCCCACACTTCAAAAATCAATAAGAATTCTGAAATTGTAGTTACCGGCGAGGTCGAAACAACAAATAATAATGGAATAATCTCTGGCTACAAAGAAAACCTTAATCCACTAGTCTACTTAAGAGAAACGGATTTGACTAAATCAGATTCTGGCATTAAGAGATTTGTTTCTAAATTATTAGTGAAGAATAAAAAGAAAAATAAATTAAGCTTCGCTCATTCTCTAAATTCCGCAATTTATGAGTATATTAAGTACTCCACTGGTGCTTCGGAAATATCAACTCCCGCAATTGATATTTTTAACTCTAAAAAAGGAGTATGTCAGGATTTTGCTCACCTAATGATTTCTTCTTCAATATACGCGGGAATTCCAGCAAGATATGTTGTTGGATATTTATTACCATCAGACAAGAATAGCCAAGCAACACACGCTTGGGTTGAACTTTTTTTTGAAGATATTGGATGGATTGCATTTGATCCATCAAATAATAGTTGCACGAATGAGAGATATCTAAGAATTTGTTCAGGCTTTGATTCAATTTCAGCCGCGCCAATCAAGGGGGTTGCAATTGGGTCAAGTGATGAAGAATTAGATGTAAAAGTATCAGTACAACAAATTCCACAACAATAATAAGAAAAAA